>C687J35174_10008958_pt1 | contig 12623 bp, 8 predicted proteins | sample RifCSPhighO2_01_FD_35174 | JGI IMG/M metagenome (IMG submission 35174) | reverse complement strand
TATGAAGATAGTCTAAATCCCTGGATAATTTTAATCGGAGAATACGATAAAAAATCCGGTGACATGCTTGAGTTAGTTTATAAAGATAAGTTTGATTGTCCAATATACAGGTGCGAACTTAAAGAGGCGGAAATGCAAAAATATGTCCACAATCTCTACAATGCTCTAAAAATAACCTTTTTCAATGAAATGAGAGAAATTGGAAAAGAGATTGATGCTGATACTGAAAAGATGTTCAAGCTTGTTGCAATTAGTGCTGAAGGCATGTGGAACCCAAAGTACGGCATAAGAGATAGGGGTCCATTTGATGGAAGTTGCCTCCCAAAAGATACGCAGGCATTTTTTCATTGGGCGGAGGCAAGTGGATTTGATGCGTCTTTGCTAAGAACAGTTATTGATGTAAATAACAAGCTGATTAGTAAATTGGGCCTTCATGAATTTGGTTTTGAAAGCAAAAATATCTTATAATAAAACATATTGTTTGATATTACTTATTGCTTCAGTTTATACTCTACATAATAAATGCGCCAGAAAAGAATATATCCTTTCTACTTTCTACGAGAGGGCAACATGAAAAAACGCTTAAAAAGGTTACTGAAGAAGTATCAAACCCCTTTATGGTTAATGGCAAAGGCATTTCTTTTACTATTTTTTATACTTATCGTTTATTCTGTTTCTTCAAAAGTGAATAATAAAAAGACAGAGCAGACGAAACTTCAGGAAGAACCAACTGCTGTGAAGGCTCATACAACCGTGGTTGATGCAAAGCCTACCATTATGCCGACATCTTCGCTCCCACCTGCTAGAGTAACATACCCGTCACAAATACTGAATCTCACCAATTGGAAAATAACACTTCCTACTGGCGTGCAAAAAGATGCAACAGAAATAGAGCAACCGGAATTGACAACCTACAATATTGACCCTTGGTTCATAGTTGTGCCGGAAGGCAATGGAGTGCGCTTTAGAGCAGCAGTAAATGGTGCAACAACAAGTGGTTCAGACTACCCCCGTTCAGAACTTAGGGAGATGACAAACAATGGTAGAAAAAAGGCAAGCTGGTCTTCAGGAATTGGAATACATACTATGTTTTTAGACCAAGCAATTACCGCTGTGCCGAAAATCAAACGAGACATAGTAGCGGGACAGATTCATGATGCCAACAAAGACATTATTGCGATACGACTTGACTATCCTATTCTTCACATCAGGGTTGATGGGAAAAACCTTCATACGCTAGACTCTAGCTATATACTTGGAAAAAGATTTACGATTAAGTTTGTGGTAAACGATGGTCAGACCAAAGTCTATTACAACAATAGCTCAAATCCCGTGTATACGCTTAACAAAAAATATTCAGACGCTTATTTCAAAACAGGTGTTTACACTCAGTCAAATTGTAGTAGGGAAGGCTCTTCTTCTGTTTGCAATGATAATAACTACGGTGAGGTGGTTGTTTATCAGGCAACGGTAACACATCAGTAATCACTGACCAGAGGGTAAAGAATAGTCAAGTTATTTGGTTTCTAATGCTTCTAATCCGGGAAGCTTATTGCCACTTAGAAACTCAAGCATTGCGCCTCCTCCTACAGAGACAAAGGAGAATTTAGAAAGAAGATTTTGTTTTCTAAGATAAGATAGAGAATCTCCTCCGCCCACTACGCTATAAACCTTTGATTTTAAAATCCCTAAAGCGAGATCTCGTGTACTTTCGGAGGAATCTTCTTCCTCTGTTACTCCCATTGGCCCGTTCCAAACAACAGTTTGTGCATTGTCTATAATTTGAAGAAAATTTTTAACACTATTTTTAGTTATATCTTTTTTGTCTTCAGTTAAGTCTGCAACCAAAAAAGAGGAATTTCTTTCTGTAGTTTTTTCATGCATAACTTTTAAAATTACTCCCATCTCTTTAGCTATTTTCCCACCGACCAAAACATAGTCTGCAAAATAATACATATTCTCAACTAGAGGAAGTTTTGTTTCTATTTTTGCCCCACCCACTATAACAACAAGCGGTCTTTTGGGATTTTCTAAAATGCCCGATAAAACTTTTACTTCTTTTTGTAATCTGAAACCTGCAAAATTAGGCAGATATTCGGTAACTCCAACTATTGAAGCGTGAGCCCTATGGGAGGATGCAAAAGCATCATTTACATAAATTTCCGCCAAAGATGCCAATTTTTCTGAGAATTTTTTATCATTTTCCTCTTCTCCTTTATAAAATCTTAAATTTTCAAGCAAAAATACATTTCCAGTTATCTTCCAAGCCTTAAACCCCTTTATATCAACAACCTTTAATTCGTTATGAAGCCCAAGGGATTTTTTAATCCACTCAGCAACTGGTTTTAAGGAAAATTTTTCATCCTCATATTTTGGTCTTCCCAGGTGTCCAGTAATAAATACCTGCGCTTCGCTTTTCAGCAAATACTCAAGAGTTGGAAGCCAAGTTTTTAACCTTGTAGTATCCAAAATTTCTCCGCTTTTTATAGGAACATCCAAGTCCGCCCTTAAAAAAACAGTTTTATTATTAACATCGGCATCTTTTACGCTTTTTAAATATTTGCTTATCATATTTTAAATAAAAAAAACTGCTCTTGAAGCAGTTTGAGGCATTATTATATTGTGTGGTTCTTATTTTGTCAAATACAAATATATCTTACTATATAAGAAAATATTAATCTCCTTTCTTCCATAACCTTTTGAAGAGGAAATAAAGAAGTGCTACTACAATTAAGAGTATTAAAACATTCAGTAAGTTATTTGAAAATAGGGAATTTAATAGATTTTGTGTAGGAGCTTGCTCTGGGATATATTCTTCAACTTCCGGCACAGCGCTTTCTGTTGCCAAAACTTCTTTTTCCTGCTCGGGAGAAACTTCTGCGGCCAGAACACTTTCTGGGGCGAACGCAAATGCGAGTTGTGGCCCGGTTGTAAGTCCCAATGTGGCTCCACCCACACCGCCTCCGCTTGAGCCCCCATCAGATCGTCCATCAGACATGCCATCTCCAGGAAGCCCAAGTATGTAATTAACCGTAAAGCTTTGTTCTGCGCCCACTGCTTCCGGAGAACCATGGGAAATTACTCTATAGTAATATGTAGTTCCTGTTGTTAAGCCAGTAACAGTCACAGAATGAGATGTAACTTTTGGAGCTGTATCCGCTTCAACTGTTGAATTAGCATATCCATAATTTGGAGCTGATCCGAGTACCGCATGGGAAACTGTATCATATATCACTCTGCTTGTAGCGGGATCATCTGTAGTCCAGGTTGCTGTCAAGGAAGTATCATTAACTCTTGTAAGAGCTTCATTAGAGATTACGGGTGCAATTCCATAAACCGCTTCTAAGATTCCACTTGGATTGCCTGCGTTATCATATGCTATAGCTTTAAGAGTTGTATCAACGCCAATCGCAATTGGGTCGGTATACTCTGTTGAAGTATTATCCGGAGTTGTCCCGTTGGCTGTGTAATAAATCGCCGCCACTCCGCTAGTTGCATCGTTTGAGGATAAAGTAACTGATTGATCGGAAGTATAATCGCCTGCAACAGGATCGGCAACGGGAGTTGTGGGGGCCGTGGTGTCATAAGTAATATCATAAACTTCCGGGCTTGTTTCGGTGTTGCCTGCTGTATCAGTTGCTTCGGCTTTAATATCAAAAGTCCCATCACTTGGAGGAGTCCAGGTAAAGTTCCATTCAAAGGGTTCACTGGTTTCGTTATCGAGTGGTTGGGTTTCTTCTGTTTCAGAATCAGTATCAATTTCATTCCATAGAAAATCCCCGTCTTCCTCTACCGATTCTCTATAGAAAAGCCGGACATAATCAACAGTATCCAGAGATTCATCAGAGGAGGAGCCAGAAATCTCAATCGGGTCATTTGTGATAAGTCCTTCCTCCGGTGAATCAATAGTTGAGGTCGGTGGAGTTACATCGTTAGAAAAATAGAAATGCACCTCGCTTGTGTCTTCCTGGTTACCAGCGTTATCAAGTGCGTGGGAACGTACCGTATATCCTTCAATACCAGATTCGGGAAGAAGATCGGAAGAATCAATTTCTTCATATGTCCAGTCGGGATCGCTAAAATCAGCTTCGTTTAAAATCTCCCCATACTCGCTCTCGTCGTACCAACCAAACTCTTCGCCACATTCTGCTATATCACACCAATAATAACTATCCGAATCTCTTTGAATGGAAACATAAACCGTTGATACGCCAGAAGACGGACTATCCTCCGCCGTTCCCTGAATTTCACCAACTTCATTCCAGCTCTCCTCGGTATAGGTTATCTCGTCTACTGGGAAAGTAATATCGCTTGTAGGTGCAATGGTATCGTAAACAACGTTATAGACGTAATCGGACTCTTCGATGTTGCCCGAATCGTCTATCGCCGAGACTTTAAAATCGTAGTCGCCGTCTGCGCCTGGCGTCCAATAATCCGCCCAGTTAAACAGTTCATCCCCGCCTTCGTTTTCAAAAGTCAAAATCGGGTCGCCCCAATCTATATCACCCGAGAGTCTTGAGTAGACATTAACTGTTTGAACTGTTGTGTCTGGAACATCAGTCGAACTTCCGGAAATATAAATAGGATCATTTGTTACGTCATTATCGTTCGGTGTGGAAAATTCGGAAACGGGAGGCGTTGTATCCTCTTCCGGCTCCGTGTAGTAAACTCTGACCGGAATCCAGTCCAAGAAAAAGTCCTGACCGCTACTACCACTACCGCTTGAATTCATTGTTACCCTTACCTTGAAGTTTTCATTTGCAAATTCACCAGCCGACCATTCGCGTCCCCACGTGTCGTTTGCACCCCCCAAAGAGGCAATGTGTTCCTTGTCTGTTTCGGTGATATCGCTCTTTGTAGCAGTCCAAGATGCCCCTCCGTCCCAAGAAAGCTCAATGTCAAGACTATTAGTTCCACCATCCGAATCTAAGTACCAGTCCGTTCTCACCTCAATGCCGTTGACAACAGCATCGGTGGGAATTTCAAAGTAATAATCTCTGAAGACATGTCGGTCACCGGCACCGTTTATGTTGCTGGCTACTCCTCCCCCGTCACTTAATGCATTGATGGGATTGCTTTCGAATCCGTCGTTATCTCCTCCTATACCGCTTGCTGAATCGGTTGGGGAATTATACTTGGTTGGCTGATCATCGGGCGCTGCAAAATCAACAACCAGTTGCGGCCGTCTTAGTTCATTCCCGTCTTCACTGGAGCGGAACTTTCCTTCACGGTTGGTTGAAGAATCCTCGCTAGAGTCGCGAATCATCCACCCGTAGTTTGTCAAATCACCATTTACAATACCTTGAACATCACTCGTCACATCCCACTCGAGCCAGACATTGTTGTCATCTCCGCTTGCTACATCATCGGACACCCCGGCATTGGCAGGTTGAGGGTCCCAATCAAGTGAGTCCTCTGTCCAAGTGTCGGTTATTCTATAGACTTGGTAGGTTCGCGAAGCACTAGGAGCATCTTTGAGAAAAAGCCTGAGAGTCGCTTTGGTTACTTCTGAACCGCTGGCAACAGAGGAAACATCAAACTTAACAAAAGCCCGTCTGTTATCGTTACCACTTTTACTGCGTACTATTAATTCGTCATCTGCCCCTTTATTACTAGTTGGACTGTTTTGATCGACCCAGGTATCGTCAATTGCCGAAAGCGTACCGTTTGCAATATCGTCGGTTGCGTCTCCACTGTCATCTCCATCCGTATCGTTGACAAGGACAAAAACCGTAAAATGGTTTAATCCATTGATAGTTATCGTTTCGTTAGCGATTTCTTTAGGCTCGCCAAGAGTTTGAGCGTTATCAAGTTCATCAGTTGACTCGGCTGATTTAACAGCTACCTCATCTTTATTGACATTTTGTGGAAGAGGCAGCGTTAAGTCATATTCAAACGTGCCGTCTGCCATTGGTGAAGTAAACTCATAAGCGGTATCTGAAAGCGCCGAAAGTTCATCCTGCTGATCAGCAGACAGCTTAATTTCTCTAATGCTCAACTTATCGGAAGCTTCCGGCAGTTTAGTGAAGGTAATTTTCACCTTGTCATTTTGGGGAGCAGTATATGTTTGTCCAAGAACTACGTTATTTATAGTGGTTGCTTTGCCATCGCTTCCTGTCTGCCAGACTGCCGGTGTAAGCTGTGCGCTGGTTTCTGATTCCGGCTGATTGTTTAAGGAGTTGTTATCCGAACTTGTTGGAGGAGATAAGTTATCGACAGTAGGTGTATCAGTTACAGTTGGTGCATCCTGTAGTGGAATTATTATAGGCTCATTTGGTGTATCGGTTGGCGTTGCAGTTGGTGTTTCTGTTGCTTGAGTTTCATCCGGCGCTGGCGTTGGAGTTATTGAATCGGCAGGTGTATCTGTAGGACTTGGAGTAATAGTATCCTCTGTTACTTCCTGCGCATACGAATTTTGAGGTGATAAAACCACAAAAGGAGCAATCGATTGGGCAAGAAGCGATAATATCGAAATAAATACAATGACTCCTCTTAAAAAATGTTTTTTCACTAAAACGCTAAATTAGTAAACCTACGTAATTTAGATGCCGCGATAATACTCTTAATTTAGGTAAAATGCAATAACCTATAGTAATTGGTAAATTTGACAATATTATAGGTGTTTGTTAATATTTTTGCATATGAAAATTAAGATTATTACGTCTTTAATTTTTATTTTTTCACTTGCACTTCTCGTAACTCCTGTTTTAGCTGAAAAAAATAACCCTGACAATATATCCGTTGTAAGGAGAGCTGACGCCCAAGAACGTGTTGAAGAAAAAATCCAAGCTGTAAGAGAAAATACCAAGTTAAGACTTGAAGGTGCTAAATTAAGAACTTGCCAGGTAAGAGAAGATGCGGTTAATAAAAGGATAAATAACTTAGTAAGGTTGACTGAAAATATGGAGACTAAATTTTCCAGCATTTCGGCAAGAGTAATAGAATATTATGAAACTAAGGTTTTACCAGATAAAAGTCTTTCAAATTATCAGGAATTAATAGACGAAATAGCTACCAAAAAAGCTGCAGTGGATTCGGCCCTTGACTCTGCGCAGTCATCTGTGGGCAGCTTTTCCTGCGAATCAGATGACCCAAAAAATATGTATACAACCTTCAGGGAAAATATGCAGACAGTTAAAAACGCGCTAAAAGAATACAGAACGTCAATAAAGAATTTAATAGTTGCGATTAGAACTTTAAACTCAGAGGAGGAATCAGAGTAATATGAAACCAAATTTTCTAACTTTAATTTTAACGGGAGTCGTTGTTTTTGTAGTTTTAGTTGGCGCGTATCTGTTTTTAAGTAAAGGAAGCACATATGCTCCGACTATTCAAGAAACTACTATTTCGGAAATAAAAAACGATGAGGAGTTGAGTAAAGCAAACGATGCTTTAGACACTTCAGATTTAGATGAAGTAGATTCTTCCTTAAACCAACTTGATTCAGATTTATCAAACTTCTAATTAAAATACCTCTAGAATATTTGGGGCAAATATAGCAACTGAGAATAATACTGCAGCAATTGAAATTGCTATTAGTGTAACGATCAGTAAAATATTTATGAATTTTCCATTTGCATAATCGCCCAGTAATTTTTTGTCGTTTGAAAGAATATATAAAAACACAAAAATTGGAAGAAGAAGAATAGCGTTTACTACTTGTGTAGCAACTAAAATATTAATTAAGGGAAAAAAGGGAATTGCTACCATTCCTGCCCCAATAATTAAAAGAATTGCAATTAGAGTATAAAACTTAGGCGCTTGTCTATAGCTAAAGTTTAGTCCTGATTCAGCACCGAACGCCTGTGTTATAACATAGGCGGTAGTTAAAGGAACGACCAGGGCTCCAAACAATGACGCATTTAAGAATCCAAGTCCAAATATTGCCGCAGCAGCTTGCCCGACAAGGGGTTTTAGAGCCAAAGCAGCATCTTTTGCATCGTCTATTCTTATTCCTTGAGTATAAAGCGTTGCCGCAGTAGCAACTATTATAAAAAAAGCAAAAAAATTAGTTAAAAAACTCCCCAAAAAAACATCTCCGCGCTCAATCTTTAAGTCTTCTTTAGACAACTTTTTATCTACAACATAATCTTGTATAAAAAACTGTCCCCAGGGAGTAATTGTCGTTCCGATAAGTGCAATCATAGTTAGAAGAAAAGCGCCTTGTAACTCAAGATGGGGAACCACAAGGCTTTTTAATGCCAAGGTAAAATCTGGTCTAGCGTTAAAGGCAGATAAAATATAAGCTATGTAAAAAAACGAGAGAAGCAGAAAAAGCCTTTCGATTTTTTTAAAATTACCTTTGGTTATTACTATATATATTAATACTGCGGCAATAGGTACGGATACAATTCTTGGAATATGAAAAATCTCCAAAGATGCAGCAACACCCGCAAATTCAGCTGCAATAGTTCCTAAATTAGCAAAGAAAAGTATAATCATGACAAATGCTGTCCATTTCACGCCAAACTTTTCTCTTATTAGTGCTCCTAACCCTTTTCCTGTAACCAGACCCATTCTTGCGCCTATTTCTTGTGTTACAGCAAGGGAAAAAGTGGATAAAAACAAAACCCACAAAAGAGAATATCCAAAATGAGCTCCCGCAATTGAATAGTTAGTAATCCCCGCAGCATCGTTATCTACGTTGCCGGCTATTATCCCGGGTCCTATAATTGCAAGAATTGGAATAAGTACTAGTAATTTTCTTTTAAATAAATTCATCATTTCTTGTTTGTTCCTCTATTTTTTCTAAAATTGTATCTATTTTTACTATTCCTATTGGTCTTTTTTCTTTGTCCAATACTGGCAAAGTTCTTAAATTATACTTAGTAAATAAAGTTATTAATTCCTTAATTTCTACTTCCGGATATGCAAATTTCCTATCCGTTACGATATCTTTTAAGTAAGAAAGTGAGTCACTGTCCAATAAGTCTTTTATATAAATCATGCCTACGTACTTTTCTTTTCCATTCGTTATAACTATCGTTTCCGGTTTAGGCGAGAAATTATAAAGCCGGTTATATACCTCTTTTACGGTTAGGTTTCCGTCGAACTTCCAAAACGTAGTACGCATAATTCCTCCTGCTTTTTCAGAGCCAAAGTCGAGCAGTCTTTCTACTTTTTTGGCTCTTTCTTTTCCCATGAGTTTTAATATTTCTCTTAATCTTAGTGGGTTTACCTGATAGAAGATTTCTGCAATTGTAGAGGAGTGCATTTTAGCAACAATTTGTCCCAAAACGCCTTCTTTTAACTCTTCTAAAATTGCTCCTTGTGTTCTTTCGTCTGTTTCCTCAATTGCTTTCGCTGCCCTTGTTGCTTCTAAGCTTTCAACAATAGACATTCTTTCTCTAGCTCCTAAATTTTCAAGTATATCTGCAAGTTCTCCCGGGTGCATTTTATTTAGTCTATTTTGAGAAAGACTTATTTTTATACTACCCGTACTGTAATCAAAAGTTTCAATCATCTGCCAGGGGATAATTTTGGGCGTAGTCCTTAAAAATTTATCCAAATAAAGTCGGCGTAAAATTCCCGATGCGCCAATATCTATTCCAATAACCTTTAATTCGCCATTTGCTTCCAAAACTACATCATTTACTCTAACCAGTTTTTTATCGTCGACATCTATTACCTGTTTGTCCAAAAGATCTTCGTTTAGGTAAAAATCTTTTTCATCATAAGGCAACACAGGAAGTTTAGTAGAGGTTAAAATGACCTTATTATCCTTAAATATTACTGCCGAAGGAGAAATAGTCAGTTTTTTGCCATTTTTTTTTACGACAATTTTGGAAACAGATGGTTTAGGAGAGCTTTCAAGTACAGCAAAATCAACCATCTTGCCATATATTTTCCCTTGCGAGTAAAGGTTTTTATTAAGTAATTGACTTAGGTATACCATATTAATTTAATTCTAGTTTCGTTATATAATTAGTGTCAACCCTGTAAAATGGCATGAGCCAATTTGCGTAGGGCAAATTATTTAATAGGGTCAACCCGTAATATAAAGCACTTGACATTCTAGCAAATGATGTGATAGAGTGCTAATACAAAAAGATGCAAAGAGTTGTTCCAATAATTCCGATTAGAGACGGAATAATTTTCCCCTATACAGATTCAGTTTTGACCTTTGGCAGGCCAAAAAGCCTTGCTGCGCTTGAATATTCTTTTGCGCAAGAGCGAATTGTCGGATTTGTTTTGCAGAAGAATGCAAAACTTAACGAACCCTCTTCAACAGATCTTTATACCGTCGGAACATTATCACATATTGAACGGATGATTAAAAGCGAAGGAGAGATTAATGCTCAGGTAAAAGGTTTGTCAAGAATAAGAATTTTGGAATATTTACAGGATGCTCCGTATTTGATGGCAAGAATAGAAGAAGTTGAAGATACGTTCGAGGACACCCCTGAAATAAAAGCATTAACAAACCATTTAATAACTGAATTTAGAAAAGCTGTAAATTTGGGTAAATTTGTCGATTTTCTCGTTTTTATGAATGTAATGTCTGACAATAATGCTTCACAGCTTGCAGATTTAGTTGCTTCCGTTTTAGACCTAAAACCTTCCGAAAAACAGGAAATTTTAGAGGAGGTAAATGTTAAGAGAAGACTGGAAAAGATAATAGGGATACTTGCTAAAGAAATAAAAGTACTAGAGCTTGAAAAAAAGATTGCCAGTAAAACACAGGAAAGATTTGAAAAAGGCGCAAGAGAAGTAATGCTTAGAGAAAGGCTTAAGACTATAGAAAAAGAGCTCGGTGAAAATGAAGAAGACGGCGAGATTAGAGAACTGTACACGAAATTAAAAGAGGCAAAAATGCCCGAAGATATTGAGGAAAAGGCAAAAAAAGAAATAAAAAAACTCTCCCAGATGAATCAATTTAATCCGGAGTCTGCATACATAAGGAATTATTTAGATTGGCTGCTTTCGCTTCCTTGGTCGCTAGAAAGTAAAAACAATTTGGATATAAAACTCGCAGAAAAAATACTGGACGAAGATCATTATGGACTTGAAAAAGTAAAAGAAAGAATTACAGAGTATTTGGCGGTTCACAAGCTATCGGGTAAAATGAAGGGGCCAATTTTGTGTTTCGCAGGCCCTCCCGGAGTAGGTAAAACTTCAATTGGAAAATCAATAGCAAGAGCTCTTGGACGCGAGTTTGTAAAAGTTTCTTTAGGTGGAATAAGAGATGAGGCTGAAATAAGAGGACACAGAAGAACCTATGTAGGAGCGCTTCCTGGGCGAATAATTCAGGGAATTAAAGATGCTAAAACAAGAAATCCGGTATTTATGCTGGATGAAATTGATAAAGTTGGAGCTGATTTTAGAGGCGACCCTTCTTCTGCGCTTCTTGAAGCGCTTGATCCGGAGCAAAATCATGCATTCTCTGACCATTATTTGGAAGTTCCATTCGATTTGTCGGACGTTATGTTTGTTACTACCGCAAATATTCTAGATACTATCCCACCTGCTTTGCGGGATAGGCTGGAAGTAATTAATTTTGCCGGATACACCCAAGAAGAAAAGTTTAAAATAGTTAAAGACTTTCTTCTTAAAAAACAGATGGAAGCACATGGTCTAAAACCTGCGGATATAGAGATAACAGATAAGGCAATTAGATTTGTGACAGAGCATTATACAAGAGAAGCAGGAGTAAGAAGCTTAGAACGTCAAATTGCTGCAATATTTAGGAAAGTGGCTAAACAAGTTGCGGAAGGAAAAAAGAAAAAAATCATAATAACCGACAAAAATGTTCCAAAGTTTTTGGGACCAATTAAAATAAGCTCGACTCTTATCGAGAAAAAAGATGATATCGGTATGTCAACAGGATTAGCCTGGACTGAAGCAGGCGGAGACGTACTATTTATTGAAGTTGCATTAATGCCAGGTAAGGGTAATTTAATTCTTACAGGCCAACTTGGTGAAGTTATGAAGGAATCGTGCCAGGCTGCTATGAGTTACATTAGAGCAAGAGCTAAAGCGTTGGGTTTGGACGAAAAGTTTTATCAGAAACTTGATATTCATGTTCATGTACCAGAAGGTGCTGTTCCTAAAGATGGTCCATCAGCTGGTATTGCTATAACAACAGCAATTACATCAGCGTTGACAAAAATTCCCGTAAATAGAAAAGTCGGTATGACCGGTGAAGTAACTTTAAGAGGCAGGGCACTGGAAATTGGCGGAGTAAAGGAAAAAGTAATAGCAGCTCACAGAGCAGGCTTAAAAACTGTAATACTTCCAAAAGATAATAAGAAAGATTTAGAAGATGTTCCAAAGGAAGTAATAAAAGATCTAAGCTTTAAATTCGTTTCCCATATGGACGAAGTTTTAGAAGTAGCTTTAACTAGGCATGTACAAAGAGTACAAGAGCATTTTCACCGTCCTATTTTACACGCATCTCCACCGCAGGTCGACTAGCATTTGTACCGCCAGCGCCTTTTATTTTGAATCGCTCCTAGATCATTTTCAGAGATTAATGGAAGTTTATCAAGGTTTAGAAAAAGATAATGAATTTTAATCTTGTCGCAGAACTCAAGAACTACGACGCAGATTGACAATTCAGTATAAAGTGATATTATTCGTAATATTATGGCAGGAGAACGACCAACGGCAGGTTCCGCAGGAGT
>C687J35174_10008933_pt1 | contig 12644 bp, 11 predicted proteins | sample RifCSPhighO2_01_FD_35174 | JGI IMG/M metagenome (IMG submission 35174) | reverse complement strand
GATTTCAAATTCCGTTCTATGCGTGGGATTATCGGCGTCTCTCCTAGCACAAATGCCGTACCGGTAAGTTGTTCATACATTTGAATGTAGCGACGGCTCATTTCTGCCACAAGCTCGGCGGGTGCTTCGGGGAGCACCGCATCCTTGTATGGATCACAATTATCCTTAAACCAAAGACGCAAGAATTCCTTATCAAAATATTCCGGTTCCTGCCCTGCATTCACGCGTTCTTGAAACGATGAGAGCTGCCAGTAGCGTGAGGAGTCGGGTGTGTGAATTTCATCTATGAGGACGAGTTTCCCATTCTCATCAGTACCGAACTCGTATTTGGTGTCCACAAGTATCAGCCCTCGCTTCGCGGCAACTTCCTGGCCACGCGTAAAGAGCTTGAGTGCCATCTCTTTCAACTCATCAAACCGTGCCGCAGTCACGAATTCCTCGGCAATCATTTCTGCAGGGCTCAGCGTACGGTCGTGTGTATCCTCTTTGGTCGTCGGGTCAAATATCGTGTGCGGCAACGGCTCGTTCTTTTTCATGCCATCGGGCAGTACCACGCCGCCGAATTCGCGCTGACCTGCGCTGTAGCGGGTCCAAATGGAAGTACCGGTGACACCAGTGTTGTATCCACGTACCACCGCCTCGACCGGCACCAGTGTGCACTTTTTCGCCACCATCACGTTCGGATCTGGTACCGCGAGCATCGCATTGGACACGATGTCTTTAGTCTCATTCATCCAAAACTCTGTGATCTGATTCAAGATCTGCCCTTTCCACGGGATGTGCGCGATAATGCGGTCAAACGACGAGTGCCTATCGGTCGTCACGAGTATGAGGCTGCCTTGGCCTGAGCCTGTCGAAGGCTCATAAATATCCCGCACCTTGCCGGTTTTCTTCGCGCCCAGAAAATCAAAGTTTGTTTCTTTCAGAACGTCCATATTTCTTATTGCAGTCTTTTGCAAAACACTAGAATAGAGCTATTCGACACTAAATTCTAATTCCTGCCCAGGTCTCTCCACTCCCTTGCTCGTCAGTATGACTTTGGGCTCAGAAATAATCTCGCCAGCAATCCTCGCTTCCATGCCATAATTTTTCGCTTCCAACATCACTGTATCAGGTTCAGGCGTGATAAGCGCCATACCTTGCCCCATATTCCACGCTCGATAGGCGTCATGGTCCGAGATATTTCCGGCTTGCTGTACATAACGGACTATCTCGCCTGGCTCGAAGAGATCATTGAGTCGAGCGCCTAACTTCGTTCGGCGCAGGACGCGAACCATTTTCTCGGGCACCCCACCTCCAGTAATGTGCGCGACGCCATGTATATGAGTACTTCCCTCCGTATCGAAACCGCCATGGAGTCCGACAACGAAACGTGAATATATCGTTGAAGGAGTGAGAGCGAGCTCACCGAGCGTCGAGTTGTCGTGAACAATGGCATGCCACTCTTCACCGTGTGCTTCGCGCAATATTTTTCGAACCAGGGACCATCCATTCGCCCGAAATCCCTTTTCGCGCAACATTACTATCGAGTCGCCGATTTTCATTTCGGTGCCGGTAAGGATCTTGTCTTTTTTTGCCACCCATATACATGCTGCTCCCCAATGGAACGGAAACTCGCCATACCCTGCCATCAGCGCTCCCATTTGCGCTATCTCGCCGTTGATAACAGCGACATTTGCCTCTTTTGCTGCGGCGACGTAACCTTCGCCAAGTTCCCTCATGACTGGCAGAAATCGGTCGTCCGTCCCGAGCGTTTTGATGTCGAGGTTCGAACCGACAAGTATTGCTTCACCCCCGCGTATCAATGCATCATCGCAAACCATGGCAAAAAGATCGAACGCGATAGTGTCGTACCTGCCGACTCGCTCTGCGATTTCCACTTTCGTGCCTGCCCCGTCAAAACCCATTGACATAAAACTACCCGGTGGCAGTTTTGATATGTCGACCATTTTGAGACCTGCAAAATCGTCGAACGGCGTGACTATTTCGCCGAACTTTCCTGTCCTATTCTCAAATGTCCGCTTGGAGGCTTCGTACATGATGCACGAAGCCTCTGCTTCGACATCGACGTCAACTCCCGCAAGTGCATAGGCATTCAGGTTTTTCATAGCATGTAGTCCATTCCTGCTGTACGGAAAACGGTGTCAAAATCGGTAAGTACTCTCTTTCTTCCGTCCGTAAATGTGACGATAACATGAAAGAATGCGTTCGGCAGTTTTGCTTCCAGATCGGTAAGTCGTGCTTCGACGGTGAACGCGCATGTTGGCGGTATCATAAAAGCCTCCTCCTGATTAATATATACGCGGCGGCTCCGAATCGCCTCTTTTGTATCCTCAAACGTTACACCCAATACTGTCCCGTCATCATAAGAACCAGGAACTGTATGTCCTAGATTAATTTTCAGCGGGTCATGCGTGGTAGTCATCCAACCTATCATTTTTTGTCCTTCGGCACGGAAGTGGTCCATTGCAAATGCGTAAAGGTCGTTGAATCGCATACCAACCTCCGCTTTTTCTGCTACACCCAATACCAGCTGAAGACATGTTTTTAGATGTTGCCGTATATTTTCATCCTGGCCCGAATACAAAGTCAGACCCGTATCACCGAACATGCCCGTTGCTTTATCGACAGGTGATAGGTAAACGATACCGACTGATTCTGATTCACATCGCGATTCCGCTGGCCATGCTTCTTCTTTGCGCAGTGTGTCGAACTGCAGTCGCTTGTATGGTACGTTATCAAAAAGTACCGCAATGCCTCCTGGTGGCGGATCGTACCAGCCGGTTGGAAACAGTTCGGCATGTTTTGCGGTCTCCTCCAAGATTCTGTCTCGAATTTCTTTTTCAGTTTTTCCTCGAACGTTAGACAGTGATGCCGAAAGTATGTTCGAAGCTGTCTTGCGCGTACGCTCGATCACAGAGATTCGTTTCTGCATACCTGTCAAGATTCCAGATATTTCTTGTAACCGAGCTCCTGCAGTTTTTCGTCTTTCGCGAGGAGTTCCTTCGTCATTTTCTCTTTGTATGCAACGACCGCCGCACGTACCACTTCATCACCTGCCCCGATAATTTGCGCCGCGAGGATCCCAGCATTCTTTGCACTGTTTAGGCCGACGGTGGCGACGGGAACTCCCGGCGGCATCTGTACGATGCTCAAAAGCGCGTCGAGTCCGCCCGCCGCACTATTGGCGGACGTGAGCGGTACGCCGATGACGGGAAGTGCCGTATGCGCTGCAATGGTGCCAGGGAGCGCTGCGGCAACGCCAGCTCCCGCTATAAAAACTTTGCACCCGCGGCTCTCTGCCTCTCGAATGTACGTCACAAGCTGTTCCGGCACACGATGTGCGGAAAGCACTCGTATTTCCGAATCGATGCCAAATTGTTCAAGTACGACGGCCGCGTCTTTCATGACCGGAAGATCCGAGTCCGAGCCCATAACGATAGCGATGAACGGCTTAGCCATATGTTGGAAGAATATCAAAGATTCGCCAGAATCAAATCTGTACTATGAAAAGTACCACACCGCATTACGGAACACGGCAAGGCCGGGACCTTTGGTTGGCATGTCAACACCGTCGCGGATGTATTTTTCTTTGAGGTACGTCCAATGCGGTAGCTGCGTAAATCGCACGGCACGTTCCGGATGTGGCATGAGTCCAAGTACGCGGCCGCCAAAGCCGGTGATGCCAGCAATATCTTCCATCGAACCGTTCGGATTAGCTGGCATACCGAAATGTTCCGCCGCTTCGCCGCGCACATACCGAAGTGCCACCGCTTCGTCTTTTTTGAGCTGGCCGAGTGTTTTCGCTGGCGCATGGTATTTGCCCTCGCCGTGCGCTATGGGGACGGAAAGTCTTTTGATCCCCTCGAGCCACGGGCTTTTATTCGTTACTTCGAGGTCGACCCAACGGCATATGTACCTCCCACCGTCATTGGCGATAAGCGCACCAGGCAAAATACCCGCGCTCGTGATTATCTGAAAGCCGTTACAAATACCGAGTGCGAGTGTATCGCGTACAAGAAACTTTTCGATGTTGCTTCCGAGGTGCTGTTTAACCCTATTGGCATATGCTTTTCCACTGCCGGTGTCGTCGCCGAATGAAAATCCGCCGGGGAACACCAGAATCTGTGCTTGTTTTAGGATTGTGGGACGCGCAATAATGTCGTTGATGTGCACGATGTCGGCAGTGGCACCGACTGATTCAAACGTAGACTTCGTCTCGTCTTCGGTATTGAGTCCGTATCCAGAAAAAATTATGACATGAGGCTTCGACATAGTGTTACCAATTTTTGAAGGGCTTGCGGTATGCATTCGTGAGCGCCGAGACACGGACGGCAATACGGACTTTCGGCAACTCGACGGCAAGCGTCTCGCCACCGACCACGCCGAGGTACGAAAATACTGAGCCCTTCATGCGCTTCTCGAAGTCCTTTGCGGCGCTCGGGCGGACCGATACAAGTACGCGGCCTTGGCTTTCGGAAAACAGAACACTGTCCGGAGCTTTTGCGCTCCCAGCGATATCCTTGAGGCTAACGTCTGCACCGATCTGTCCTGCAATAGTTGCTTTAGCGAGTGCTACACCCAATCCCCCACGCCCGACCGAAAGCGCCGAGGAGATGAGTTCGTGTTCGATTGCGCTCGAAAGCGCGTCGTAGCTGTGTGCATTCTTCTTTGCGTTCACTTTCGGAACAGCATTGCCCACTACGCCAAACATGGAGAAATATTCCGAAGCACCGAGCTCGTCGTTGGTCTCACCAATGAGATAGACGAGATCTCCCGGCATTTTGAAATCGAGCGTTACCGCTTTGCGCACATCGGGAACGACGCCTATCGCGGAAATAAGAAGTGTCGGTGGCGCGGCGATATGTGTGGGTTCGCCCTGCGCAGTAAATCCTCTAAAGTCATTGAACATACTATCTTTGCCGGAAATATATGGTGTGCCATAGGCAGTCGCGATGTCGTACACTGCTTTGGCCGCCATTTTTAATTCATACAAACGCTCCGGCGTATGTGATGTAGACCAACAGAAATTGTCGAGGATTGCGAGCATATCGAGGCGCGCACCAGCAACAATCGCATTGCGAATTGCTGTGTCAATCGATGCGGCCGCCATTGCATAGGTATCAATATCTGAGTACCATGCCAGATACCCGTGTGAGAGCACAACGCCTTTCGGCGAATCCGGCAATGGTTGGAGCACCGCGGAGTCGGCATTGACCCTTCCCTTTCCCTGCAAGGGCTTCGTCACGGAATTGCCCTGCACTTCGTGGTCGTATTGTTCTGCTATGAAAGCGGTGCTCGCGACGTTCGGTCTCGATAGCAGTTTGATAAGCGAGTGATCGAGCCTTTGTGCTCGGGCCGAACGGGTCGGCTCTCGATGTCGTACGGACACCTTTTTGCTTTTCTGATGTTCGACGGGTCTACCGTCGTGCAGAAAATCCATTTCTATATCCATTATTTTCTTCCGCCCCTGCCGTACGATGCAGCGGCCTGAATTCGTGAATGTGCCAATTGCAGTAGCTTCGACATCGTGCCGACGAAAAAGCTTTTTAAGAGCAGGCCAGTTTTTCTTGGGCACCGCAAAGGTCATGCGCTCTTGCGACTCCGATATCCATATCTGCCACGGCGCGAGTCCGGCATATTTGAGCGGCACCTTGCCAATATCTACTTCGCATCCGCCACACTCTTTAGCCATTTCGGCGACAGAGCAGGATATCCCTCCCGCGCCGTTATCGGTGATACTCGTATAGAGCGCGAGGTCGCGCGCCTCGCGGATGATAGCGTCGGAAAGTTTCTTCTGCGTTATCGGGTCACCTATTTGCACTGCGGTGGCGGGACTGCCGCTTGCAAGCGCTTCGGAAGAAAACGTCGCACCGTGAATACCGTCAAGCCCGACGCGTCCGCCAGCGACGACGACCAGGTCGCCAGCACGGGCTTTTTTCAAGTACATAGTCCGCCCCTTCACCTTACGCGGAATAAGCCCGACGGTGCCAGCGAACACAAGCGGCTTGCCACGGTATCGCGGGTCCGTAGCCACGAACCCGAGCGGTGTTGGAATGCCACTCTGGTTCCCTCCCGCATTGATACCGCGGATAACGCCTTCGAGTATGCGACGTGCGGGTAAAAGTGGCTGTTTTTTCTCCTGGTCGCGATAGAACATGGTGACATCTGCGGGATCCGCAACGCAAAATCCATAGACGTTCGCTATGGGCTTGGCCCCCAATCCAAAGCCGAGGCAATCGCGGTTCACGCCGACGATACCTGTGATCGCACCGCCAAACGGATCGAGTGCCGATGGAGAATTGTGCGTCTCGACCTTATGCGTAACGACGTACGTGTCATCAAATACGATGCCACCGGAATTGTCTTTAAATACCGAAACGCAAAAATCTTTTTTTCCCTTTTGCTTACGTATCTTTTCGGTCGCGCCCTTGATGTAGCGTTTATAGATGCCTTCTTTCACCTCATCTAGCGGGTCCGAGAATATCGAGTGCTTGCAGTGCTCTGACCATGTCTGCGCGAGTGATTCGAGCTCGATGTCAGTCGGGTTGCGGCCGCGCTTTTTGAAATGTGCTTGAATGGTTTTCATTGCGCGTAGCGAGAGTGCCAAAGGGCCGCGTCGCGACCCATCGTGGTTCGCGATTCCCTGCTTTCCTGTGCGTACTAATTCGTTATCTTCGATATTGAGGTCTACCGTGTCGACCGCCGTATGTTCATTGAGTGTTACCTTAGGTGCGTACAACGGGAACGATTCACCGTGTTTGTAGATGCCCGCACGCTCGATAAGCGGATTGTGGAGCTCGCGCGACATTGCGGCCACCTCTTTTGCGTTGAGCTTCCCAATCAGAAAAATAAGTGTGGATGAGTACACGCCTTCGGCACTTTTGAACTTTCTCCCGATTGTGTCTTCCACCGTTTGCTGCGCGGTGCGTCCCACATTGTCTGTGACACCAGGATGGAACCCTATTTCAATCGCGGATGTATATCTTCTCGGAGTGAGTATTTTTTCCGTGGAGAACCTCTCAGTAATGGGATTTGTCAGGCGCTCGGCCACTTTTTTCAACTGCGTTTTACTCAGCCGTGCGTCTATCGTGTAGACGGCGGTGACCGTAACATCCTTCAGTTTGGCTCTTGGAAAGACATTCCGTAGCGTCTTGAGATATCCATGAGCGCGGGCATCTGGCACGGTCGAGGTAACAGTTATCCGCATCGGCATATCCGCATCATACAAACTGCAGCGAGGATGGCAAAGAATGGGTCGGCGCTGATTGTTTACGCACGCTCCAAATCAACCCATGTGTATTTCAGTCCATTCCATTCGCGCTCCTCTTCAAAAACTCTTTTTGTGAACTCGGTCTCGTACGGAGGGAAAAAAGAGTCCGCGTCCTTTTCATCATCAATAATCGTCAGGTAGAGTTTATTGGTATGCGGTAATGCGGCTTCGTATATCTGCGCGCCGCCGATAATAAATATTTCCTTTGTAGTTTCGGTTCTCGCTTTTTCAAGAGCATCTTCTACCGAGGTCACAACAACAATATCCAATGGCGAGGTTAAACCTCGCCATTTTGAAGGGTTGCGCGTTACAACGATATTCGTGCGGTTCGGAAGGGGTTTACCGAGGTATCCCAGGATTGAGTCGAATGTCTTTCTCCCCATGATGACGGGGTGACCGGCCGTCAGCCGCTTGAAGCGCTCCAAATCGTCCGGTATGTGCCAGAGAAGCTTGTTTTCTCGGCCAAGTTCACGGTTTTTCCCTATGGCGGCTATCACTGATATGCGCGGCATGACCATGCGCGTACAATACCACACCCTGTTTCCACCACTTGCTCAAGCTCTTGCGCTACGAGCGGGGGCTATAATGACCGACCATGCAAACCTACGAAGTAGAGATAAAATCGCTTTTAGGGAGTCCGGAGCGCGCGCAGGAGATTCGTGATGCGCTCAAAAAAGTGGACCCAGATTGTGAAGTGACATCGCACAATACGCAGCTCAATCACTATTTCGAAGGCGGTACACTCGGAAAACTTGCTGGAGTCACCGCGCAGCATCTTTCAAAACAGGCGAACGTAAAACTATCCGAATTCGTCGCGAATGCAAAAGAATTTTCCGTACGAACGCGCGAAAAAGACAATAGTGTCCTGCTGGTAGTCAAGGCCTCTGTCGGAGATGATACGAGCGCCAACGGCGTTTCGCGATTGGAATTCGAAGAACAGATTCCGCTTGGCCTCGATGAACTCGACAGGCTCATCCTATCCGCGGGATTCCAGTACCAGGCCAAGTGGTCGCGCGAACGCGAGGAATATCTCTGCAAGGGCATCAACGTATGCCTTGATAAGAACGCCGGTTACGGGTATCTGGCGGAGTTCGAGCGCGTCGTGCAGGATGCCGCCGAAGTCGAATCCGCGCGAAAACAATTGAAAGAGTTTATGGATTCGGTAGGCGCTACGGAGTTGCCCCAAGACAGGCTCGAGCGTATGTTTGCTTTCTATAATTCTCACTGGCCCGAGTACTACGGGACTGACAAAATCTTTACTGTAGAATAACGCTATGTTCCTCTCCGACACCGACATCAAAAAAGCGATAAAGGCTCGTGAAATAACGCTTAAGCCATTCAGGGTGTCTCGCCTGCAACCCGCGAGCTATGATATCTCGCTCGGTAACAAATTCATCGAGAACGATGCGAGCAGTACTCACTTTGTCGACCCCGCGAGGAAGATTTATGCCAAGACGATCGAGAAAACGGTAAAAGACGGCGATGAATTCATTCTGCACCCCGGTGTTTCGGTGCTCGGTTTATCCAAGGAATTCTTTGGTACCGACCATTTCCTGATACAGGTCGGCGGCAAATCCTCGCTCGCCCGTATCGGTCTCATGATCCACAACACTGCCGGTATCATTAATCCTGGCCATTTCCTGAACATCACGTTCGAGATAACCAACCAGAGCAATATCCCGATAATCCTACGCCCCGGCATGGAAATAGCGCAGATAACATTCTCCAAGCTCTCATCGCCGCCGGAGCGCAACTACAAAAAAGTGGGGCGTTTTGCAAAAGACAATTGGAAACATTTCGTATCGGCCAAGAAAAAAAGAGTCGCCAAAAAATAGTATGGAACGCCATCTCGAGTACCAATATCTTGATCTCTTGAAAGAAATACTCGATGCCGGGGAAGAGCAGGTCGATAAAGGTACGGGGGTCAAAACGTACAGTCTTTTCGGCCGTCAGATTCGCTTTGACCTCTCGCATGGTTTACCCGTACTCACCACCAAAAAAGTGTACTGGAACGGCGTTTTGCACGAGCTGTATTGGTTCATTTCAGGTCAAAGCAATATCAAATACCTCGTTGATAACAATGTGCATATTTGGGACGACTATCCCTATAAGATTTATTCAGAAAAGGCCGACCGCAGCGAAGTACCCGTGCTGTCAAAGGACGAGTTCATCGCCAAAATAAAGGATGATGCCGCGTTCGCAACTGCGCACGGCGAATTGCCCCATATATACGGCGAATCGTGGCGCCGATGGCCGGCGCATGACGGTCGTGCTGTCGACCAGCTCGGCTGGGTTATCGATGAATTGCGCAAGGATGCAGACGCACACAACACGCTCGTCACATCATGGAATCCCGAATATCTCTACGCGATGGCAGCGCCCGGCCAAGGCGCGCGGTTCCCTATTTGCCACAACATGTACCAAGTCAATATCAAACATGGCAAGGTCTGCCTCCAGCTCTACCAGAGAAGCGCCGACATATTTCTTGGTGTGCCGTTCAATATTGCAAGCTATGCACTCCTCACTGTGATATTAGCGAAAATACTCGGGCGAGAGCCGGGCGAATTCGTGCATACCTTTGGCGATGTCCATATATATGAGAACCACCGCGAGCAGGCACAAGAACAACTCGCGCGAGAGCCCAAAGCTTTTCCCACAATATCGTTCTTAGAGAATTTTGATTCACTCGATACGTTCAAACCCGAATACGTACAACTCAACGGATATGAACCGCACGCTGGTATTAAGGCAGAACTAACCGTCGCGGGAGGATACAACAAGGACCTGCACGGTGCCGCGTCGTAACCATATGACGTAATTTTTTACAGACCTATTACTACGTTCCACATTCTATTTGTTATGAATCACTACACTCACATAAAAAAGCAGGACAAAAAGATATACGAAGCGCTCGAGGGCGAGGAGCTTCGAGAATCAGAAGGCATCGAATTGATTCCATCGGAAAACTACGTGTCGATGGCAGTGCGCGAGGCCAACAGCTCGATACTCACCAACAAATATTCCGAGGGTTACCCGGGCAAACGCTATTACGGCGGCCAAGAATTCACCGATGCGGTGGAGCTGCTCGCTATTGAGCGAGCCAAAAAACTATTCAAGGCAAAGTACGCCAATGTGCAGACGCTTGGTGGAGCCAATGCGAACATCGCGATGTACTTCGCACTGCTCGAGCCAGGAGACACCGTACTCGGCATGGATCTCTCGCACGGTGGGCATTTGACCCATGGTCACCCCGTAACCTACATCACAAAGATATTCAATTTCGTCCGCTACAAAATGAAGAACGTGGACACTGGCGAGATTGACTACGTTGAGATGCGCAAGACTGCGAAAAAAGTAAAGCCTAAAATATTGCTTGCCGGATATTCCGCATACTCAAGAGAGCTCGACTACAAGAAGTTCGTATCGATTGCGCGAGAAGTAGGTGCGTACGCTGTCATGGATATCGCACACATTGCAGGGCTTATCGCAGGCCGTGCGGTCAAAAATCCATTCGATTATGGATTTGATGTCATGACGAGCACCACGCATAAGACTCTGCGAGGCCCGCGCGGCGGTCTCATCCTGACACGTGAGAACGAGGATATCGCCAAGAAGATAGACAAGATGGTCTTCCCCGGCTTGCAGGGCGGACCACACATGAACAACATCGCCGCAAAGGCCGTCGCGTTTGGCGAGGCTCTTACACCCGGATTTCGGAAATACGCGGCTCAGGTGCTTAAGAACGCAAAGTCGATGGAGAAGGTCTTCAAGGCGCACAAGATCCGTCTCCTAGCGGGTGGCACAAGCAACCATCTGCTCCTCGCCGATGTGTACGGCAGTCTGGGCATCACGGGTAAAGAAGCTGAAACATTGCTCGATGACGTTGGTATTACGCTCAACAAAAATTCTATCGCTGACGACATCCGCAAACCAATGGACCCATCCGGCATCCGCTTCGGTACGCCGGCGATAACTACCCGCGGATTCAAAGAAAAAGAATGCACGCGGGTCGCCGAGCTTATGGTCGCGGCGCTCAAAAACAAAGACGACAAGAAAAAGCACAGAGCGATACACGCCGACATCAAAGAACTCTGCAAACGCTTCCCCATTCCGGAGTCGTTCGTATAGACCATGCCACACTTTGAGCTTGTCTCGTTGGTGCAGTACTTCGGCTACCCCGGCGTCTTTCTGACGATATTCCTCGAGTCGGGGCTCCCTATCGGCTTTTTCCTGCCAGGCGCGTCGATGCTCTTTACTGCGGGACTGCTTGCCTCGAAGGGATTCTTCAACCCGTGGATTCTGATACCACTTGTGGCCGTCGCAGCCATGCTCGGCGACAACGTCGGCTACTGGTTCGGAGCAAAAGTCGGCATCAGGCTCTTCTTGAAGCCCGATTCGCGCTTTTTCAAGCACGAGCACCTAAAACGCGCGCAACTCTTTTACGAAAAGTATGGTCCGCAGACGATACTCTTGGCGCGCTTCGTCCCTATCGTCCGAACGTTCGCGCCTATTGTGGCGGGCGTCGCGGGAATGAACTATCGCTTGTTCTTCATATTCAACGTGATCGGGGCCTTGTTGTGGGGTGCGGGCGTCACGTTTTTGGGCTATTACCTTGGCGACCGATACCCCTTCGTCGAAGAAAACTTCACGCTCATTGTGCTTCTGATTATTTTTATCTCTTCGATACCACTTTTCCGGGAATTCTGGCGAGCACGCAAGGGCTTCGGCGGAACCCTGTAAAGAGACTTGCATTTCATACGCACGTGGTACGCTTTAAGTATGTTCTGTCCTCGCGCAGCGCTTTTCGACCTCGATGACACCCTCTCGGCGCCGCATATTGCCATTTCAGCAGTTATGGCAAAAAAATTGTGCGACCTCCTTGCCCTCATACCGGTCGCTATCGTATCTGCCGCGCCATTCGAGAGGGTATCACGCGATGTGCTCGAAAACCTGCAAAGAACTGAGACGTTCGACAACTTATACGTGTTCTCGGAGAACGGCGGCATGTGCCGCACGTGGGGCGCGGGCCATTGGCGCACGATGTACCAAGAAACACTTTCACCGAATGAACGCATCACGCTCCGCACAACGGTCGAAGAAGTAGTGAAGCATGCACAGGTGCTCGAAGGCGCGCCGATATACGGAGAACGGATACTCGATCGTGAAGCGGGAGTTACGCTTTCGACCTTGGGCCTTGGCGCTCCGCAGGACGCCCGCAAGGCGTGGGACCCTGAACGAACGAAGCGCGAGGTCTTGCGTAAAGAGCTGGCTGGAAAACTGCCCGATTGGAATGTGTATATCGGCGGGCTCACGTCCATAGATATTTCAAGACACAATGTAAGCAAGGCTCGCGCGGTGATGTGGCTTGCCG
>C687J35174_10008932_pt1 | contig 12644 bp, 10 predicted proteins | sample RifCSPhighO2_01_FD_35174 | JGI IMG/M metagenome (IMG submission 35174) | reverse complement strand
ACTAATTTAGGCAACGATACCGCCGCCGAGGCAGATATCTCCGTCGTATACAACTACGGACTGGCCGGGGGCCACAAGCGTGGGTTGCGTAAATTCTACCTCACAACTGTTCGAAACCGAGTTTGGCACAGTTAGAATTATTGGATACTTCTCGCCGTGATAGCGGGTTTGAGCCGCAAGCGTACGAGCGCTAGGCACTAATCCTGAAATCCAGTTTACATCGCGAAGATCAATAGTATCCCTCCCATGCCCTCCTTTACTGTAAGGGAGGGTCGAGACGAAGTCCGGGGTGGGATACTTTTTAGCCACAGTAATTGTATTTCTATCAATGTCCTTACTCACTGCTGACCACGGCTTCTTCCAAACCTGCCCGATGGTATAAAAAACGGCACCGTCGTGCTTACCTATCACTTTGCCTTTTTCGTCGAGTACATCGCCGAGTTTAGTTTTGATGTAATGCGAGAGGAAATCTTTCATGTCGACATTGCCGAGGAAGCAGATGCCTTGGCTGTCGCGCTTCTCGGCTACTGGCAAACCAAATTCTTTAGCTAGTTGCCGCACTTGGGACTTCAGCAAATGACCCACTGGAAAAATGGTCTTCGAAAGTTGCTCTTGATTAAGCGTCCAAAGGAAATATGATTGGTCTTTGGCTGGATCAGCCCCACGTAGGAGACGTATCCCTCCCCTTCCCTCCCTTACATTAAGGGAGGACCGAGACGAAGTCCGGGGTGGGATACTTTGTGCATAATGTCCGGTGGCAATCATGTCGGCTTCAAGCTTGAGCGCGTGTTTGAGGAAAGCGCCGAACTTAATCTCCTTGTTGCACATCACGTCTGGATTAGGCGTACGCCCAGCCGTGTACTCGGCAATCATATAATCGGCCACTCCCCTCTTATATTCTTTTTCTAAATCAACAGTTATGAAAGGAATGTCCAAATGAGCCGCCACTCGCATAGCATCCCGCCGTTCTGCCCGCCAACTACACTTATCTTCCATCCACTCCGGATGCCAAGTCTTAATGAAAGCCCCCACAATTTCCACGCCTGGTTCATGCCTGCTAGCGTGCAGGCGTGTTAAAAGCGCCGCAGATACAGCGCTATCTACCCCGCCTGATAAACCAACAACAACTTTTAAACTCTTCATTAGAGCTTATATATCACATCTTTGCGCTCTACCACAATCTCCCAACCCATACGCTTGGCATGCTTGTATAACTTTTGATTTGGGTTGAAGGCTATGGCTCGCTCCACTAGTTCGAGCATGGGCACGTCATCTTCGGTATCGCCTACGGCCACCGAACCTTTGAGTGTTAAGTTTTCCTTCTCGACAGCGCGCTTCACAACATTGGCTTTGTTGGCTATCAAGTGAAGGTCGAGAATGTTACCTGTAAATTTGTTTTGCGGGCCGAGTTCATATATTCGCCCGTACACTTTATCGAAACCATAACGTCTGCAAATGAAATCTAGAACTGTCTTGGGTGATTGTGAGATGGCGAGCAGGTAGTAGCCTTTGCGCTTAAGCTCCACTATTAGTTCGCGAGTAAAACGGTACGTCCTGTCGCGGTGTTTGAGAGCCATACTCTCGGCCACGTCGGCGAGCTTGCTGTACTCAACACCCTTAATATATCGCATGTAAGTTTCAACTACTGATTTTATATACCTCTCATAATCTCCCTGCCTATCGAGCCAGCGAGTATGGTCACGCTCAAATTCCTTAGTTGCCTGGGCTGGGAAGATCTTGCGAGCAATCAGTTCGTCGGTAAGAGCAATGAGCACACTCGAGCGAAAAATGGTACCGTCTATATCGAAAATCGCGACCTGCCTGCCGGCAGGCAGGCCTTGCTTTTTGGCTTTTGTGCTCATTCATTCATTAATTTCTTGTAAAGTTCGAAGCAGGCTCGGGCATCAGAGAGGGCCGTGTGGGCGCTCTCGTTTTCAATATCATAATAGTTACACAAACTACGCAGAGCATAAGACTCAAGCACAATATCGCCCCGCAACACTTTGCGCGAGAGTGTGTAAGTGTCGAGCGAGTGGCGCGGATTCCAAGTAACCCCGAAGCGGGCGAAGAAGCTTGCTAGCATCAACACGTCGAAATGTACATTGTGCCCAGCCACGGCCACGCTATTAACTTTAGCGTCATTGGCATCCGGCCGCTCGAGTATCGGCCCTAGTATTTCGAAAGCTTCTTTGGCAGAAAATGCGTCTTGCCAATCCTCGGGCTTAAACTTGTTAATCTTAAAAGCAATCGGGTCGGCATCTGCCAATCGTTCTGGTTTAATCTTAATCTCGTGCTCGCTTAGCACCTCATAATTTAACCGCTCCCCCACTCGTGTTTCCCGAACCTCCAATATCCCCACCGATATAACCTCATGCACGCGATGATTAAGCCCCGTAGTCTCCGTATCTATGAAGTGAATTACGCGTGAACCGTCTTTCATCTCTTTTTATATCCCATACCGTTCGCGGTTGGCTTTGTGCTCGGCGAAGGTGCGGGTATAGTGCATTGTGCCAGATTTGTCTGAAAGATAGTACCAGTAGGGCGAGTCGGTGGGATGTTCGACCGCTTCGATGGCATCAAGGCCGGGGTTATTAATGGGGGCACTGGGCAAGCCAGTGTGCTCGTAAGTGCTGGTAGCCACATCAACCTGCAAGGGCATCCCAATCTTTAATCTTTTCAACAAGACGCCGGCAACCATGCGCCTATCGCTTGTTGTAGCTGCTTCAGCTTCAATGATGGAGGCCAGAGTTACGGTGTCTTTGGTCGTTGTACCAACTCTCGCGTTAAAGTTATCTTTCATTCGCGCGCGCACTTCTTCGGCTGTGCTGAACTGGTCGAAAAAGTACGTATCTGGGAAGAGGTAGCCTTGATCTTTTTCACCTAATTCCACGCCAACTAGCTTACTAATTTGCTTATTAGTGAACCCTTCGGGTATTGTTATTTTTCGCGTTTTGGTACCATATTCTCCACGCGAAACGCGACCAATGACTTGCCAGAGGAAAAGTGGTTTTTCGAAAACATACGTACCAGCTTTAAGTTTAGAATCCACTCGCAGAAAAAAGGCATAAGACAGGAAGGTTTTTATATCTGAATTAATAACATGTTGGTCTTGAAGTTGCCTTCCAATTTCACGAAGGGCAGATCCTTGGGTAATTCGAACGGGTAAACCGGTAGGAAAATCGCGTGGGGGCAAGACCGACGCAACAATTGCAAGCAAGAGAGCGACTCCAAGAGCAAGCCCGACAGCCTCTCTGTTGCTCATATTGGCAGATTTGTAGGCGCTTCAGACTTCTTAGACTCGATGCGAGGCAAATTGCCCGTAGTAGTTACTCCACCGGGGATGTGAAAGATGGTGGCAAGCTCCTCGGTATTGAGCACAAAAGGATGTGGTTTGTATTTGTGGTGGTATTTGTGCGGGAATGGCGGGTAGAAGAAGTTACGATTACGATAGTCATTGGCTATAGTCTCTTTGATGTACTTGAGCTCATGTTTGGCCGAACCTGTCCACTGTTTGAAAACAGATTCAACTGAAGTGTCGTACGCACCCTTGAAACCATTGAGGTTCAAGGTCGTGTACTGCGCAAGAGTGTTACCCAGACCGAGCTGGTGGGGTAATTTGTAGTCCTCCTTTTTGGCGGCATAGAGACGCCTAATACCGCAATCAAAACCAAGTTTACCAAGAGAGCGCTCAACTGCCTTCACAATCTCTGTCTCGCCAGGCGTAAGTTTAAACATTGCCGGTATCACTGGGGCATCGCCCTTACCCGCTTTGACAGCATCGTCTTGTTTCGAAATTTTCTTGATTAGCTCTAGGCCCTCGTCATGCCAATCTTGCTTCTCAAACCAAGTCCCAGGTTTGTGAAATCGCTTTTGGGCTGCCTGTACTAATATTTGGATAAAAGCATATTCTCCTTTACCGAGTGAACCCAAATATTCGATAGTTAGGTTAAGTGGATCGGTTTTGGTCTCTTCCTTGCTGGCCAAGTTATCCAGACCGTAATCAACATATGTTTTTATAGGGTATGCATCTGGCTGTGCTAACTTCATGACATGTCCAGCCAGCTCCCAGCCTGGCTCAATGCCATACTTCATCAAATGCGTGTAATCATCAGCCTCTCGTATCTCCACGTCTGGGTACTGTCCATAAATTTGGGTCTCTATCAAATCTTTAAAGAATCTCAAAGTGCGAATGTAGAAATGCACCTTGCCCTCAAGCGAAACCATCTCAAGAGAAAACCAAGTGCGATAAGTACCTTGGGTCAGTCGTGTCCACCAAGTACCTGCGTATGTTTGCTGAAAGGCTCCCAAGACAATCTCCATCGATTGCGGTGATTTGAAGACATTCTTAGGCATAATTATCTCGAGCAAGGCCCAATCAGTTTTCAAAATATTCTGAAGGCGGATGTAATCCATCCAACGTTTGCGTAAAACATACACCAAGAGTGGTACTCCGACAATCGGCACCAAATAAAAAAGTGGTGTATGTAAATAAGGCCAAGCCCAGATAACTAAAGAAAAGGGATTGTTCATGTAATTTAGTCGAAATTATGCCGCGCAATCGTCCTTTAAAGCGCGGCCATATAATTATACCAAACCGCCTGTATTAAAACACTGCGGCCGGGCACTAAGGCCCGGCCGTCTTTTGAGACCATCAATTAACCTTCTCGTACACCTGCCTCAGCTAATCTTGTGGAGGACCATGCGGCCCTGTTCCGGCTTGTCGCCGTCCCAGTACCACAAGGTGAAATCGAGATTCGCATCATGACGGTAGAAGCGGTCGCGCGGGTACTGCAGGATCGTCGTCATCTTCTCCTGGTCGGCAGTGATGACGAAAGTATCCTTTTTGCCCTTCCCGTCGATGATCGTGATCGTGCCGCCGTGTGAGATGATGTTCGCCTGGAACTCAACGACTCGCGCCGCGTTCATGGGCGCGACCGGCCGATCGACGGTGACGGGGTCAGCTAGTAGGAGCACCAGGACCCTGAACCCGATGTACATGAGGGTCGAGAGCACTCCCACCCTCCACGGATTGATTCTTTCGTTCTCCACATTGCCTCCTCTGGCTTCGGAATTGGCGACGGTGTCGCTTTTCCTCAGCTCAGTCTAAAAAGATGCTAGCAGGTTAACGCAATTATGTCAATAGCAAAAACTATACTAGGGCGTAGCGGCCTTTGGGGTCTTTTTTGAAATACTTGGGGTTTTGGAGGTTGACGTAGATGGTGTTCTCTTTGACTTGGCGTTGCTTAAGCACTTCTTTAACTAACTCCTCTTTAGTCATTGGCCCTTTCTTGAGAACACTCGAGATGACCTCGCGCACAATCCCATTGGTATACCCCCATTCAGAAAGAGCGTAGAGCCCTCTGCCCACCAGCACGAAGCGGTCAGAGTCCTTAATCAATTCGTTATGAGTGGTTGCCACATGAGCCTTACGATCGAACATCTCTTCAATCTTTTTCGCAACTTCAGTGAAATGCAGAGGCTTGCCCTCATTCCTCAAAACTAAATAAGCATAGTCGCGCATGCCACGCACTTTAATATTCGGAGAGTCAGCTAGACCCCACTCACCCAATGGGTTAGCGCCAATGTGTTTGGAGATACCCAACCAATGCTTGGCTTGTTCAGGACTCACGTACTCCTTGATATCTTTAGCCAAATGTTGGGAGAAACGCTCAAGCATCTCCGCCTCAGCAACCAGATCTTCATAGGACAAACTCTCATGGAGCGAATGAAGGGCGCTGTGAACTTTCTCACTAGTCTCTTCGTCGGTTGTCCAGCGATGGTGGAAGTGATCATCTTCCTTAATGCGAACAAACGAATCGCCGATGTTTAAAAGAAAATTTATGTGATTTTGGGTAGTTTTATCCTTGGAAAGTTCGTTCAAAAAAGTTTCCTCCTTTACCAAACCTCCACGATTTGCCATCAAATCTTCCAAGTCCAACAGAGCGGACTTGGCCTTTGCATAATTGTCGGACTTACGGATAGTGTCGGTTGCAAAATTCTCGATCTGACGTACACGTTCGCGGGTAATACCATAAATCTGACCTATGGCCTCGAGAGTCATCCCTTCACCCTCGGTACCAGTGAGTCCATAACGACGCTCTACTATGTCACGAGCACGGTCAGAGAGTACCGCCAAAAGCGCCTTGGTAATAGTCGCAGGTTTCCAATTAAGTTTTATAGTCATAGTACCGTTCTTATTTATCATTTCCTATTTCTATCACTAAGCCTAAATTAAGTCAAGTNCTTGCGCCGCGAAGCCTTGGCGAAGTGGTGTGGATAATCATTTAGTAACGACGTTAACGATTCTTCCGGGGACGTACACCACTTTGGCCAGCTCCTTGCCCTCCAACCATTTTTTCACAGTAGGGCTCTGTAGGGCCGTATTTCTCACAGATTCCTCATCCGCACCATCCTCTATAAAAATAGAGTCCCTGACTTTACCATCAATTTGGACGGGCAAATTGATGACTCCCGAAGTGCTTTTCTCCAAATCATCATTTTGGACTTCGGGCCACTCGCTTAAATGCACCGAACCACTTTCTGCTAGGCTACTCCAGAGCTCCTCCGCTAAGTGTGGAGCGAAAGGAGATAGCAATTTCAGGAAGATCTTTATCTCTGAATTGCCAGTTTCGGACTTTTCGAGCTCATTCAAGAGTTTCATCAACTCGCTAACTGCAGTGTTGAACTTAAGCGCCTCAATATCCTGACTTACTTTTTTTATATACTTGTCTACGCCAAATCCTTTTACCCCTGCGGTTTTAGCACTTGTGGTTTTTACCAGTCTCCAGACTCGTTCGAGAAAACGGCGTGGCCCAATAATGGCATCGTCATTCCACGCTACGCTGTCTATGAAGGGGCCTATAAACATTACATAGAGACGCAAAGTGTCGGCACCGAAACGGTCAACAATATCATTAGGGTTTACCCCGTTACCCAGACGCTTACTTATCTTGCGTCCATCGGCTCCCAGTATCAGTCCAAGATTTAAACGCTTAGTAAATGGCTCCTTCGTTGAAACCAAATCTTGATCGAAAAGAAACTTGTGCCAAAAGCGTGCATAAATCAAGTGCCGCGTTGTATGCTCCGAACCGCCAACATATAGATCAACCGGCGACCAAGCTTTCTCAATCTTTTTATCTACAAAACTTTTGTCATTGTGTGGGTCCATGTAACGTAACCAATACCACGAACTTCCCGCCCATTGAGGCATTGTGTTGGTCTCGCGTTTGGCCTCACCTCCGCACTTTGGGCATTTCACATTCACCCACTCATCAATATTGGCCAAGGGAGATTCGCCTGTGCCTGTGGGCTCGTAATGTTCAACTTCAGGCAGCTTGACCGGCAACTCGCTATCAGGCACAGCCACAACGCCACACCCGCCCGAACGACCGTCCGGTCGGGCAGATTTGCCGCAGTGAATAAGTGGGATAGGCTCACCCCAATAACGCTGTCGCGAGAAAACCCAATCCCTCAGACGATACATCGTCACTCGCCTAGCCCAACCGTTGCCCACTACATACTCAGCAATTGACTCACGCAACTCTTGACCTGTTTTCCCCGACAAGTTAAGCGGCTCAAGCAATATGCCGTTTTTAAAATCCGAGTAGCAATACTTAAATGTCTTAACCCCTTCTTGAAGCTTTTCGTCTTTGGGTACTAACACAACTTTAAGTGGTATCTCGAATTTGGCAGCAAAGGCAAAATCGCGCGGATCATGAGCAGAGCATTTAACGATGCCTGTACCGTAGTCTGACAAAGCGTAGTTGGCCACCCAGATAGGCAGGTGCCCATTGCCAAGCGGGTCATCAAGATAACGGCCGGTAAACACACCATCTACTTCACCCTCCTTGTAACCAGCTTTCAAGCGTCTGATATTGATGTCATCTATCTTGTTCTTTATTTCCTCCTCATTTGATACACCCACGATAAGTTTAGCCAAGAGCGGGTGATCGGGAGCAATAACTACGAAGGTATCGGCGAAACACGCTTCAAAATGCGCGCTAAATGTCTCTACCTCAATGTTGGTATCTTTAACTTTGGCACTAAAAATTAATCCGTCAGAACGGCCAATCCAAGCACGTTGCATTTCTTTAATATGCTCTGGCCAATCGAGTTCCTCTAAATCCTCAAGCAGGCGGTCAGCGTACTTGGTGATGGCCAGTACCCACTGGCGAATGCGTTTCTTCTCAACCACCGAGCCGCAACGCTCACATTTACCATCCTCTAAATCTTCGTTGGCAAGACCAGTCTGGCAGGATGGACACCAGTTGATGGGCTCATTCGATTCATAGGCCAAACCCTTCTTAAACATCTGGAGGAAGATCCACTGCGTCCATTTGTAGTAAGCAGGGTCAGTGGTGTTGACCTCCCTACTCCAATCAAAATCAAAACCGAGTTTGCCTAGCTGACTTTTAAAATTAGCAACATTCTTCTCTGCGGCGATACGTGGGTGAACTTTGTTCTTAATAGCATAATTCTCGGCGGGCAAGCCGAAAGCATCCCAGCCCATTGGGTGTAAAACCGAGAAGCCCTTCATCCGCTTGTAGCGCGAGTAAATGTCGGTGCCTATATTGCCCCGCAAGTGCCCTACGTGCAAACCCTCACCCGACGGGTAAGGAAATTCGTTTAGTACGTAGCACTTATCTTTGCCCCCCTCAAGCTCTTGCTTATAAGTACCCTGCTCTTGCCAGAGCTTCTGCCACTTCCCTTCAATCGACTTATGATCATACGGCTCCATTGCTTGATTAAATCATAAGTTATACCAAAACGAAAGCCTCTCTCTGGAGCAAGACTGCCGGCTTCAATCAAAAAAGGTGAACCGCCCCAAGCGAGCCTGCTAGCCGCGGTGGCAAAAATCATAATCATTGCAAAGGCTCCGTAGTAAGCAAAAACCATCCACCAGATAGCCGCGTAAACCAGTATCCCCAGCCAGGCGTAGTGGAAGATTACAAATATGCTTGCGATTAAATCTTTACGTCCCATGCATACAGAGACGCTAGATCTTGAATTCAATTACATCGCCCCACCTTCGCCAACAGAAAGCGCGAGTAAGCCCTTGCCTACTCGTGCGTTGGTCATTACTAACGTTCCCTCCTGCGGAAATTGGGCGCTGGTTGGAAATAGTGCTTTGCGCGCTCAGCCATAGCCGCGTACCTCTGTTTCTTGAACTTGTCTCTTTCAATTGTAATCAGCACCACCAGAGAAGGATCCTCTCTGTCTCTGACAAAAACCATCCGCCAACCTGAATTGAAAAGGTAAACGGCAGGTTCACCCTCATTGGCGTTTTGCCGCAACCTAGCAACTTCGGGTGTCATGGTGAAATCTGGCATCGCAGTTTCGATGAGGCGCCTGATAGAACGTTCCGGGTTCTTTGGAGCAGCGCCGAACCCCGCCTCTACCGAACGCTCGACAAAGCGCCTAATCGTATGATCCCTAATGACAACTGTGTTGTGGTCAATCTTGTCCTGCAACTCCCCACCCCCTTCCTTATTGGGTAGACCGAACCTGTAACATTAAACACCCAAAAGCGCTGGACAGCAATCAGATTTTAAATTCTATCACATCCCCGTCTTGGACGATGTACTCACGCCCTTCGGTGCGCACCAAGCCTTGCTCGCGGGCTTTGGCGTAACTACCTGATTTCATTAGGTCATCATATGCTACCACTTCGGCTCGGATAAACTTGTCTTTAAAGTCAGTATGTATAGCCGCCCCCGCCTCCGGCGCCGTACTCCCCGCTTTGATAGTCCAAGCTCGCGTCTCATCCTCGCCAGTGGTGAAGAAGGTCATAAGGCCTAACATCTTGTATCCCTCTTTAATCAGGCTATTAATCCCATCATCAGTCGCGCCCAATTCGTTTCGGAACTCTGCCTTATCCGCCCCCTCAAGTTCCGAAAGCTCCTGCTCAATCCGCGAATCAACATATACGTAGCTACTCCCGTGCGGAGGCTTAGCCTCCGCATTAGTAACCCCGGCTTTGCGATTGAAAATGTAGAGAATGGGTTTGGCTGTGAGGAGTTGCAGGTCAGCAAATTCGGGACCAACTAGTTTACCCGCTTCAAGCAACTGCTTCGCGTCAGTGATGTGGGTAGCAAGCAAGGCCGCTTCTTTGTCTCCCCGCTTGGCATCACGCTCCACGTTAGGCAAGCGCTTGGTCACACTCTCAAGATCAGACAATACTAATTCCATATTCACCACAGCAATGTCATCCTCGGGCGTATTGCCGGTTTTGATGATGTCGGCATCTTCAAACACTCGCACCACTTCGGCAATGGCGTCCACCTCGCGGATATGGGAGAGGAACTTGTTGCCCAAACCTTCACCTTGAGAGGCGCCTTTGACTAAGCCCGCAATGTCCACAAACTCAATTGCCGCGGGTACTTTCTTCTTCGATTTACTAAACTCATTCAACTTCTCCAACCGCTCATCAGGTACAGCCACAACCCCCACCGAAGGATCGATAGTGCAAAAAGGGTAATTCTCCATCGGCACCCCCTTTTTGGTTAGTGCATTAAACAATGTCGACTTCCCCACATTTGGCAAACCCACAATTCCAATCTTAAGCATTTCGCTAGCTTACTATTTTTTTCACTTCTTCGCTAGTTCCTTTTATCGTCACAAGTTAGACGCTATAGCGTCTAACTTGTGCACTCATAAAGAGAACTCAAGACAACTAAATCCTTTTTATATCCGCACCGAGTTTGGTGAGTTTGCCGACTATATCTTCGTAACCTCTATCGATGTGACCTTGCGGGTCGAGGATGGTGCTTTCGCCTTTGGCGAAGAGGGCAGCAATTAACACTGTGATACCAGCTCTTACGTCGAGGGAGTCGACGGTTGCTCCCACAAGTTCAGTTGGCCCGTACACATACGCACCATACGGATCACCAGCGTTAAACTCACGTTCGTTGAAATTGTAATCATTGGCCGTGTAGCCGACTGGGTTGAAAAGTTCGTAACGCGCTCCCATCTTGCCCATCTCACGCAAGGCGCTCCAGCGTTGTTCATAAATCATTTCATGCACCTCAGAACGCCCATGGGCTTTGAGAGCAAGCAGTAGTGTAATTATCGGTTGCCAGTCGGTCATAAAGCCGGGGTGCACTGCCGTTTTTAAGGTACTAGGTGTCAGGTACTTGGTACTAGGTATTGCTGACACACTGTTACCCTGCCACTTTAGTTCCACTCCAATCTTCTCCAACTCTTTAACAAACGATACAAGCATGGCCGGGTCAGCATTTCGCACCTCCACTCCCCCATCATTCATCACTGCAAAAGCTATGGCCGTGGCCGCCTCTAATCTATCGTAAACAGAGACACCAGTTGCGCCACTCAAGAGTTTAGGTACACCTTGTATTTCAATCGCGCGTTCACCCACTCTTCGCACACGCGCGCCCATTGCATTTACAAACTCAATTAGGTTATCGACTTCAGGCTCCTCTGCCGCGTTACGTATAGTTACATCACCCTCATTAAAGATTGAACCGAGAATTAAACTCTCCGTGCCGGTGTGGGTATTCTTCGCAAATGTATAATCGCGAGAAAGTGGGCGCTCGGGTAAAGTCATCTCGAGGAAATTAGTTGTCTGATTTACTGTGGCTCCCAAGCTCGCAAGCCCTGCCACCAGTCGATCAATCGGCCTCTTGCCGATGTCATCCCCACCCACTTTGGCAATCCGCACTTTGCCCAAACGCGCGAGTGTGGCGCCAATAAAGAGTACCGCGTGGCGCGCAGTGAGAACAACAGCTGGCACATCTGATTTGCTTAATAGGGCGCAATTTACTTTTACTTCATGATCTCCTGACCATTCGCACTTACCTCCCATCTCATTGATAGCCTGCACAATCTTTTCTGTATCAGATATGCGCGGGACGTTGCGCAGTGTGCACTCTTTGTCACTAAGCATGGCGGCAATGATGAGCTTAGGCCCGGCGTTCTTAGCACCAGAAACCTCGTAAGTGCCAGCAAGCTTCTTGCCCCCATTAACTATAAACGTTGCCATATGAGAGATAATATCATATGATACCTCGCGGAAGGAGGTGAGGAACTTGTTCAGGTCAATCCAAAAAAGGTGTAAGGGGTGTGGTCACCCCTACAACTGCCTCGTTGCCGGGACGCACGAATTCACCGACAGGTGTTTAAGGTGCCGGCCAAGGGCCAGACACACACCGAAGAGGAAAATCTGTTGCAGGTGTAAAAGGAGAAACCCTGTCGGGTATTGGCTCGATAACTGGCATCCCGTGTGCCACTCCTGCCAAGGGCTGGAACGCTACCACAACCCCCACAAATGGGAAGTATGCGTGACCTGCCCCATCCGAGACAAGCACGGGCGTTTTGCAAAAAGGCGCAGGGCAGTCTGGCGACGGCTCCCTAACGGACCGCAGTGCTCCACCTGCTATTACAGAGTGCATCGCACCGCCGCATGAGTCGCATAGAAGGGGGCTAGGCGACGAATAGTCATTATCAACCCCCACACAAGGGCCCGTAGCTCACTTGGTAGAGCGCATCCATGGCATGGATGAGGCAACCGGTTCGATCCCGGTCGGGTCCACAATTTCGCAGTTTCCGAAAAATCCGCATCGCGCGCGACCGACCCGACCGACCCAAGGCGCCCATCGGCAAGGTAGGCAAAGGGCTTGAGCCAATCG
>C687J35174_10008929_pt1 | contig 12651 bp, 8 predicted proteins | sample RifCSPhighO2_01_FD_35174 | JGI IMG/M metagenome (IMG submission 35174) | reverse complement strand
ATTCGGGCAGTGTGGCGGGGCTTCAATTCGGACTCGGCAAAGCGGAAAGCATATTTTCTGGGGAAAAGGATTTCCGCTTTGCCTCGGCTGATTTCCCGCGCGGAGGAGGGGTCTGGGGAGGAATCCGCGCGGGTTTCGGATTTCGTTTTCAGCGACTTCATTTCAAAATCCTAATAATCCCATTATTTGCATCTACTTCTATTTCATCACCATCTTTTAATATTTGTGTAGCGATTTTTGTACCAACGATACAAGGTTTTTTCATTTCTCTGGCCATGATAGAAGCGTGGCAAGTTATCCCTCCTTCATCTGTAACAAATGCACTTGCTTTTTGCATCGCTGGTAAAAAATCTGGCATAGTCATCGGAGAAACTAAAATTTCACCATCTTGGATTTCAAATATCTGCTTATGACCCATGACTCGTCGCACCTTACCCCTTACCAATCCTTTGTACGCACTTAGGCCCTTGATCTGTCTAGCTGTTGAATCAGTTTCAATTTTCTCTAGCTTAATATTATATTTATCCTCTACTTCATCTCTGGTAACTCCTACAAATAGTTTATCGTCTGTATAAATAAAACCGCTATCCCTGGCTTTTAATTCTGATAATTTTGGTATTTTTTTATTTATAACTTCGTCTGTAGTTAGAACATGGACAAAATCTTTTATTTTTGGAAACAATTTCTCACATGATTTACGAATAACAATATCTGTCCCGACAGATAAATCATTTGTTTGTTTTCTTATCTCTCTTAATTCATCTACATCCAAATCTCCCAGTTGTTCGGGGGTTAGTTCCATAAGCCACCACATAGCCTCAAACCATGGGTAATATTCTTCTAGTTCTTTTAAGAACCTGACTAACTCTTTATGATTTATCGCTACTGGTTTTTCATAAAGAGGTCTAATAAATTCAAGTTTCTTCGGAATAATTTGGCAGAGATTTCCAATGAAATTTTTATCCTTCTTGGCAGTTTCTAGTAATAATTGTTGCGCCCAATCTACGCCCTTTTGATTGTAATAACAAGCAACAGTATCATCATTTCTTTCAAAAATTATATAAGGCAAGTGTGGTTGTTTCTGTTCAGTCCACTGCTTCGGTGTAATAGTTTCTCCTCTATACCAAACCTCAAGCGCGGGCAAAGAAAAATCTCTTGTGAAAAATTTATTATAAGTTTCCGGTATTTTATTATCTAAACTGAATTCCCCAATAGTAGCCAAATTATCGTCTATCTTTACTTTGTATTTTTGTGCAAATTTTTCTTTAGAAATACCAGTTAAAATTTGTCCTTCAAAATATATAAAGCCCTTCTGTCTTTCTTTTAGTTTATTTATGAGTGGGATTTGATCGTTTAGGGCTTCTTTGAAGCTAATAACTTGAATATATTCCCTAAATTCAGGATACTTATCTTTTATAGTGCCAACTAAAATATTACCAATTTTGTACTCAAGTTCTTGAAATTTATCTCTTATATTAAAAGATTTGTCTATAAACTTTTTTTGTATTTTATCGTCAGTAACACTTCCAAACTGAATCCAAATTGGTAGATAAGACCACGCCTCTGTCATTGTATTAAACAAATCTCCAAACGCTTCAAATTTAAAATTATCTAGCAACGATTTAAGTTTATTTTCCAAATATTCAAATTCTTTAACTGCTTGGTCGAATTCTTTAGGATTATTTTTAAAGAAATCAAATATTGGTTCTAAAGCTGTATCGGGATTGTTCATATCATAATAAGTCTCTGTCAGTCCATCTTCACGTTTAATAAAAAGTGGATTAAAATGGGTTGCTCCTTTAAGAATTCTCTTTAAACCATCAAATTCTCCTTTATGCCAATATTCCATCACTATTAGAGGTATTTCTCTTGTGAAAAACTTTTGAAAGTGTCTTATGATTGATTTATCACTCAGTGTTGTAATCGGTCTGCTTTGCACAATATAAAATTGTTCGTTTTGATACGCCCATTCAATATCACACGGAAAACCATAATGACTCTCAATTCGTAAAATTATTTCTGAAAGTTCTAATATTTCTTGGTCTGATAAAACTTGCTTTTCTCCTTGCGTTTTTGAAATATCGTGCCACTCATTGTCGCCTTTCTCGGCGCGATAAAGTCCTCGTGTTTGAATTTGAACATTTTTGTCAATAATCCGTCGTGGTTGTTTTTCTACAACATAACTATCTGGTGTTATTTGTCCAGAAACTATCGCTTCGCCAAGACCAAAACCTGCTTCAATAATAAGCTGGTTTCTGTCTTGTGTTACGGGATGAACAGAAAACGCAATACCTGATTTTTCACTCTCAACCATTTTTTGTACAACAACTGCAACAGATATTTTCTGTTTATGTAAATCTTTTTCAAAGCGATAGAAAATGGCTCGTGGCGTGAAAAGTGAAGCCCAACATTTTTTTACATTTTCCAGTAAAGTTTCTTCGGTAGTATTGAGATAACTTTCAAGCTGACCTGCCCACGCCGCATTTGCGGAATCTTCGGCGGTAGCCGAAGATCGTACCGCTACATATTTTGAGTTAAGGTCTTTGAAAAATTTTTGGATTCCTACCGATATATCTTTCGGCATTTCTGCCCGTAGAATGAGTGCTTTGATTTTCTCCGAAGCATTTTCAACAGTATGGATTTCTTTATGATTGACCGAATCCAAAATGGAATCGATCTCAATATTCAAATCTGTTTCTTCCAAAAATTTTTCAAATGCATCTATCAAAATAATAAAGCCAGGCGGTATTGAAATACCGGCTTGTGTCATTTCACCAAGCGAAGCACCCTTGCCTCCGGCAAGAGATACATCATTTTTGCTTATCTTCTTGAAATCTCGCAGTAATTCCATAAGTAAATTCATTTTATCAGTTTTCTTCTCTTTTTTGAAGTCGCTGAAAACGAAATCCGAAACCCGCGCGGATTCCTCCCCAGACCCCTCCTCCGCGCGGGAAATCAGCCGAGGTAAAGCGGAAATCCTTTTCCCCAGAAAATATGCTTTCCGCTTTGCCGAGTCCGAATTGAAGCCCCGCCACACTGCCCGAATACTTGGAGGGCAGAACCCCAAAGAAAAATGTCCTTTCCATTTCCAGAAAAAATCAGTCGCGCGCAAATCCGAAAAGCAAGGAACATTTTTCTTTTGGGTTGCCGAGCGGAGCGAGGCAGTGGCGGGGCTTTCGTTCATTACGAATTTTTGATAAAATAGGTTCGAGTGAAGTCGTAAAGATACTCCAGTTTTGTAGATTTGTTCTATAAATCTTCCTCTTTTCTTATTTTGTGCTTGATTTCTTTAATTTTATGCTTATAGTCCCCGATAATTTTCAGAAATTTGGAGATTTCTTTTTTTTCACTGCCTATGTGGTTGGTTTTAATCTTATTGTTTATTTTAATTTTTAATTCTTGATACTTGCTTTTTAAGAAGTTGGAAGACCGAACATACAACCAGAGGATCTGCACCAAAAGCATATGCTCGTATTTTTTTAGATTTTGAATGGTAAAATGTTTTACTTTTTCAAGATGCGGAACTTCAAACGAATTTTCATCCTGGCTGGAACTTGCAATTTGCCCGTTTTGTAATAGAAATAATTTTCTTCCCATCATAATGACGATGGAGATGAGCGAGGCAAAAAATAAAATTAAGAGAAGATACATGTTACATGTTTATATTGAATAACGCTTCACTTCTTTGATTTTGGCTCCAGACTTTTCTAACAGCTTGCCCACAGTTTGTCCTCCGTCTTTGATGAATGACTGCTCCAACAAGGTTTTTTCCTTGAAGTAGGTCGCTAGTTTGCCAGCGAGCATCTTCTGTTTAATATCTTCGGGTTTATTGATGCTAGCAACTTCTTTTTGGAAAACCTCGGTCATGGTTTGTTTGGCCTCCGAGCTGATATCTTCTTCGGCGATGTATTCCGGCTTCATAGCGGCGATGTGCATAGCCACGTCTTTAGCGAGCTCCACGGTCCCGCCGGATAAGCTGACCATCACCGCTATCTTGTTGTTGTGGACATAACTTCCCAAAATATCGCCAGACACTTCAAATATTTCACCTAACTGGATATTTTCTCCAGTTTTTTGGATGATGGTATCGATAGCGTCCTTCGCCTCTGCTTTTGTTTGTTCTATGCCTTTCGAAAGCGCCTTAGTTGCTAAATTTTCGAGCAGAGTCGTGAAGTCTTCATTTCTAGCCACAAAGTCAGTCTCGCAAAGGAGCGACACGATAACAGCCTTTTTTCCTTCCATTTTAATCATAACTGCGCCGTCTTTTACTTCTCGGTTGCCTTTTTTAAGAGCGATGTCGGAGCTGGTTTTTTTCAAGATAGCCAGCGCTTTTTTCATGTCGCCTTCGGCTTCTTCCAGAGCGCGCTTGCATTGCATCACCGAAATGCCGGTAGCATCCCTAAGTTCCTTGATCAACTCAGTTGTGATTTGAAGTGCCATATTTTTATTACACTTTCGCCGGTACGGACATTATACCGCTTTTGTAGGCATTGGCGATAGCCTCGGTGAAAAATTTGATTGAAGGGATGCTGGAATCATTGCCGACGATCGGATATTCAATTTCTTGGATATTAGAATCAGAATTAACTAGAGAAATTACCGGCACACCTGTCTTTCTAGCTTCGGTGCTAGCGATATGTTCGGCCCGAGCATCGATAACAAACAAGGCGTCGGGAGTTTTTTTCAAACCAATCAGTCCGGAATAATATCTTTCCAATTTTTCCATTTTCTTCGCCATTACCACGCGCTCTTTCTTGGTGTATTTGTCCAAGCCGCCTTCGGCGCTATCTTTGCGATAATTTTCCAGTTCAGTGATTCTCTTTTTGATTTCAATGAAATTGCTCAAAGTACCCCCGATCCATCTTTCGCTGACATAGGGCATATTTAAAGATTCACCAGTTTTTTTGATTACTTCCTTAGCTTCGGGTTTGGTGCCGACGAAAAGCACTACCTTACCAGCTACGCCAAGACTTTTTACAAATTCAGATGCTCCGTCCAGCAAGACACTTGTTTTCTCAAGGTCTATAATATCTCCTTTGTTTTTGGTGGCAAAGATATACTTAGAAAGGCTAGGGTGTCTTCTGGTTTTGGAGTAGCCGTAATGGGCACCCACCCGGAACATATTTTCAACTACGGTATCCGAGTTTTCTCTAATTTCTTTTATGTCTTTTATTTTAGGCATGGGAATAATATAGCAAAAAGAATTGATTTTTGCAAACTTTTCGGGTAGGATAGGGGAATGTTGCAATCTAAACTTTTTACTAAAACCAGAAAGGAAGCGCCGGCGGACGAAGTGTCTCGAAATGCTGAATTTCTGATCCGCGGAGGGTTTGTCCACAAGGAGCTCGCCGGGGTCTATAGCTATCTGCCACTCGGGCTAAAAGTGCTGAAAAAAATTGAAAACATCATCCGAGAAGAAATGGATAAAATCGGCGGGCAGGAGGTTTTGATGTCCTCTTTTCAGCCGAAAGAAAATTGGGAAAAAACCGGCCGCTGGACGGCCATGGGTGATTTATACAAAGTCAAAGACGCAAGCGACCGAGAAGTAGCTTTGGGTCCGACCCATGAAGAGATCATAGTGCCCATTCTAAAAAATTACGCCACATCTTATAAAGATTTTCCTTTGTATATTTATCAAATTCAAAATAAATTCAGGATGGAACTACGCGCCAAGTCTGGTATGTTGCGGGGTAGGGAATTTATGATGAAAGACATGTATTCCTTCCACACCTCTAAAGAAGATTTCGAAAAATTTTACGATAAAATGAAAGAGGTCTATAAAACTATTTTTGATCGAGTCGGGATCGGCCATTTGACTTATCTGACTTTCGCTTCGGGCGGAACTTTCTCTAAATATTCGCACGAATTTCAAACCATTACGCCGGCGGGCGAAGATACTATTTATATAGACAGAGATAGTAATACCGCACTAAACGAGGAAGTTTTGAGTGATGAGGTTCTCGGCCAGCTTAAACTCAAAAAAGAGAAATTAATCGAGCATAAATCCATCGAAGTCGGGAATATTTTCGATTTAAAAACGAAGTATTCCGAGCCTTTCGATCTCTCCTTTACTGACGATAAAGAACAAAAACACATTGTTTTGATGGGCTGTTATGGGATAGGATTGGGGCGCTTGATGGGTACGGTCGTCGAAGTAGCTTCCGATGATAAGGGTATAATTTGGCCCGAATCCATTGCGCCGTTTGCGGTCCATCTGCTTTCGCTTGGAGAAGATGAAGCTGTTTTGAAAGAAGCTAATAAAATTTATCAGAGCTTAACGGAAACAGACATTGAAGTTTTGTTTGATGATCGAAAAGAAACTTCCGCTGGAGAAAAATTTGCCGACTCTGACCTGCTGGGTATTCCACTGCGGGCGGTAGTCTCTACTCGAAGTTTAAAAGAGGGCGGTATAGAAATAAAAAAAAGAAATGAAGAAAAAGGCAAAATTATCACACTTCCGGAATTATTAAAACAATGTTTGAAAAACTTTACAAATTAATCTCCAATGACATTGGCATAGATTTAGGCACCTCCAATACCTTGGTGTATTTGAAAGGGCACGGCATCGTGATCAACGAGCCTTCGGTGGTGGCAGTCAACATCAAGACCAATCAAATTTTGGCTGTCGGGTCCAAGGCCAAGGAGATGCTTGGGCGCACCCCAGGCCATATCAAAGCTATCCGCCCCTTGATCGACGGAGTCATTTCGGACTTTGAAGTTACCGAAGAGATGCTTTCGTATCTCATCAATAAAGCCGATAAAATGTCTAAAAAGTTAGCTCGGCCGAGAGTCTTGGTCGGTGTGCCGACCGGTACCACCAACGTCGAGACCCGGGCAGTCTATGATGCGGCGCGTTCCGCCGGCGCCCGGGAAGTTTTTCTAGTCGAAGAACCGATGGCGGCGGCGATCGGAGTGCGACTGCCGATCAAAGATCCAGTTGGTTCGATGATCATCGATATCGGAGGCGGAACGACCGACATCGCGGTTATTTCACTCGGCGGAGTGGTGAAGTCAAAAAATATGAAAATAGCTGGCGACCGATTGAACAGTGACATAATTTCCTATATGCGGGATGAATTTAAAATATTAATCGGCGAGCGAACAGCCGAGATGGTCAAGATCGCCATCGGTTCGGTTATTCCCAGAGAGTATATGGAAACGGAAGTTCATGGGCGAGACATTTTGACCGGATTGCCACGGGCGGTGGTGGTGACCGATGCGGATATTCAGGAAGCTCTGGCGCTATCTATTCGAGACTTGGGCGAAGGTGTGAAAGACATGCTAGAAACCACGCCGCCGGAAATTTTATCGGACATAATGCATAAAGGCATAACTTTGACAGGGGGTGGGGCGCTACTGCCGGGGTTGGATCAATATTTAAGCCGGGTTCTAAAAATTCCGGTTTATGTGGTGGAAGATCCGCTGTCGGCGGTGGCTAGAGGCACCGGTGTCATCCTGGACGATATGTCATTTTATAAAGAAGTTTTGATCGGCAATCAAGATGAGTTACCTCCTAGATAAAAAAGAGAAAAGAAAAAAATATGCCTATGGTTTATTTCTGGTGGCCATCTTGCTCATCCTTTTTTATTTTCGAACGGGCATTTTTAACGGCCTGTCGTATCTTTCGCACACAGTTTTTAGGCCGGTTTTGGTTCTTGGAAATAATGTCGGCGGAAAATTGGCAGGTTTGAGCTCATATTTTACTTCCAAAAGTTCTCTGTACTTTGAAAACGAGAATCTGAAATCAGAACTAGAAAAAAGCAATGCGAGAATGGCCAACCACGATTCTTTGCTTTCGGAAAATACAAGTTTGAAAGAAATTCTAGGGCGCAAGAATGAGAATATTTCTCTGGTTCTAGCTGGGATATTGTCGAAGCCAAATCAAAGCCTTTACGATACTTTGATCATCGATGCTGGGGCTTTGCAAGGTATAAAACCAGAGGACTTAGTTTTTGCTTTAGGCAATGTGCCTGTCGGACGTATCTCCAGTGTCTATCCTAATTCTTCTAAAGTTATTTTGTTCACCAATCCGGGCGAGAAAACTAAAGTTATAGTTGGAGAACAAAATCTTTCTCTGGAGACAGTGGGGCGGGGCGGGGGGAATTTCGAAATAATATTGCCGAGAGATTTTACTCCAGCCAAAGGGGATGAAGTTGTTCTGCCGGGGGTTACCCTTTATGTGTTAGGCATCGTGGAAACTATCATTTCCGATCCGCGCGATCCTTTTATCAAAGCCTTGCTGGTTTCCCCGGTGAATATTCAAGAACAAAAGTTTGTGGAAGTGCAAAGATAATGCATTTTAAAATAGAAAAAAAATTGAAAAATAGTTTAGGCAGGGTGGGAGTTTTAGAAACTGCCCACGGAGTTATCCATACTCCGGCTTTTGTGCCGGTCGGCACTAAGGCGACGGTGAAATCTCTCACTCCCGAGCAAGTGCAAGACTTGGGCGCCGAAGTTATTCTGGCTAACACCTACCATTTATATTTACAACCGGGAGATGAACTAGTCACCGAGGCGGGAGGGTTGCATAAATTTATGAATTGGAAGGGTCCGATAATGACCGACTCGGGAGGCTTTCAAGTTTTTTCTCTGGGGGCGGCGTATGGTAAGGAGTTATCAAAAATAACTAAGATCACCGATTCCTCTTTGCTTATTCCGGAGCGTTTTGATGACTCGGACGCACCCAGGCTGGCGAAAATAGGGCAGGACGGAGTTTCTTTCAAGTCGCATCTGGATGGCTCGATTCATTACATCACCCCGGAAAAATCCATACAAATTCAGCATAATTTGGGCGCAGATATTATTTTTGCTTTTGACGAATGCACTAGTCCGGCCGAAGATTTAAAATATCAAGCCGAAGCTCTGGATCGGACGCACAAATGGGCAGAGAGGAGCTTGGTGGAACATAAAAAACTAATTAATTCTCCTCTTGAGGAGTACCCTTCAGGGGGAGGTGGACTGAATTCATCCACCCCGTCTCGCAAGCGAGCCACCCCTCAAGAGGGGAATGATCCAGCTTTATTTGGCATCGTTCAGGGCGGGCGGGATGAAAATTTGCGCAAGCAATCGGCAAAATTTTTGAGCAGTTTGGATTTTGACGGATATGGCATCGGCGGAAGTTTTGCGAAGGAAAATATGTCAAGGGCGGTGAAATGGGTGAATGAAATCTTGCCCGAAGAAAAACCCAGACATCTTTTAGGTATCGGAGAACCAGAAGACCTTTTCGGAGCGATAGAAAATGGTGTGGATCTTTTTGACTGTGTCACTCCGACACGCATTGCCAGGAATGGTCAGCTTTACACTAAAAATGGGAAAATAAATATTACTAATGAGAAGTATAAAAAAGATTTTAACCCAATAGAAAAAGACTGCGAGTGTTACACTTGCGGGGGTCAGTATTCTCGCGCCTATCTATCGCACCTTTTTCACGGCAAGGAAATGCTGGCGGCGACTTTGGCTTCCATCCACAATTTGTATTTTATCGTCAATTTAGTGAAAAAAATCCGGCAGTCAATCTTGGACGATAATTTTTTTGAATTTAAAGAAAAATTTTTGAAGAAATACAAATAGGGGTTATCCTCATTTGACCTTTTTTTGGCATAAAATATGCTAAAATAATATGTGTTTGCAATAAAAAATGTTATATAAACTTTTTAGAAAAAAAATACTTCTTGGCTATTTTTTGGTGTCGCTTTTTGTTTTACCCATTTCTCCGGTTTTCGCGGAATCCTTCGCCTCTTCTTTTTACAAAAATTATATTTGGAAATTCTATGATGACTACACTTCCGAACTAGCTTACTTGTTTTTCACTCCGACGGATTCGACAAGCTCACCGCAAGCCACTTCAGGTCAAACAGCTGCAGTCATAACTACTCAAACCCCAAGTGTTAGTTCCATTGATCTATTGAATACTTTTCGAGCCTATGTCAAACCAATTCAACCCCCTAACCTCATCCCCCGCCTTCCCCTGGGAGGGGAAGGAGCTCCCTCTCCTATCCAGGAGAGGGTAAGGGGTGAGGTTGTAACTAGCATTCCAGGCCCTCGCGGCCCCCAAGGAATCCCAGGTCCGCAAGGTCCCCAAGGCATACAAGGCATCCCGGGTTTAACTATTACTTCCGGAGGCAGTAGAGGCGTGGATTCTTCTTTATTTGTCTTGAAAAGTTTTCTCAGTAGTCAAGTCGAGAGGATATATGATTCTCTCGGTGACAGCATATCCGGTCTAGCAGATGATCTGGAGGAAGAAATAAGTACCGGCTCACTGACTGTCTCAGGTAATACGACGATTGGTGGAGATTTGACGGTGACGGGCGATATTATCGGAAATGTAGTCGGAGTAATCAATCCTTCCTTCACTCTCGGCTCCGTTCCCTTTCAGGGAGCTTCGGGACTGGATGAAGACAATGCGAATTTATTTTTCAATAATACGACCAACATTCTCTCGGCTGGCGGATTTTCTGGATCACTTACTGGCAATGTCACCGGAAACTTAACTGGAAATGTTAACGGTTTGACTTTTGCGGGAACGGGTGGATCTACGCTCACTATCGGCACTGGCGGCACTCTCAGCACCGCCGCTTACACCGCTTCCACTGATTACGCGAGCGCTGACCTCGTCATCAACGCCGGCACTGGTGGCCAGTTTGCTTTTTATGATGGCGACGGCACGACGCTGTCGGGGTCATCATTAATAACCACGGATGTCGCTCTAGATAATTATTTTTTTGGCGAAGGAGCTGGGATATCAAATACCTCAGGTAGTCTAAATGTGTTTATTGGCAATAATTCCGGGACTTCGAATACCTCAGGATTTTATAATACTTTTATTGGTTCTGATAGTGGTTATTCTAATACTACTGGTGAAAATAATAATTTTTTTGGTACCGCAGGTACCAGCAATACCGAGGGCAGTGGGAATAACTTTTTCGGAATTAACGCAGGCCTAACAAATATAACCGGTAATTTTAATACTCTATTTGGCACTAATGCCGACGTCCTCTCCGACGGACTCACCAATGCCACTGCCATCGGCTACAACGCCAAAGTCGGCGCGTCGAATTCGCTGGTCTTGGGTGGCACCGGAGGTGACGCCGTTAATGTCGGCATCGGCGTCACCTCTCCCACCGCCCGCCTCTCCGTCCTCGGCGATTCGTCGTTCAATGGCAATGTTTCAAATATCTTAAATGCAGATTCGGTGATTGAGGTGGTGGGGACAGTGGGGGTGGGGAATACTCCATATTCAGTTGCAGTATCTGGCAAATATGCGTATGTGGCAAACCAGGGCGACAACAATATATCAGTTGTGGATATTTCTGACCCCTTGGCCCCAGAGCAGATCTCGACAGCGGCAGTCGGAGAAACGCCATATTCGATTGCAATTGCCGGTAGATATGCCTATGTAGCGAATTATTTCGACGGTACAATATCCATAGTTGACATATCCAATCCTTCAACTCCCGCACAAATCTCGACGGCCACAGTCGGAGGTGGTCCGACCACTGTAATTGTTTCCGGCCGATATGCGTATACAGCAAACAACTCCGCGGATACCATTTCAATTGTGGATATTGCAGATCCATCAAACCCGATCGAGATATCCACCGCGGCTGTCGGATCATTCCCATTCGCTATCACTGTTTCCGGCAGTTATGCATATGTGACCAACAGTAGCGGCGACAGCATTTCAATTGTCGATATTTCAAATCCATCAAATCCGACCCAAGTTTCTACTATTGGAGTCGGAATTCAACCAATTCCTGTCGCCGTTTCCGGCCGATACGCGTATGTGGGAAATCAATCCGATGGCACGGTATCAATCGTGGATGTTTCTGACCCCTTGAATCCATCCATAGTCGGTTCTCCTCTCACAGTCGGAAGTTTTCCTTATTCAATCTCTATTTCCGGCCGATATGCGTATGTGGCAAATAATGATGATAACAATATATCTATCATAGATATATCGGATCCAGCATTGCCGTTAGAAATTTTAACTGCGGATGTGGGAGTTTCTCCGACCTCCGTCACCGTCTCTGGCCGATACGCGTATGTGGCAAACTCTGGCGACAGCACCCTCTCCATCGTGGACTTGACCGGCATTGAAACCACCTCTCTCATCGCCGGGCAAGCCGACATCGGGAATCTCTCTATCCGCAACAATCTCGGCGTCTCCGGCGAAGCAGACATCTTCGGCGGACTCACTGTCGGTGGCTCGGCGAGTGTGCAAGGCGATTTATCTGTAGGTAGAACCTTAAATTTAGCTGATATTTCTGTTCCAGGAGATACAACCAATGCTCTCTACAACATCGACGGCAGTCTGTTTTGGAATGGTAGCGAAATGATAAGCTCCCAATGGACCACCGTCGGCAATGATATCCGCTACGCGCTCGGCGATGTGACGATAGGGTCATCGTCCACCGTCACGCCAGTCGAAGTCGGAAGTGTAGCAACAGGAGCCAATCCGAAATCAGTGGCGGTCTCGGGGGATTATAGTTATGTGGTAAATCAAGACGTTGGCACAATGCAAGTGTTTGATATTTCGGATCCGAGTTTGCCGGTGCAAGTGGGGACGGATTATACGACAGCCGGTTCACCAACATCTATTTCAATTTCCGGAAATTACGCCTACCTAGTTGGGGGTATTTCAACATTTCTTGA
>C687J35174_10008921_pt1 | contig 12656 bp, 12 predicted proteins | sample RifCSPhighO2_01_FD_35174 | JGI IMG/M metagenome (IMG submission 35174) | reverse complement strand
CGCAACCACGCACCAGGACACCGGACTTACCGCCAATACCACCTACAGCTACACCGTCTCTGCGAGGGACGCGGCGGGGAACGAGTCGGCGAGGTCGGCTGCGGTGACGGGGAAGACGAATACTGCTACCACCAATACTACCGAAAAGAAACGCGTGAAGGCACTTGATACCGTTAGGATCAGATCAAACCCGGCGACAAGTGCCACGTCCCTTGGCATTGCTGACGTTGGCACGCTCGGTACAGTGCGTTGCGACCTTGTAACACAAACATGTCCCGCAACCGCAAACGGCTACACGTGGTGGTACATTGATTGGGATAACGCCTCACTTTCTTCCGGATGGTCGGTGGAGGGCGACGAGCAATCGGATTTCCTCTCATTTAGCGATCCGCTTCCGCCTAAGCCGCTTTCTATCACCACCGTTCCCCTTGGTCCCGTGAATTCCATAGCAATTGGCTCTTCGCTGTCCATTCCAGTTCTCGTGTTAGGCGGTAAGGGTGAGACGGTTACATTTTCGGCGTCAGGCCTCGTCTATGGCGTTGAGGTAGAGTTCTCTCCTGCAACGTGCACTGGTCCTTGTGTATCAGCGATGACGATCTCTGTCGGTGATAATGCTTCGTTCTGCAATTCCGGGACGAGTTGCCCGATGACCATTTCTGCAACCGTGGACGGGGTGAAGAAGAAAGTATCAAGTGCTAACATCAACATTCTGCCAAAAGGATCAGCGGGTACATGGTCAAGTCAGATAATTACCGGACCCATTACGAAGTCAGTTCAGATCATCGCAATTTCGGATAGCGCGATTGCCGGAGTTGGATTCACCACGGACAAGAAGGCAAGCACCGCACAGCAATGCTCATTGAATCCATGGAGCTTACAATGCGCTGTCGGCAGTAACAAAATTACCTATGATGGTAACAGTCAGACCCGCGCCGGCTTCGTGGAAGGCGAGCTATTCAACGGCATAAAGGGGAGCGGGCCTCTTAATCTGTTTCCGCTTGACAGCATTTCGGTTGTTCCGAACCTTACATATGTCAACGGGAAAAGCATAACCGTCTCCAATGTGAACGGCTCGGACACGGCGGTCATTAACGTACCTCCGAAGTTTGGTAATATACCGACCTCCACTAAGACGGGGAAGAGTAAAATCCTGACTCCGTATGAAACCGGGCAGGCAGGGTTCATTTGTCCCACCGATCCGGGCTACCCCGACCCAAGCAAAGATCCGCCGAAGCTTGAGCTTGGCGCGCGCTACTTTGGACGCACGGCCATCGGCGGATGGAGCGTGAAGCCGAACGCAATTCTGCAGTGGGTAGAGTCGCTTTCTGACAGCGGATCTCCGCTTTCCTCGATCATAGATTTGCCAGCTCCGGGGACAGACCCGATTCTGGTGGGCGAGAAGTGCCAGGGGCTTGATTACACTCCGGACCCAGCGCTCTATGAGGTAAATCCAGATCCGGATGCATACCGTACCTGCACTATCGGCTTCAAATCGTTCGAGACCCCATCAAATCTCGAACCGGGAATCCGCGGCCTCCGGGTGAAAAACTCCGACGGCACGACCAGCAGTTGGTGCAAGCTCAAGCTCAATGCGCCGTCGGGGAGGCCGATCATGACCGGCATCTCACAGTTTAGTGTGCAGACGAAGAGCGGCGCGTGGATTGATCTTTACGGTAATAACTTCACCGCGACCATGCCGTTCAAGTACAAGAGCTACTTTCTCTCCAATAACGATACGAACTGCGTCTCTCTCTCGTGCGGTTCGATAAGCGGCGCATCAGAAAAGGCGCTTCCGTTCGAATTCATCACGAGCAACCACATTCGGTTCAAGGAGAGCGACCTGCCGCAGTCACCAATCAACGGCTCCGGTCCCGTGGGTTCCTACTTCATCATGTTTGACCCTCTTACGAATCCGGCCTCCGTTATCATAAGTATTGTGGTCTTTAAAGTAACACCGGATCCGTGGCCGTGGGGTCTAGGCGAATTTTTCGTCAAACTTTGGTGACGTGTGTCCAAAGGCGAACTAGTGTCATCGTTGTGATTACGGTTGGTCCTTCATTCATCTAAGACGGCCCATACCCTAAACCGAATTAATGGTCCTTTCGTCTTTTTGGTGGGGGGCAGACACGGTGTATGGCATAAAAACCTCGCGTCAACGCGAGGTTTTTATGTATATATTGCAAATCATCGGTCTTGGTCGGTGTGCGCATCTGTATGCCGACAAGCATAAAGCGTGGTGCGCGGATCTTTGGTATGGCGAAAGCGCGGTAGTCATGTGAAGCGGATGTGTCACCCAATGATGAAACCGCCTTTCGGCGGGACTTATGTCCGAAGTATATATTAAATGGCGTGGATATCAACTTTTCGGGCCCGGGTCTTTTCTTTGGAGTTTTCCATTTTGCGCAAATAGAGCTCTATCTGGTCAAGCCGATAGACGCGGTAATTGTTCGCGGGATGGCGATATGCCGTAAGATGTCCCTTTTTATCCCAATTGCGAAGCGTTAATGGAGTTACGCCAAGCATTGTTGCCGCCTGTTTTATGGTAAGATATTTGCGCTCCATAGGAGATTATGGTATTTAGTATGCACGTGTAGTATACCGCTCTGTCGCTGCGCTGGCAAAGGATATGTGCAATAGTGTGGGGTAGAGGGCCGGACACTCAGAAGAATGTTGCTATAGAGAATTGTACGCTATTATGAATGAGGGTACCACAAAAAGATTTTTAAGCGCAGGGTTGCTTTTTTGTGCGCTTCTTTTGGGAATGTTTGACGCACCCGCGTATTGGAATCGCCTTGTTGATTCGGTATCGGCGCGGACTGCGATTGAGGATATCATGATGTTCCGACTGGACGGGGCTTTTTCTCGTCCCTTCCGGCTGGGGCTTGATCTGGTTGGGGGCACGCACCTCGTGTATCGGGCGGACATGTCGCGCATTGGCTCGGGAGAATACCAGGATGCCATGCAGGCGCTTCGCGATGTTATAGAGCGGCGCGTCAATCTTTTCGGAGTGACCGAACCGGTCGTGCAGGTAGAGACGTCTGGCCAGGAGTACCGTCTTATTGTGGAACTTGCCGGCATAAAGGATGTCGGAGCCGCTATCCGTCTCATCGGGGAAACGCCATTGTTGGAATTCAAGGAACCCGCACCAGGCGTAACGGCGGAGCATGTGTATACAACTCTTTCCGCTGGAGATCTTGCCACCCTGGACCAGCTTCTTGCGACAACGCCGCTCAACGGAAAATTCCTTTCGCGAGCAACGTTGCAATTTGATCCCACTACGAACGCGCCCATGATCGGTCTTCAGTTCAATTCGGACGGTTCCGCTCTTTTTGAGGCGCTGACGGAAAAAAATATCGGGAACCCGCTCGTCATTTATCTTGATGGAGCCCCGATTTCGGCGCCGCGCGTCAATGAGAAAATATCGGGAGGAGAGGCCCAGATTACCGGGCAATTCACTCCGGAAGAGGCACGGACCCTCGTGGGGCGCCTGAACTCTGGGGCGCTTCCCGTGCCTATTTCGCTCCTGTCACAGCAGACGGTTGAAGCATCGTTGGGGCGCGATTCTCTGATAAAAAGTTTGGATGCAGGTCTCTACGGGTTTCTTGCGGTGATCATTTTTATGATCGCCTGGTACCGGCTTCCGGGTCTTATCTCGGTCGTTGCCCTCTTGATGTACGCCGCGCTCACCCTTGCCGTCTTCAAACTTATACCGGTAACGCTTTCCGCCGCCGGCATCGCTGGGTTCATCTTATCCCTTGGTATGGCGGTTGATGCGAACATTCTTATATTTGAACGCCTAAAAGAGGAGATGCTTAAAGGGAAGGACCTGGAAGAGGCGATGCGCGAAGGGTTTGACCGCGCCTGGACCTCCATTCGGGATTCCAACATCTCAAGCTTGATCTCCGCATCTATCCTGTATTGGTTCGGCACCAGTATCGTGCAGGGATTTGCCTTAACGCTTGGGCTCGGGGTCATTATCAGCATGTTTTCGGCCATCACTGTTACCCGCACGTTTCTTCTTGCCGCGATGAGCAAACGGCTTGCCCGGTTCCGCACGTTATTTTTAAGCGGGTTTGCCCGATAATATTTTCATGAATATTGTACGCAATCGGAACATTTTTTATACAGTTTCAGCGGCTCTATTCGCGGGAAGTATCATCGCGCTTCTTTCGTTCGGTTTGAAATTCGGTATTGATTTTACTGGTGGCGCCATTATGGAGGTTGAGTTCGCGGTCAAGGCGGGGGAGGGGATGGCCGTGCCGGAGCGTGCGGTTCTTGAGGAGGCGCTTGCCGCGTCCGGTATTGATCACAGTGTTATCCAGCCGACGGGGGACACAGGTGTTCTTCTCCGTTTCCATGATGTAGATGAGGCGACGCATCAGACCATCCTTCATGAACTGCGAATGCGGTATGTGCCCGCCGAAGTGGTAGAAAAGCGGTTTGATTCAATCGGTCCCACGATCGGCAGTGAACTTCGCCGGAGGTCAATGTATGCAGTCGTGCTGGTGATGGTCCTCATTATTTTGTATATCGCATGGGCGTTTCGCCGTGTCTCAAAACCGGTATCATCGTGGAAGTACGGTGTTGTTGCCATCATTGCTCTGGTTCACGACGTGGTCATCCCGGTCGGGGTTTTTGCCATTCTGGGAAAATTCGCGGGCGTTGAAGTGGATGCGCTTTTCGTAACCGCGGTATTGACAATTCTTGGGTTTTCTGTGCATGATACTATTGTGGTTTTTGATCGGATTCGTGAGAACCTGAAGGGAGTACGCTCGGATCTTGTCTTTGAAGATATCGTGGAAAAAAGTTTACAAGAGACGATAGGGCGTTCCATCAACACCTCGCTCTCGGTGCTCTTGAGCTTGGCGGCGGTCTATTTTTTCGGTGGCGTATCGGTAAAGTATTTCAGCTTGGCCATGATGCTCGGGGTCGTCATAGGAACCTATTCTTCCATATTCATAGCAAGTCCTTTGGTCGTAACATGGCAACAATTCATGGAAAAAGGGGGTCAGAGGGAGAGAAAGGAAAAAGGAGTTTTTTACAAGAAGAATAAATAACGAAGAAAAATATTGTCAATTTTTCTTTTTGGGATGCCATGCCCGCTATTTCAAAAAATGCCGTAAATAGTGTGTTTCTTGAGGGTAAATCATAAAAGGGAGTGAGGCCCATAATACTGTTGACTTATTTTTTCAAGTGTTATATCATTGCTTCAACAAAGTTTTAATAACATAGTCAATCTTCTCGGGTTCCATCGAGCGGGAATCGTGCCTTACGGTCGATAGTATCCGGAGAAGCAGTTCTTGGAGGGTCTTGTCGAAATGCCTTTTGAGAGCTCTTCGCGCCGCAACGCCAGCGCGGAGGAGGGCCACACGATCTTTGCGGCCTTAGAGATGCTGGGTTTTTAAAAACAATGGATAAAATAACTATTTCCTCAAATCCAAAAGAATTGTCGGCTCGGGTCATTAAACTGCTTCCGCAAAAACGCGTGCAGGATATTTTGACGAAGCGTTTTGGACTTGCCGGCTCCGAGCACACGCTTGAGGCCATCGGCAAAAGTTACGGCATTACGCGCGAACGTGTTCGCCAGATAGAAGAAGCGGCGCTGAAAAATTTGCGCCAGGGCGATGGGCAGGCCCTTGTCAAACCGTTTGTGGAGCAGGTGCGCGCACATATACAGGCCCACGGTGGGGTTTCGGAGCAGAAGCGATTTTTTCGGAGTTTGGCAGATGAGAAATATCATCCGCATCTCTCTTTTCTTTTGATGATAGACGGGTCCATGGCATATGCGGCTGAAGACGAGAAGCATCATCATCGCTGGGCCCACGGACTTGATCATCTAAAGAAAGCCGAGGCGGTGTTGCACTCGTTCATCAAGAAGATTGAGCATCACGGGAGGCCGTTGCACGAGGGCGAATTGCACGGACTTCTTGAGGACTCAATCAAGGAAGAAGGAGGCGCTCCGGAGAAGAGATCTCTTGAATCGCACTTGAGTGTATCAAAACTTATAGACAAAAATCCCTATGGGGAATATGGATTGGTAAGCTGGCCGAGGATCTCGCCCCGCGGAGTTCGGGACAAGGCCTACCTTGTGCTTTCCCGCGCCACAAAACCCCTTCATTTCCGCGAAGTGGCTGATCACATCAACCGCGTCGGGTGGACGAAAAAGAAGGCGCATCCCCAGACCGTGCATAACGAACTCATCAAAGATCCCCGTTTCGTGCTTGTCGGAAGAGGACTCTATGGGTTGAAGGAGTGGGGATATGAGGCGGGAACGGTAAAGGATGTTCTTGTTTCGGTACTGCAACAGGCGCAAAAACCGCTTACAAAGGATGAGCTGATGAAGCGGGTCCTTGAGAAGCGGGTTGTCAAAGAGAATACGATTCTTTTGAATCTTCAGGATAAAAGAAAATTCAAGCGTGTTGAGGATGCATACACTCTTGCGTAATTGAGACCCCAAAAACCCCGGCGCCTATGCCGGGGTTTTTGATACGTCTAGGGCACGATAGGTTGACAAAAAAGCAATAAATATGGTATAAGATTATGCTGTTAGAAATGGGAACAACCCCTGTCCTGACAGCACTTTTCCTAAACAACCAGAATGTGGGGGAAACGATGCCGGGCGAACGTTTAACAGATCCAGCTTTTGCAATGTACCTAGTGATGATGTTGGTTGGAGAGTTGGTCGGTATTCTCGGCATGGTAAATCTCAACATGTCTCGGGGAGGTGTGCCAGTAAACGTCGTTCTTATGATTCTTGGTGGATGCAGTATGGGATATTGTCTCTGGAAGCTGATAAGGACGGCATCATAGGGTAGTTAGCCCGCCCTTGATACAAGTCAGTGTATTAAGGCGGGCTTTTGCTTTACGCCATGGCAGTTGACAAAAATTTCTATGTATGCTATAATGAAACCGAACAGCTGAAGCTGGTCTGCTATGGCCAGCAGGAAGTCATCGGCATGCCGATGTTCTTCTCACGGCTGTTTTTTCGTTTGCGCTGTTATAGTGCTCTGGATGATGTGGTATAATACAGTGTGTGTATCACCTCCTGTTTTCCTCCTCATGAGCCGATGGACGGCGCATCTCTGTCATCAGTATTCATATGCCATTTACATTTTTAACGCCATTCTCTTCATATCTTGCGCTCATCTGGCAGCTCGTTTTGCTTACCTGGTGGGCGTGGGTTCCGGTCGTTCTTTTTTTTGCGGCGCGCCGCGTATGGCTTGATTATCTTGTTGTGCGGTACTTTAGTAAATTACGCTGGATCCAGCTTGAGGTGCGTATTCCCCGCGAGGTCGCAAAGCCCCCCCAGGCCATGGAGCAGATATTCGCCACGCTTCACGCAGCACTTAAGTTCCGGGATTTTTATGATACGTATTGGCTGGGGGTGCAAACCGATCATTTTAGTTTTGAAGTTGCATCGGTGGCTGGCATTGTTCATTTTTTTGTGACAATTCCCGAGCAGTACCGAAATTTTGTTGAGGCCCAGATCTATGCACAGTATCCGGAAAGTGAAGTTATTGAGGTGTCCGATTATCTTGACGTTCTCCCCGCGAACCTACCGAATGACGACTATAACCTGTTCGGAACGGAATTCATACTTGCGCGTCCCGACGGATACCCCATTCGGACATACAAGGAGTTTGTTCTTGAGGGGGTTCAGATAAAAGAAGAGGAGCGAAAGGTGGATCCGATAGCGGCCATCGTAGAGGTGCTCGGCAAAACAAAGACGACGGAGTACATAAGCATGCAACTGCTCATTCGTCCTGTGGGGGATGAATGGCAGAAAGACGGCGAACAATTGATGAATAAGCTTTTGGGCAGGGCATCGGTTGCCGAGCCGACATTTTTTGATACGATTACCGGATTTTTTGGAGACACGTTGGGCGTTCTTTTCTCTCCCGGCGGGGAGGAGAAATCCGTTCCCGCAAAGCCCGAAAAAGAGAAGATGCCGGGACCCATGGAGAGAAAGGCCGCAGAAGCCATCCAGGAGAATATCTCAAAGATCGGGTTTTACACGGTACTTCGCTTTCTCTACGTGGCAAAGCGGGAGGATTTTACCATGATGAAATTTGCCGCAATGAACGGCGCGCTTCGTCAGTTCAATACCCAGCACCTCAACAGTTTTCGTCCGAATACGAAGGCGATGACGAATGCGAAGTGGTACAACCCCTTCAAGAATAGGACGAAATTCAAGAGGCAGAAACTTTTTTACCAGGCGTTCAAGGCGCGCGCGCGACTTGATGCGCGAATTCTCAAGAGTAAGCCGTTCATTTTTAACATTGAAGAATTGGCGACGGTGTACCACTATCCCGGCGTGACGGTAGCGGCTCCGCGCATGCAGCGTATTGAGGCAAAGACGAGCGCTCCGCCCATTAATCTTCCTACTGAATAGTATACCCAATGCACATGGATACGCCGAAGCAAAACGATATAACATTTTTTGCGGAAACGCGTTTTCGCGGTGAACACCGCCGTTTTGGCATACGCAGAAGCGATCGTAGGCGGCACACCTATGTCATCGGAAAAACCGGCATGGGAAAATCCACCATGCTTGAGAATATGGCGATCCAAGACATCGTCAACGACCAGGGTATGTGCGTGGTTGATCCGCACGGTGAATTTGCCGATAAAATGCTCCGTTTTGTTCCCGAGCATCGGAAAAAGGATGTCATTTACTTCAATCCCTCCGATACTTCTTTTCCGCTTGGGTTTAATCCGATAGAGCACGTTCCCGCCGAACAGCGGCATATTGTTTCCTCCGGGCTCATGGGAGTATTTAAGAAGATCTGGCCGGACGTATGGTCTGCGCGCATGGAGTACTTGCTCATGAATACGATCTTGGCACTTCTTGAAATTCCTGACGCCACCCTTCTTGGCATCAATAGGATGCTTGGCGAAAAGGAATTCCGCAAATGGATCGTCTCACAGCTCACCGACCAGACGGTTCGCGCGTTCTGGGAAAACGAGTTCGCAAAATATACCGATAAGTTCATGACGGAGGCCATAGCGCCTATCCAGAACAAGGTGGGGCAATTCGTGTCAAATCCGCTTATCAGGAATATCGTCGGGCAGAAGGTCTCCACCTTCAGCATTCGCGAGGCCATGGACGAGGGGAAGATCATTATTATGAACCTCTCCAAGGGGCGCATAGGGGAGGAGAACTCCCGGCTTCTTGGCGCAATGCTTATTACCAAGATCTATCTTACCGCAATGTCCCGCGTAGATATCGTGGATGAAACCAAGCGCCGCGACTTCTATCTGTATGTTGATGAGTTTCAGAACTTTGCAACGGAGTCGTTCGCCAGCATTCTGTCGGAGGCCAGAAAATACCGCCTGAACCTTATTCTTGCGCACCAATATATTGCGCAAATGGATGAGAAGGTGCAGGATGCCGTATTCGGAAATGTCGGTACCATGGTGGCGTTTCGCGTAGGGCCCCAAGATGCCGAGATATTAGAAAAGGAGTTCGCTCCGGAATTTGAGCTTGCCGACATCATTTCTCTCGGGTTCGCACAGGTCTATCTGAAACTTATGATAGACGGCGTTGCGTCACGCCCCTTCATGGCGACCACACTTCCGCCGACCCCGTTGCCTGACATTTCTTTTGAGGATGCCATTATTGCTTATTCCCAAGAGCATTATGCCAGACCCCGCGAAGGCATAGAACAGTACATGCGCGAATGGTACGGACAGATCGGCGGCCAGCCCGTTTCGCAATTTGCGGGGAATGATGAGCGTCCTCGCGATCGCGACAGGCGCCCGATGCAGGCGCGCGATCCGAACAGAAAAATGTTTGAGGCAAAATGCGCCGTAGATGGCGAGATCGTTCTTGTGCCCTTTGAACCCGATGATCGCCGCCCGATATACTGCGAGCGGCATTTGGCAATGCTTCGTTCGGGGGAACTTGCCCCGCTTCCGCCCCCGGTGCACCCTCGCACGGAACGAGAGCCCGAGCGGCGCCCGGCCCCAAGTGTTCAACCCCGAATGGAGCGCGCGCCGGAGGTGCGCCGTCTGCCGGAAGCTTCTCGCTCAAGTGCGCATGTCGGCAGTAATGCGCATCAGCCGAGGCAGGATGCGTCTTCAGTTCGGGAGCATTCCAGTGTCGTGCCCGTACGGCCGGCCGAACCGCAACGGCTTGCTCCCCCTGCGGCACCAAGGGTACAGCAGTCCCCGCCGCTTGCGCGCTCCGAACCCGTCATTCGGACCCCAGACACGATAAAACCCCTATCGCTTACAGCCCTCGGAAAGGAACAGCTGCGAGAACGGCCCCGTCCGGAAGAGAGGCGCATAAGTGCCCCCGCGGTGCCCCTGCGGCGAGAGCTGAACCTAGCGGCGCTTCGGGCAACAATAGAAAAAAACGCGCCGCAGATGAAGAATGAAAAATTAGCACCGACATCTGCGAGGGAAGAGCACAGGGAAGAAAAAAGATCCGAAGCAAAGGACATAAAAAAAGAAGGAATACTTGAACCGGGCGATGAGATACGGTTTGACTAGTCGCTACGGTAGAGGGAGCACGCGAACGCATTTTCAGCGTCATCAAGCGTAAACCCCGCCCTTAAAAGCGGGTTCTATACCTTGCCGCGAATCATGCGCTTCGCGGTAGTACAAAGCAATATTTCATGCTCTATACATAGAGCCCGCCTTTTAAGGGCGGGGTTCTATACCTTTTGAAGAATATTATTTTGCTTTTGTCATGCGTTCCGTGTATTCTCCCGTTTCGGTGTTTACCCGGACCACATCGCCCTCATGTATGAAGAGCGGCACTTGAATAGTTGCCCCTGTTTCAAGGACCACCGCCTTGGTGCCGCCCTGTGCGGTATCTCCTTTTATGCCGGGAGGCGCATCTTTGACGACCAGATCCATTTTTATGGGAAGCTTGAGCGTAATGATGTGGCCATCAAGAAAGAGGGCCTCTACTTCGGTGTTTGCCGTAAGGAACCGCTTAATACCGGCGACCTGTTCTTCGGTAAGGGTATATCGTTCACCCTTGTTCGTGACAGACGAGAAAACGTATTCGCCACGATGTCCATACAGAAACATGACCTTTCTTTTTTCAATGTCGGCCTCCTTAAAGGAGTCGGACTCTTTATAGTTTCGGGAGAGCACTTGACCCGTAAGAAGATTGCGTATTTTCGTCTGAACCGAGGAGCCGCCTCTTCCCATATGAACGTGCTGGATCTCCGTGAACTCGTATGGGGCGCCATCCAGAAGGATAATAGTTCCGTTTTTACATGCATTGATAGATATCATGCTTGTTTTGCTTGCCTACGTTATCCACATCCCTCGCCCAAGGCGTGCTCGCCAGGTGGTATAATAGAAAGACGCATAGGGTGTGGCAGGGGCCAGCGTTTTCCCTCATATTCCTGCATTGTATGGGCTTTCTGCCACTTCTGTCAGGGGTCATCATAGCTGAGTGCGCCCCCGATGTCTAGTGTGTGGGTTTTCCGATGTGTACTTTTGAATCTGTAGCCGGCAAAGGTCGATGTAAATAACGGCGCAGACATATATGTTTGCCTAATTAAGTTCCCGGTGTCCAGGTGCTTGGTGGTGCATGCTAAGAACCGATGCGCCGGGCAGTAGAATGGTTCTGGGACGCGGACCCGTTTTTTTCAAAATGCGGGTTGGGTTTCGGCGCCAAAAAATATAACGTATGGATCAACTTTCAGAACTTCTTAGTGTCAGCAGAACCTCATTTGATCTGGTGTGGACGAATGTCGTAGTGCTTCTCCCAGCATTTGTGACCGCGGTCGTTGTTTTTGTTCTCGGTGCGTTCGTCGCAACCCAGTTGGGAAAATTGGTGGCACAAATCATTCGTGTAACGAAGATAGATGATCTTCTCGCAAAACTTGAGTTTGAAAAAGCCCTTGAGCGGGGCGGTATCAAACTGAATGCCGGGGGATTTATCGGAGGTCTTGTCAAGTGGTTCGTTATCATTTGGTTCCTCCTCATTTCGGTCAGCATTCTTCGTCTGGACGCGGTTTCCGATTTTCTTTCCCAGGTGCTTATGTTTCTTCCGCATGTCGTCGTTGCGGCAGCGATCCTGGTGATCGCGGCACTCGTCGCTAACCTTCTTGAGAATACCATTCGGAGCGGCGCGGGCATTGCCGGTCTTCGTGGCGCGCTTGCGGGCGTTGTCGTTCGCTGGGCGGTATGGATATTTGCGATCGTAGCTGCCTTGGAACAGCTCGGAGTTGCGGTCTTGTTGCTTCAGACCGTCATTACCGGTCTAGTTGCTGCCCTTGCTCTTGCATTCGGTCTTGCCTTTGGGCTTGGCGGAAAGGAGTGGGCGGCGCGAATTCTTGACGAGACAAAACGGGATATGATGTAGAGAGTGCTCTCTTAAGAATGTTTTTAAGGAAACACCGCCTACGGGGGCGGTGTTTTGCTGTTCTTCATACTTTTGAAGAGTTGCTGTACCATCCAGATAGTGGCACAGATCCCCGCAGAGATAATAAGGATACTAGCAACGATGTCTCCTGGACATGTATATGACACTGACGGTGCTGGCAAAAAGAGCGATGGGGTTAGGATACCATGAGTACATACTTTTTACAAGTACATGTATAATGCAACCCAATTCTGGACTCCAGGGGCATTTTTACGACATTCGCCTCCGACCATTGTAACAGAAATTGAATAGGCGACAATTTGTTTTG
>C687J35174_10008915_pt1 | contig 12661 bp, 8 predicted proteins | sample RifCSPhighO2_01_FD_35174 | JGI IMG/M metagenome (IMG submission 35174) | reverse complement strand
GCGAGACCGGCGATCTTGGTCCAGGGGACCAGGGTGCCGACCGGCACAACGCCGCCGTAGTTCTCGAACGGAATCACGAGCTCTGACCTCGAGAGCGCCTCGATGCGCGAGAAGGCCTCGAGGGACTTCTCCTGCATGCGGAGAGGCGGAAGCACCGCCACGTACTCCCCGCCCTCGATGAGGAAGGTGCCGTGCCGCGTGGTGGCGGTGAAGACCGCCCCCTGCGGATCCGGCATGTTCGCGTAGTTGAAGTGGGAAACAAGAAGCGTGGGACGGACGGCGTCCTTTACCATGGCCCCGGGAGCGGTATCGCCCCCTTCCATCACGAGATGGAGCGGCATCACGCTCGCCTCGGACTCGTCGCCGAATAGCATATCGTTCGCGTGGCCAGTCGAGGCGCCTTCCGCCTTCTTGGCGGTCGCGCCATCCCAGACCACGCCTCGCGCGATGCCGCGCTCGATGAGCGGAACGATCTGCCGATCCCGCCCATCGGAATCGAAAGGCAAAGGCGGCATGCCAGCCCTCGTCCAATCGTCGGTGAGCGTAAGACGCTCACCGGAAACGCGCGTACCGATCTTCCCGGCAAGACAGCCGGTTCCTTCGACGACCGAAAGGCCGCCGAGACCGTGCGCGGAAAGCATGAAGAGCCACTCATTCATCGCAAGCGGTGAAAGGACGGCGTCGAAGCGCAGTTCCGATGCCCCGCCCACGAATGGGTTCACGAATGGCAGTCGCGCCTCGAGACGCGCTCGCTCAAGCGCCACGTCGATGAGGCTCGCACCGTCGATCTTTCGCACCGCTACGCCGGATCCGGCGGCATGCGCGGAGACGTACCTCCTGTCGGGGTCAGAACTCACGCTGCCGCTTGCGCCCGCGATTACGATGCCGCACGAAGCGACAGTAAACGGATGGTACCGGAACATGCCCTTGGTCGTGGCGACGGCGATCTCGCCATGTCCGGTAAAGAACCTCCCCGAGGCCCGGTAGCCGGCAAGCGCCGCCATCCGATGGGCCCGCGAGAAGAAGTCGGCTTTAATCTCGAGTCCGCCACGGGCGGTCTCCTCGTCATATCCCTCCGTCGTACCTTCCCCCGCCTCCCCCGGACCGATGAGGTCGGGAGGATAGGGGTTCGGCGGCACGTACGGCAACATCGCGGCAGCTGCGGCGATCGCCCGGTCGATCCCCGAATCGTCGGATCTTCCGAGCGAAACGGAGGCGGCCCGCTTGTCCTCACCGATCAGCGTGATCACGATGTTTTCCGCATGGCCGTCGGCCGCATAGGTGACGCTCCCCCTGGCCGACCGCACGGTCTCCTCNTGGGAAGAGACCCAGCGAACGAGGCCCTCCAGGCCCTTTGAAANGATTTTTCCACAGGTTCTCCCCAGAAGGGACTCCATTCTCTGTCTGTCCAGGCTCATCATTCTTGCCTCCCCTTGCGGTTATAGACGCGGACGTCCCGGAAGAGCGCCGGCGAGGAGCCGTGTCCGGTGGACATGGACTGTCCCGGCAGGCCCTTGCCGCAAGTGAGATAGAAATTCACCACGGCCCAGTGCGCGCGGTCGGCGATGCCATCGCACGACTGCCAGAACCGCGAGTTGTCTCCGGTGTAGCCGGGGTGCTTCAGAAGCCGCCCCAGCTTGCCGTCCGCGATCNCGCGTCCCAGGGAGAGCGAGAAGTCGAAGTTCTTCCGGTCCTCGCTCATGCTCCAGGAAACGGTGTTTGTGAGAAGCACTCCCCGCTTCACGCGAGAGACAAGCTCCTCGAGCGGGAAGGTTCCCGGCGCGAGCGAAGCATTTGTCATCCTCACGAGCGGGACGCGGTCGAAGCCGCTCGCCCGCGCCGCGCCGTTCGAACCCCTGAAATACGGCCTGCCGAGCAGCGCGTTCAGCTGAACGGCAGTTTCGCGCGAAGTCATCACGCTATTCCAGACGCCGCTCTCGACGAGATGGACCGACTGGCCGGGCGTCCCCTCGTCGTCGAAGGCGAAGGAGCCNTAGCCGTCAGGCATCGTGGCGTCGGAGACGATGTTCACGTGCTCCGACCCGAAGCGATAAGAGCCGATGTCGCGGAGGTGTTTCGCGAGAAACGTCCCACCCATATAGGTCTCCTCGTAACCGAGAAACCGGTCTCCCTCGAAGCCATGGCACGTCTCGTGGACGTGGAGCCCCAAGTGGTCCGGCATGATGATGACGTCCATCTCGCCCTCCGGACACTCGTCCGCGGAGAGGAGCTCTTCAGCCTCCGAAGCGGCCCTGCGGGCAACGGACTCCACGTCGGTCGCGCGCACCGTCTCGTAGCCGCCCACGAAGCATTTGCCGTCGTATCCCCAAGGCGTCATGACCTGCACCTCGCCATCCGAGCCGGCGGTCGCAGAAACGAGCATGACACCGCCACGAATGAGCTGCCGTACCAGCATGGAACCGAAGTCCCGCTCGAATGCGGCAAAAGCCACGTCGTTCGACCAAAAGCCCATTGCCGATTTCCGGACGATGAGCTTTTTGGAAGATTCGGCCATCGCCGCATCCCACTTGAGGAGGAGCGCAAGCTTCTCTTCAAGGGGGACGGCGAACGGATCCTCAAGGCAGGGACTCTCGTAATAGTGGACTTTGCGTCCGGGCGCGGTCTCGCGCGGCGCGAGAAGGAGAGGGCTCATACGCCCCCTGCCGCCCGCAGCCGAAAGCGCGAGCGCCCTCCGGAATGTCCGGCAGAGCTCGTCGGAGAGCGCCGGATCGGATCTCTCGAGACCCGCCGAAGAGGCGAACCCCCAGGCGCCCTTCTTTGAAAGGACGCGAATACCGAACCCGCTCTTCTCCGAACGGGCTGCATTCTCCACGACGCCGTTTTTCGCGGTCAGGTCCTCGCGCCCTCCGGCAAGAAGCATCCGGATGTCGCCGTAGACGATGTCCGGATTCCGCCGCATGAGCTCGAGCGCCTGCTCCGCGAACCGTTCGTAGTCCATGGAACACCTCCTTATTTCCCTTCGGAAATCAAACTGCTGCCCCTACCCTACCCAAGAAGCCGGTAGAGGTCAATAAAAAAAAGGAGCCCCGAGCGGTGTTGGCCGTCGGGGCGAATTCAGGGTTTGGAACGGACCACAACGAGCACCGCGCCGTCGGAGGAGAAGCAGCTCCTCGCGGTCGCACGGACGCGCGCAAGGGTGATGCGCGAGAACTCGGCAAGGTACTGGCCGATACTCACGCCGTCGACCTCGAGGTCATAGAGCAGGTGGGCGCAGCCCTCCGGATCCGAAGCGAGACGCTCGTAGCTTTCGATGAGCTCCTCGCGCTTCCTCTTCAGCTCTCGCTCTCCGATCGTGAAGCGCTCGAGCTCGCGCCGCACCGTCGCGATGACACGCGGGAAGTGTTTCGCCTCGCACGACCCCTGGATGTTCCAGTGATTGAAGAGGTACGTGCTCGAGAAGTCGAACTGGATGCCGTAGGCAAGTCCCATCCGATAGCGGAGCATATGGTTCAGGCGGTCCGTAAGCAGCTCTCCCACCGCCTTCAAGACCGCGCGGTCCTTGAGCTCTAGCCGCGGAAGCGCTTTGCCGAGAGCGAAGTAGGCGTTCTTGAGCCCCGGCCGCACGACGACCCAGGGAGTGTCGAGTGTCGCTTCCGGAACGCCAAGTTCCGGCCTCTTGAATCGCGGCTTCGGCGCATCGGCCGCGGGGAACAGTTCCCGCGCCGCTTCGCAGATCTTCTCATGGGAAAGCTTTTCGCCGACCACCGAGAGGATAAGGTTCGAGGGCGCGAAGAACTTCCGCCAGTAGCGCACGAGGAGCTCCTTCGTGAGCTCGTGCCGCACGCTGTCGAAATCCTCACGCAGCAAACGCCCGAGGTTCGATTTCGGGAAACACGCCGCGTAAAACTGGTTTGCGAGGAACGTCTCCGGATCGTCGTGATGTTCGCCGAGTTCGGCAAGTACGGCGCCGCGCTCGCGCTCGAGCGCATCGAATTCCGGACGGCGCAGATCCTGCACGATCGCCTTGAGCTTCTTCTCGAACTTGCGCTCCTTCACGCTCACCTCGGCGATCGTCACGCGGCTTACCGCCGTCTCCGCGTCAATGACGGAGCCGCTTGCCGCATTACGGTACGGAACCGAGAGAATGTGCTCGAGAAGATGAAACAGCTCCGGCGGGCCGAAGAACGAACCGCCGCGCCGCGTGCCGAGCACGATGTGCGCGAATCCGTTCGTTGTGTCCTGCTTCGTCACGACCGTGAGGCCGTCCTTGAGGATCGTTTTCCGCGGGCTTAAAAGCTTCGAGAGCTTCTCGGTCGCTTCTGCGAGCGCGGCAGCGCGCATCGAACTCACCCCCTTTCCGTTCTTCCTAAGAATCAAAGTGCCAACTACCAACGACTATACTCCATGTTCGTAAAAGTTGAAGCCCCCCACCTTCAGAGTGAAGGTGAGGGGCGGAATCGAACGTAATCAGTCGGGAAGAACGAGGCCGTGGGCCTTCGTGACCCGCCGGAGAAGCGTGAGCATCTCCCCAGCTCCTCGGGGGTCGTGGTCACCGCCGGCATGAGGCGGATGTAGCGTTCGCCGAGCTCTTCCGATCCGGCGCCCAAGAGAATGAGCGCCACGGGCTCGAGCTTGGCGGCCGCGTCGACGATCGCGTCGCGCTGGGCCTTGTTCTCGCACTCGATGCGCCGCATGAGGCCGAGGCCTCGGGGCGCGACGCGGGAGAGCGTCGCGATGTTCTCTTCGATGGCATCCCGATCGAGCTCCTCGAGGAGCTCGATGTTCTCGAGCGCGATCGCGCACGCCTCGGCGTCGACGCCGGTGTTGGAGTTTCGCCCCGGCTTCATGTCGAGCTCGGCGCGGAAGACCGACGCCGCGAGCGAATGCGAAGGGCAGAGCGACTTGCCGAGCGAGATGACGTCCGGCACGATGCCGTACCACTCACTCGCGAACATCTTCCCCGTGCGCATGAAGCCCGTCTGCACCTCGTCCATCACGATGATGCAGCCCATATCCTTGAACGCCCAGAGCACGTCCCGAAGGCAGGTCACGCAGGCGACGTTGATGCCGCCTTCGCCCTGCACCGCCTCGGCGAAGAAGATGCGCGGCCGACNCTCNGCATACATGTCCCTNAGCAGCCGCAGATCGTTGCCTTCGTGCAAGCTCAACCAGTACCCCGAGCAGTCGTGGCCATCCTCCGGAAACGGCAGGAACTTCGGCCGATCGGCCTGGGGAACGAACCCCTTCCACTGCACCGACTTCGAGGAGGTGAACCGGAGCGCGCCGCGCGAGCGGCCGTGGAAACTGCCGACGAACGCGAAGTCCGTTCCCTCCGGCCTCATCTCGAGCGCGAGCTTGATCGCGTGCTCGTTCGCCTCGGCGCCGCCGCGTCCCATGAAGACCTTCTTCGGGAACGCGCCCGGCGTGATGCGGCAGAGCTCGCGCTTCAGAAGCGCGGCGATGGGATGCGGAAAGTCGTGATCGGGAATGTTCGAGATCTCGTTCACCGCGAACCAGCGCTTCACGGCCGCGATGCGGTCATCGTGCTGGCCGATGTTCTTTGAGCCGACGCCGGAGGAGAAATCGTACGCCTTCCGGCCGTCCCAGCCCTGGAGCAGCGGCCCCTTGCCGTGCCACTGGACGAAACCGTTGTCGAACTGCGTCGAACGCGCGGAATATTCCCGCGACATCGTGAGAACCTCTTCCTGCGACATCTTCGAGAGCTCTTCCCACCATCTCATCGCGTCACCCTCCCGTTCCAAATAAATGCGATAAGTTCTGCCCGAACTATATACGCGAACGCATTAAAAAGTCAAAGAAGTCAATCCTCAAATATTTTTATAATGCCGTATCGTATGAGCGCCGGAATCGTCGAAAATAACCCCCACGAAATCAAGCCGCCAACCGGCGTTCTCATCGAATAGGTCTTGATGCTCATTCGCAAAAAATTCTGCGAATCTTTTGAACTTCCGCATTTTTGAACTTCCCATTTGGTCCTCCGGCATGAACTCGGCAAACGTTTTTGAATTGCCGCATTGCCGAATTGTTTTCACCTCGACGAAGACAAGCGTGCCGTCATGATCCTTCGCAACAATATCAAGTTCTCCGAATTTGTTTCTCGCGTTTCTAGCGAGGATATTAAAGCCATTTTTCATCAAAAAACCACAGGCGACATCCTCGCCAAGTTTTCCTGTCTCAATGTTTTGTGGCATGTTTCACGTTTTATATCAAAAAAATGTTTCCCGGTGTAACAGTATGGTAGTATAAAACGTGAAACATCTCTATGCCAGAGCTCTCATACGACTATATTCGAGGCCTCATTGACGGAGAAGGATGTTTTAGTTTCTGCAGCATACCAGCTAACGGGAAAAAAGTTCTTCTTCCGGCATTCATGCTCCGGATGGCAATAAGGGATAAGGAACTCATCGAGCGTATAAGGGACAAATTGGGCCTCAAAAACAAGGTTTATTGCTATTCTTATCAAGGGAAAGATGGGTTTAAGAGGCAACCGCAGGCAGTGCTCATAGTCCGAGACCTTGGGGCACTTCGCAGGACAATAATCCCGCTTTTTTATAAAAAACTCATTGGCCACAAAGGAAAGCAATTTGAGGCATGGATCGAGAGGATCGGCAACGACCCTCTAGTTCCAGAGAGTTATAAAATAATCTACCGTCTCCACAAAACCGGCTTCTACAACTCCGACAACCGCTTCTTATAAAAAGTGGACAGAAAGTTTCATGCTAAACGCCCAAATCTCAATATCCTTGTTTTACGCTGTTTTTCGCCTGTGAAACATTCGTGATGTTTCACAGTGAGAGTATCTTTCTGCCATCTATGGTGCGCGCTCGTGGATGGTGTTCGAACCTTTTTCGATGGCTCCGAGCGGACAGAGTGGCTGGCCGCCTCAATGTTGGACATACTTCGGAGGCAAGAGGTCTTACAAGAGGCAGACCTTGGATAGCGCCATCTAGGTCGCTTCCGACACTCTACTTCGGCACCGTGAATACCTTCCGCTCCCCCGAGGGGAGGGAGTATTCGAGCTCGGCGTCGGAGAGCCACTTGGGCTTGAAGTAGTGGATGGGCTCGTCGGTGTGAGCGACAAAGAGGCGTTGTCCCGTGAGGAGGTTATGGAGATAAAGGTCGGTACCGATGCCCTGGACGCGGCGCTTGGCCTTTTCTTCCTCAAACAGCTCGGCGACGCCAAACCATACATTACCCGGATGGACAGTGAGCCAGCCGGTTTCAAGGTTCAACTGGTCGCCGCCTAAGACGTCCGGAGGCGCGGGGAAAAGTTCATAAGTCCAAGTTTGGCTGTCAATGCGGATATATCCGAATACCGGAGCTCCTCCGAAGAAATTGGCCCAGAAATATCGGCCGTCTTTGGACCACCCTTGGTCAAATCCGACACTGCTACCGGAAATGGTATCAGGATTGTTTTCCCACACCTCCGACACAGGAAGAACAAACACATTCTCCATTGTTTTGAGGTCCTTGAAAACGATGTCGTACACACCATCAGATGATCCGGCGTATCCTTTTTCCAAAACAAGGTAGCGTTCGGAGGGATCAACGCGGAAATCCTGATCGTAATAAGATACATACTTCTCTGACTTCTCGGTCAGAAGAAGAATTGCATTTCCCTCCCCCGTATAGTCGTATGTCCAGAGTTCTTCGCGGTAACCGAAGGGCTGTAACGTCTTGCTGTAGTCATAGTTAAACATCCTTACCGCGTACACACCGCACCCATGCGATTCGACAGAATGATAATTGACACGAATGTTGTCCGCATAAAATCGTCGCTTCTCTTTGTTGCCGATCCTATTTTTTATCAAAACCAGAACACGCCCCTCGCTGTCACCGAGGTCTCTCTGTTTTCTTTCAACGGTAATCTCTGCGACCTCGTCCTTATTGAGACAGCCGGTTTGAGTACCTGCTATTTGTTGGTCTTGCTTTGGTTCAGGGTCGGTTGTGGACGGGGCGGGAGGCGCAGGAAACAAATAAACATACGCAACGATACTGACCCCCACCACTACAGCGACCACAATGATGGTTGTTACAAGAGGGAAAAGACGGGGTAGTTTCACGGACGTGGCAAGAACATCAGCAATTGCGACCAAAGAGTATGCAGATCGGCCAACAACAGAGAGAGGGGAGGCGTTAACGCTGCCAAAGAGCGCGAGAGGGCATCGATGTCCTGAAGCAAAGTCGAGACAAATGGCTCGCTGATGTGTTTTCCTTTTTGAGCTTCCACTTCTTGCTTTAGGGCATTCAGGACATTCTGTGCTGTCTGGGATTTTCCTTTCTGCGCGTTCAGTTCCGTTGCGTTAAGCTTCTGGAGCAAGCTCTTTGCAATGCCTGGACTATCAACAATCCCCAGCTGCAACGCGATCTCAATGTCCCTCCGGATACTTCCGAAAGAAACATCCTTGACGAGCGGCGGCGGCTCTGGCGCTGTTGCAGAAAAAGAGGTCTCAAATGAGGAACTTATACCCGTGTCTGTTACGCCGCTCGTCTGGGTTTCGCTAAACACGCCCTCGTTATTGACCGCATCCACCGTGAGCGTATAGGAGCCGCTGCTGGTACCGATGACGCTCAAAGTATATCCGCCGTCGGGAGGTTCGGATGCATAGATTGTCTTTGAAACGTGACCCGTGGGCGACTGTTCGCCCGTCGCATCTCCTATCGAGTCCGCAAAATAGGACGCACCAGGAACCTCATCGTAAGTTGCGCCCGTGATCGGGTCTTTGCCGACACGCCTGCCGAGAGGGTCGGTAAGAAGCAATTCCGCGGGCGAGGCAACGGATGCGCTTAAACTGCTCCTTGGGATGCCGCCACCTTTTTGGTAGATGCGGAGGCCGTCAAAGCCGCCTTCGTAGTTGCGAACATGCAGGCCTCGATCCGTTGTCGTGGCGATCAATCTATCCGTAAGATACCAAGCAGGATCCTTGACGCGATAGGAGCCATCGGCGAGCTTGCTGTCGATCACGAAGAAGTGCCCTGGAGCAACAGACAGGTTCCCTCCCCTTCCCGGGTTGGCCTTTGCGATGAGCGGTTCTCCGCTGAAGAGGTGCTGGTCGAGCAGGGTGAAGTTGTTAGCGACATCGCTGCCCCTGGCCCACTCGACGCGATAGTCGGTGTAGCGACTAACTGTTTGCCACCGGAGATTTCCTAAGCCGTCGTATCCACTATGAGTATTGAGCCAGGCATCGAGATTGAAGGGCTGCACGTCTTGTCCCTGTGCGGTTGTTGCGCCGTAGAAACGGGCAACCATCACGGCGGATGTAATGGCGCAGCCGCACTGCTCAATTCTAAGACCGCAGCGCTCGTCTTCCGGGCCAAGATTGCCACGGCCGTTGGCGTAGGTTGCATCGTCCCATGAATTCGTTTCTTCATCCGATGGAAACGGCGACCTTATCTGCGTGTACAACGGCACATCCCAAATGGGTTCCCTCACAAACGTAGCCGCCATGAGACGTGCCTCGTCGTATTTCGTAAAGAGCGGCGCGGTGAAGGTCGAGCCGTCGGGATTCTGCCACACGAAGACGGTCTGCCCGAAGTCAAAGCTGTAGTACGGAGTGACGGTGTTCGTCGCGTCGTCCACGGAGAACCCGAAGAGCACGGAGGTCTTCCCGGCGAGATCGACGCGGACGCCGCGGAAGGTCCTGCCCAAGGCGTCGTACCTGCCTGCCACGACGACGGTCCGTCCGTCGGAAAGGGTTAGCACATGGGTGTTCACGCTGGGAATAAGAAACTGGGGGAGGGTGGGCGACGGCGGGGCATCAAAGAGGTGAAGGGAGTAGGAGGAGAAGAGGGGCGGGAGTTGGGGGACGTCCGGGCGGAAACCCGCGCCGGCAAAGAAGTTCCCCTGGCCATCCTTGAAGGTGGTTTTGTACGCGAGATTATGGTTGATGCCGTCGCCCGCGCGGTAGCCGTTCTCGCTTCGCATGTGGAGGAAGCCGCCGGACTCCTCGAACGTCCCGAACTTCTGGAACTCCGCAGTGCAGCCCTCCTCGAGAAGGCCGTCATCGAAGTTGTCGAAGAAGGAGCGGAGGGCACCCGAGGGATTCCGGTCGCAGCCGGGGACCGTAGGGACGTTGCCGTTTATGGAGACGAACTGCAGGGCAAAATCGTAGGTGGAGGACTGGACGGGGGTGCTCAAACTCTGCGCGGAGAAGAGCGGAATGGGTGCGGGAGCGGAGGGGCCTCCTTCCCCTTCCCGGCCAAGACCGAGCTCTTCCGGAGAGATGGGAACCGACGTATCTTTCCCCGCCTCCGGAGAAAAAAGGTAGGCCTCGAGGTCTTGGTAGTACTCGGGCGGGAGCTGGAGAGATTCTTGGGCGCGGGAGATGGCTGGGCTAGTTACAAGAACAGCCGCCCCAAGGGCGACTGCAAGAATGCCTACTAAGAGGAAAGCGCGCCGACCGAGTTGTGCTGCGGAGAAGAACATCGGCGAGGGATACTTTCATTCTAAAGGCCCCTCAAGATAAAACAAGCTGCCATCCGCGAAGCGGGAGGTTCGAACTTACTCGAGGGGTAGGCTCAAGATCGAACCCTTTAGATAGGAGCTGCCTGCTAGAATCGCAGACAGTTCTTTTGGTGCGCGCTCGTGGATGGTGTTCGAACCTTTTTTGACGGCTCTGAGCGGACGGAGCGCCTAGCCGCTCAAATCCTGGACCTTCTTCGGAAGCAGGAAGCTCTCCAGCATGCCTAGTTCGCTTTCCTCTCTATTGCCTGGTCCTCCATGATCTCTTCGCGAAGTCCCCCCGGTAGATTGTGCGGGGCTTTTCAAGCTCCTCCTGATGAAAGTCCACGTGCCTTCATCATAGGGCTCATGGTAGGGAGCGTCGAGCGAGGCGCAAGGAGGGAAGAGTTGCCGGAGGCGACAAGCTGTGTAGTTGGGTCCAGCCCCACCCCTACTCTAAACAACGCCCGTGTCCAGTATCGATTGAACGAGATGCCCTTGTTCAAAACGCCACCATTTCTATAATGAATTCAACATTATGGACTCACCCGGCGACTACAAGAAAGTAAAACTGCCAGTCTTCTTCCTCGACGAAACTGGCATCCTAAACAAGAAGGACGACCCGTTCTTTGCACTTGGAGTTCTTCGAACTGAACGCCCTCACGAACTTCAGCGAGTGATTAAAACTCTCCGCGACAGAGCGCACTACTACGAGGAGATTAAGTGGAATAAGATGAGTCCTCTTAAATTTGATCTCTCCAAAAACATCATCACAGCTTTCTTAAGCAACCAGTCAGCCACCTTTAGTTGTCACATCATAAGAAAGACTGAGGTCGACTTCGAAAAACATTTTCAAAACGACCTTACTAAGGTCTATAAGTCATTTTCTGTAATTCTCTTAAAGAACAACATTGACCCGACAGGCAACGAAGTCTCGACGGTAATTGCTGATGATTATTTCTACCCGGATGGAGCGAATCTGGAGCTCGCTACCCGAGCCATAGTCAACGACCACTACAAGAAGCTAAAACTCGCTTGTTTTCTACAGATAAACTCAAAGTCGTCAGATCTTCTTCAACTCACAGACCTCCTGCTGGGAGCAGTTCTGTACGATTTAAAGTTGAATGAAGGTCTCATCCAAAGATACGGCAACCTTAAGTCTCAAACTCTCGATTTCTTGCTCAGTCAGCTGAGAGTGAAACATTCATTCTTTAAAGACAACACTGGATCAAAACGGGAACGGTTCTTAAGAGATAAGTTTAAGGTGAGCATCTTCAAGCCGAGGGCCGGCAGTGTAAAAAGAGCAGAGGCAGCCTAAATATAAAAAAGTGCAGGCCATGGACCGAACGGTCAACGCCTGCACTCCCAATTACCCCGTACATCTTATTTAAACCTTACCACGGCCCTTTCCCTGCACCATGTGGATAACCCCACTACCGAACAGGAACAAGAGAAGCTTAGACGGGGTCGTTTGTGCTGTCAACAGCACAAGCTTGCCGAAGGCGGCAAGCTTGTGCTCCTTATAGAGAGAGGGGAATCGAATCCTCCCGAATAGCAAGGTTCGAACTTACAATAGCGCCTGCCTTAAGTGCCTTAAGATCGAACCTTTTAGATAGTAGCTGCCTGCTGGAATGGTGAACTATTTATTGGTGCGCGCTCGAGGGATCGAACCCCGGACCTACTCGGTGTAAACGAGTCGCTCTACCACTGAGCTAAGCGCGCCGTGCTTCATATTGTATCAGGGAACGGCGAGGGGCTGTAGAGTTGCGCTATACTGTGAAGCGACAGCTCCGTACGGGATATATTGTAAAATATCGAGAATATTGTATAGTATTCCTCATGGAGAGAATCAAATCTATGGAAATCCGCACACATGAAACTTCGGCTACGGAGCGCGAACAGGGGGTCGAAAAGCTGGCCGGTGAATATCGCGCCGCGTATAAAGATTATTCTCAAATGGCCTCGCTTCTCGTGAACGAGGGCGAGTTCAACGAGCTTTTTACACAAGAAAAGGACAGGATCGCGGAACACTCCGTTCCAGTGGAAAATTCCGCCGTCGAAATGTGGAAGTTCGCGAACAAAGAAGGGAAGCTGGAGCGCTTCCGTTATCCGGAAGCGGAAGCCGGCGATCTTATCCACGGCACGAATTGGGAACGCCTTGCCGCCGCGGCAGCCGAACCTCTGAAGCTTTTAAAAGCCATGCCTGCCGATTTTGGCGACGGCATCTGGGGAGTTGAA
>C687J35174_10008895_pt1 | contig 12674 bp, 11 predicted proteins | sample RifCSPhighO2_01_FD_35174 | JGI IMG/M metagenome (IMG submission 35174) | reverse complement strand
ATCCTACCTGCGTGCAAGACCGTGTTCGTGGGAAACCAATTGGATCTCACGAAAGAGTCGCTTGAGGTGGCTGGCAACATCCATCCCAGATACATGGCTGCTCACGCTCGCTGTAAAGGCGGGCAGGACAGAATCCGGCTTAAGAGTGCAGCGAAGGCGAGTAATGCGAAAGCGTTACTCGCTTTTGCATTCGAGCCATGCAAACTGCCTCGCATTGCGGGATTTGTGCAATACACAGCCCCACCGAAGGGCGAGCTTGTGTATTTTGTGATACCATCCAACATAATTACTTATGACAGTATCTGAACGCATGGATTCGATGGCCAGATGGCTTCTCGTCGGACTTTTTGCGCTTCTGCCTATTTTCTTCGTTCCGCTTGCGTGGGTGGGGGTCGCGCAAGGAAAAGTAATCTTGGTCACGGCCGTACTTCTCGTAGGCGCGCTCCTATGGGGTGTCGCGAGGATTCTTGAGGGCTCGATAAAAATACCGTGGACATTGGTGATTCCGATTGCTGCGCTTGTCCCGCTGTCGTATGCGATTTCTACTGCCGTGCATGGTTTTGAATCCATCTCCCTCATCGGTTCGGGGACGGATGCGGACTCTCTCGTCGCGGTCACGATGCAATATGCACTCCTCCTGCTTTCCGCGTTACTTTTCTCAGGAAACCCATCGGGGATTGTAAAAGCGGTGAGAGGTTTTCTTGGCGGTTCAGCGATAATGCTGGTACTGCAGGCGATTCACTTTGCACTCCCGACGTTCGCTCTCGGTGGGGTATTTACGACCGAGTCAGCAAATAGTTTTGGTGGTTGGCACGAATTCTCGATGCTCCTCGGGCTCATCCTTTTCCTCGGTGTGGCGTTGCAGAAATCTTCCATAGTTCAGGGTATTTGGAAATACGTACTTTTCGGTAATGCGTCAATTTCACTACTGATATTGGTACTCGGCGGTTTCTTTGACGTGTGGGCCTGCGTCATTGCCGCCTGCATCGCGCTTCTCATTGTGCGTGGGTACAAAGAAGGCACGCTTTCAACGCCGGAATATTGGCGTAAAGAATGGCTTACGATAGTCCTTGCTGTCGCATCACTCTTTTTCCTCGTATTCGGCGGATTTGTAACGACTGCTCTACCTGGTCGTATCAATGTCACTCAGATTGAGGTTCGGCCGTCATGGCAGGGCACTATGTCTATCAGCCGGCAGGCACTCTCAAATCCTTTGAATCTTACATTCGGCGCAGGTCCTAACACGTTTACAAGGGAATGGGGTTTGTATAAATCGACGTCTGTGAATCAAACGCTTTTCTGGAATACCGATTTCCAGGTGGGCGTGGCTTCAATTCCGACGACATTTATCACCACGGGCATTCTGGGTGTGCTCGCTTGGATTTTCTTTCTTGTCGCGCTTATCTTTTTCATAGCACGTTCATGGATTTCAGGAACCGGTTCCGTGACCGATATATTTTCTATCGGTGTGCTCTATTTGCTCGCATTTCATGCGGTCTCGGTACCGGGTATCGCACTGAGCATGTTTACTTTCCTCTTTGTCGGTCTTTATATCGCGTCTCGTGTGCCACACAGTATTGAGCTCAAGCAATATCCACTCGGACTCGACAGCATGCGTGGACTATTCATGGGAACACTGTTCGCTCTCTTTTTGGTCTCGACGCTCGCATCATCGGTGTATTCGCTCCGCGTGATTGTGGCAGATCTTTTTGTTAACCGCGGCATCGCGACATACAATCTGACTAAAGATACGACTGCTGCCTCTTCATACATCAATCGTGGAATCAGCATATATCCATCGGATAGGGCACATCGTTCGGCTGTGGAGCTCGGATTGTTGCAACTTCGCGAAATGACACAGAGCACGGATCCAAACAAACAAGCGGCGAAGGATGAGCTCCAGGCGACTCTCGAGCGAGTTATACAGCACGGGCTTTCCGCGGTGTCGCTCGGCGGCGGTGATTACCAAAATTGGTTGGGGCTCGCCTCTCTCTATGGCGAACTCGCAGGTGCGAAAGTGCCGGGAGCGTACGAGAACGCGCGTGCCGCATATGAACGCGCGTGGGCACAAAATCCGACTTCACCTCTTCCACTTCTCAATCTCGCGCGTCTCGAAATATTGCAAGAAAAGCCCGATGCGGCGCTCCAGTTTTTGGCGGAAGCCGTTCGTCTCAAGCCCGATTATGCAGCTGCGTACTACGTGGCATCGCAGGCGTATCTTGCCAAGGGAGATTCGGCGAATGCACTTCAGGCGGCGGGCCGCGCGGTTCAGTACGCTCAAGACGACAGTCAGGCCTGGTACAATTACGGGATAATTGCCTACGATGCAAAGAAATACGACGAAGCAGCTCAGGCGATGGAACAGGCGCTCGCCAGGCAGGACCGTTTTGCAAATGCACTCTACATACTCGGACTCTCGTATTACGAGCTGAAACGGACGGAAGACGCAATAAAGACTTTTGAATCTCTGCTTGTGCTCGATCCCAACCAGGATATCGTAAAGAAAATCCTCGAAAACCTCAAGAACGGCTTGTCTCCAATCCCGCAGCCCGCGGCAACTCCAATAACCAAATCGTCCCGATAAGTATGTTGCGGAAAGTCACATGAACGCTATAACCCAGCGTGCGTTACGATTTGTATCTTCTGAAGTGCGCGGGCTCCATGCGGCAGCATATGTACTCGCGGCATGTGCGGTACTTTCATCTCTTCTTGCACTCGTTCGCGACAGAGTGCTCGCGCATACGTTTGGAGCATCGGTTGATCTCGATTTGTATTACGCGGCATTCCGTATGCCAGACCTCATTTTCGTGGTTCTGGGCGCACTCGTTTCGGTCTACATGCTTATTCCCGAACTCTCCAAGCGGGAGTCTATTGAATTACAACGCGACTATATCGATACGATTGTCGCCGGGTTCTCCGCGCTTGCGGTCACTGTCTCTCTTATTGCAATCGGTATCGCTCCTTTCGCACTCGAGATGATATTTCCCGGGTTTGTGAGTCAAGGTCGTATTGATGAACTTGTATCACTCACGAGAATCATGCTCTTGCAGCCCGTATTGCTTGGGCTCTCGAATATTCTTGCAGCGATTACGCAGGTGCGACATCGATATGCGCTCTACGCGCTGTCTCCACTCCTATACAGCATCGGTATCATTTTCGGCGCCACGGTATTTCTTCCACTGTGGGGGCTGAGTGGTCTTGCGTGGGGAGTCGTACTGGGCGCATTTATGCACATGGCTGTCCAGGTACCTTCGATTGCCGCAGACGGCTTCTTTAACCGGATACCCCGTCTCGTGGAGCCAATGGCGCTTTATAGAACTGCGGTCATCTCTATCCCTCGTGCGCTCGCCCTATCAATGTCGCAAATTACGTTTTTGGGACTCACCGCCTTTGCTGCGAGCATCGCGAGTGGGTCCATTGCCATCTTTATGTTCGGATACAATCTGGCGAGTGTTCCGTTGGCGATTATCGGGGCGTCGTATTCGGTGGCGGCCTTCCCGACGCTGGCACGAGCATACACACGCGGAGACCAGGAGGAGTTTCTGTCTTTGGTCGCGACGGCGACGCGATACGTGTTTTTTTGGTCGTTGCCGGTCGCGACTCTGATTGTGATTCTCCGAGCACATATCGTACGCGTCATCTTAGGATCGGGCGCGTTTGATTGGACCGATACTCGCCTTACCGCCGCGGCCTTCGCACTTTTCAGCGTCTCGCTCGCGACGCAGGGACTCTCGCTCCTTTTGGTACGCGGCTACTATGCGGCGGGTTCGACGATTGTTCCGCTCGTTGTTGCAATCGGCACGTCGATAACAACACTCCTTCTCGCCGCATTTGCACTCTCGTCGCTCACCGACCACGCGATGCTCAGACTGGTAGAAGAGTTTTTGCGAGTCGAGGGCTTGTCGGGAAGTCCGGTACTCGCTCTCGCGTTCGCTTTCTCCGTCGCCTCTGTTTTGGGTACTATCGCTCTTGCACTGCATTTCGAGTATCGGTTCCGGGGATTTTTGGCCCGCATCGTGCGTACAGTACTTGAAAGCATGATAGCCGCGATTGGTGCGGCTTCGGGTGCATATATATTCCTTGTTTACGCCAGCGTTTTGAATGTATCTTCCACCGTGCTCTCAATTTTCCTCCAGGGATTCGGCGCCGGACTCTGCGGAATCAGTATCGGTGCGCTTGCATACTTTCTGCTCGGTAGCCGCGAATTTGCCGAGACCTATGCATCAATCCGCGCCCGCTTGTGGAGGGAGCAAGAGCAGGAGGATGTGACACTCGTCGCCTCTGCTGAACAATGACGCGACCGGCATGACGGCATGCGTACTTTGCCGTATAGTGTGCCCACATGGCTGAACATATACGAAACTTTTCAATAATCGCGCACATTGATCACGGTAAGTCGACGCTTGCTGACCGCATGCTCGAGATAACCGGTACGATAGAGCCGCGACGAATGCAGGACCAAGTACTCGACCGGATGGACTTGGAACGCGAGCGGGGAATCACCATAAAAATGCAACCGGTGCGTATGCAGTGGAAGAGCAAGGACCGGGGTTACACCATCAATCTTATCGATACGCCTGGCCACGTGGATTTTTCGTACGAAGTTTCGCGCGCGCTCACCGCTGTCGAAGGCGTCGTCTTGCTCGTGGATTCAACACAGGGAGTCGAAGCGCAAACACTCTCCGTCCTTTCGGTTGCACGCGAGCTCGGGCTACCAATCGTACCGGTAGTTTCTAAAATAGATTCGCCAAATGCCCGCGTGTCGGAAATCACAAGCGAGCTCGCACTGCTTCTGAATTGCCCAGAAAGTGATGTGCTCCCTGCATCGGGGAAGACGGGGGAGGGGGTCACGGCGATTCTCGATGCAATAGTTGAGCGCATTCCGCCTCCGATATCATCAGGGGCGAAGTCGCAGGCGCTCGTGTTTGACTTTGGTTATTCTGACCATCGCGGCGTCATCATTTATATGCGCGTATTCGGTGGGTCGATTGCAAAAGGCGATACGTTGAAACTCGTCGCGGCGAATGCAGAATTTGTGGCGCTCGAGGTCGGTGTGCTTATGCCGGAAGAATCGCCCCGTGAGCGACTTTCAGAGGGTGAAATTGGCTACATCGTTACAGGAATCAAAAAGCCAGGAGTCGCAAGTGTCGGCGATACCGTAACCGCGCTCCGCAATAGTGCGCCGCTTCTCGCAGGATATCGTCTTCCAACTCCGGTGATATGGGCGAGCGTGTATCCGGAGAGTCAGGATGATTTACCACTCTTACGCCAATCGCTCGAACGGTTGCGTCTCTCGGACTCCTCGCTCTCATATGAAGAGGAGTCATCAGGCGTTATGGGCAGGGGATTTCGTTGCGGTTTCTTGGGAATGCTCCACTTGGAGATTGTCATCGAGCGTTTACGTCGTGAATTCTTGCTTGAGCTCGTTGTGACGATGCCAACCACTGTGTACGAAATAACTCATATGGATAATGGCGTCGAGCAGATTTATGCACCGGCGCGGTTTCCCGACGAGGGGCAGTATACATCAATCCGTGAGATGTGGGCAAAAATCATGGTTATTACGCCAGCCGAACACATCGGTGGAATCTCACAGCTCCTCTATGATCACGAAGCGATTATCGGTGAAACCGAGACTCTGCCGGATGGCAAGATGGCACTACACGCTGAAATGCCGCTACGCGAACTCATGCGCGGATTTTTTGACCGCCTTAAAAGCATTTCGAGCGGTTTTGCGTCGCTTTCGTATGAACTCTCCGGTATGCGTCCAGCAGACGTTACCCGACTCGATGTGCTCGTGGCAGAGGAATCTGTGCCCGCGTTTGCGCGAATCGTGAGTAGGAGACGCGTGCAGCAGGAGGCAGAGTCAATGGTAGAGAAGTTAGAGAAACTTCTTCCCCGGCAGATGTTTGAGCTCAAAATTCAAGCCAAAGCGGGTGCTCGTATTCTCGCATCACGCCGCAAATCGGCGATGAAGAAGGATGTCACACAGCATATGTACGGAGGTGACATCACGCGCAAGATGAAGCTCCGCGAGAAACAAAAGAAGGGAAAGAAAAAGATGCTCGCACGAGGAACGGTAGACATACCGCACGATGTATTTCTAAAGGTGGTACGAGATACAACCTGACAATAAATTTTGACGGACGCGGGAAAATTGGCGCTCTCTTATCCAGATGGGGCCATTTTGCTTATCTGGCTAGAAGATGATTTCGAGAAGGCCAGGTGCAAAGAAGAACACCATACTGAGTATCACAATGANGGCGACTACGCCCCACACNACCTGCATGATTTTTTTAGTGCGNTTGTGAAAAAGGAAACTCATATGCNGTAAGTATAGTGGTACGATACGACTATGGCAATACTGCGCGACAGAAACAATCCGGTGCGCCTCTTCGCGAGGCGTCTTGGCATGTTGCTGCTTATCGCGGCAATTCTGGCTGTCGGTTCTGCTGTATGGAGCGTGTATGGAAAGGAGCGAGATTCCCGTGCATTTCGCGCACAAGCTGAGGAGGAACAAAGGCACCTGAGCGAGCAAAAGATGCAACTTACGGGCAATATTGCCCGCCTTGAGACTGCGCGCGGCAAGGAAGAGGCATTGCGCGAGAATTATGAACTCGGCAGGCGGGGAGAGGGTCTTATTATCATCGTTGACCCTCCAGAGCCGGAGCCGATTGTGGAAGAAAAAGGAATTCGGCAATGGGTGACAAAATTCCTTCCATTTTGGTAGAGGGGGCGCTCGGCAACCACCGTATATTTCCGTCGCTATCTGGCGCTGCTGCGCCAGCGCTCGACCTCGCGCCCGTCGGCACTGCGAAGACGGAAATATACGGTGGTTACGCTCGCTTGAGGAGATGAAATACGTTACATTTATTGCGCTAAGCAAGCGGGCGTAGCCCCGACGCACGAAGTGGTCGGGGTCCCGACCGAAGCGTCGGGATTTAGTTTCGTTTTGCGGGCGTAGTTCAGTGGTAGAATGAATGCTTCCCAAGCATTAGATGCGGGTTCGATTCCCGCCGCCCGCACTTAAAGATACTTCTTGCCGTAGGTACGCATTGATTCGACAACGCTTCTAAGGGCGCGGCCTTTTGGAGTGAGACGGTATTCGCCCCGGGGGAGGATACGTTTGCTCACATCGCGCTGTACGAGGCCGTCTTGTTCGAGTTTCTTAAGCTTGTTTGCAATGGTGCGAGACGAAACGCCGGCGAGAGTCATTTCAAAGTCGCCAAAACGTCGCGGCCGAAGAAGAAGGTCGCGAACAATAAGGATGCTTACGCTGTCGCCGACGATATCGGCTGTGCGTGCGACATGGCAGTCGCGGCAGAGGACTTTGCGCTGTCTCGGTGTTCTAAGCATACGATTTTATAAACCATACCATTCGTGCGCACGATTCGCAACTTTACAAAGTAAAGTCGGGGCATATAATGGACGAGATAAAAAAGATTACGTTATTGCGTTACAAGCTAACAATTACATATGTCCGATACCCTAAAGCTGAAGATTATTCTCGGCAGTGTGCGAGAGGGGCGATTTAGCGAAAAAGTAGCACCGTGGGTTGTCGAGCAGGTGAGAAAACACGGAGGATTTGATGCGGAGGTGATTGATTTACGGGAATATGAAATGCCGTACTTCGACCAGAAGGCAACCCCGAGTTCCAAGGTCGAACCGTACACGAATGACGCTGTTGCTCGTTGGACCGCAAAGATAGGCGAAGCGGATGCGTTTCTCTTTGTTATGCCTGAATATAATCGGAGCATCCCTGGCGTGCTTAAAAATGCGCTGGATTGGGTATATCCGGAATGGAACAAAAAAGTTGCCGGGTTTGTTGGCTACGGCTCGGTGGGAGGCGCTCGCGCGATAGAGCATGCCCGCACCATTGCGGTCGAGCAACAAATGGCCACAGTGCGACAGTCCGTCAATATCTTTGCTCACTGGAACCTTCAGGACGAAAAGGGGGATGTGAAGCCCGGGGCTCTGAATGAATTTGAGCGGGGAGCAGGTACAATGCTCGAGCAGCTCGCATGGTGGGCAAAGGCTCTCAAGACAGCTCGAATGAGCTCGTGATACAATACAAATCTAATATTTTATACCTATGACTAAATCACAAGTAACCATCTATTCGACCCCGACATGTCACTTTTGCCACGCGGCAAAAGATTTCTTCACCGCACATAATGTTGCATTTACAGAACACAACGTCGCGTCCGACCTCGCGAAAAGACAAGAGATGATTCAAAAAAGCGGGCAGATGGGAGTGCCGGTGATTACTGTAGACGACAAAATCATCGTCGGATTTGACGAAGAGAAACTCAGCGAACTCCTCTCGGTCTAGTGCCCTACTCGGTCTCGGCTCTTGCGAGGTGAAACCTCATAAGATTTTCTTGGGATTTTTAATATAACAAACCGAGGCCCTTCGGTCGTCTACTTTCATGGAAGTAGTTCAAGGCGATAAGCGTGCGTTAGAATAGCATCATGCCTATCGTTATTCATAATCATTGGATTGATAAATTAGCGCTATTAACCGGAGCGGTGTCCGGTCTCGCGCTGTACCCTCAGATTTTCTTAATCTTTACGAGCGGGACTGCCGAGAGCGTGTCCATTACTACGTATGCAATTATTCTTATGAACAGCATCGTGTGGCTCGTGTACTCTATTCATCGTGGTTTACTCTCGTTGGCAATTCCATCAATCCTCAATATATTCGCGTCCGCCGGCGTAATCGTCTGGTTTTTCACGGTTTGAATTGAACAACGGATAGGAGTACTATCAATTGGATGAGACAAGTACTCCTGGTTGTAGGCGCGGCTGTTCTTGTTGCGAGCCTTGTTGTGGGGTTCTTTGCCTTGAGTCAGGCGAACCAGGAGGAGCTTGAACTAACCTCGCGTATGCAGTCACGCAGCCAAGTTTTGGCTGACAGTCTCGCAGAAAGCATCGAGCCCGCATATAACACTCGTGCTACAAGCACGGTACAGAGAATCATTGACAGGTTTGTTAGCAGCGAACGACTGGCCGGACTCAGCGTTTTCGATAGTTCGGGTGTGCTCGTAGCGGGCTCCTCCGACATGCCGCTCCCTACAGATGGGAAAATCATAACGACGGCGATGGATAGTGACGAGCCAGGGGGAGATTTTGTTCGTCGTAACGACGGAACCTACTACGTGCATGCCATACCGATTCATGAGGATGAGCGCGTCGTCGGTGCACTCGTTCTTGCTCAGAATGCTACATATATTGACGAGGGCATACGTGGCGTCTGGAAGGATAATATAATCCGATGGTTCCTCCAGATTATTGTTTTTGCTGCGGCGGTTTTCATTCTCGTTCGGTGGGTATTTTCTCGCTCAATCTCCAAGATGGTCGAATCGTTGCAGGCGACCCGTAAAGGCAATTCCGAGAATGATATGGCACCAAGCTCGAGTTTCTTTAAACCGCTTGCGGGGGAAATCTCGAAAGTGACAAAGAGCTTGCGTCAGGCGCGGCATGCGGCGAGCGAGGAAGCCCGCATGCGCCTCGAGAAAATTGATTCGCCATGGACAGCTGAGCGGCTTCGGGAATTCATAAAGGCGCATCTGAAAGACCGTCCGATATTCGTGCTCTCGAATCGAGAACCGTACGTGCACACCAAGACAAAAAACAAAATTGGATGGTCCGTACCCGCAGGAGGGGTGGTGACCGCCCTGGAGCCTGTCATGGAAGCTTGTGGTGGAGTGTGGATAGCTCATGGTAGCGGCAATGCGGATGCAGAGACTGCGGATAAGGACGGGAACATAATGGTTCCGCCGGACGAGCCGAAATATACGCTTAAACGCGTTTCGCTTACGCCGAAAGAAATTAAAGGATATTACACCGGCTTTTCAAATGAGGCGCTCTGGCCGTTGTGTCTCATGGCTCATACGCGTCCGCTCTTTCGCGCGGAGGATTGGATCGAGTACAAAAAGGTTAATGCTAAATTCGCAAAGATTCTGCTTGACCAAATACGCGGAGCGGAGCGACCAATTATCCTGGTTCAGGATTATCATCTTGCACTCGTGCCTGAGATGATAAAGAAAAGCCGACCGGACGCGCTGGTCGCTATCTTCTGGCATATACCTTGGCCGTCTGCAGCGCAATTCAACATATGCCCGTGGAAACGGGAACTCCTTCAGGGAATGCTCGGCGCGGATCTCGTCGGGTTCCACACACAACAATACTGCAATAATTTCATAGAAACGGTCGGCAATGAAATCGAGTCGCGCATCGACTATGAGCAGTTCTCAATATTTCGAGGTGAGCATAAAACTGCGATTAAGCCGTTCCCGATATCGATAGCATTCCCCGGTAGTGCCGAAGGACATGAGGCGCCCAGTAGAAAGGCAATCGATGCACTCGGCATTCATGTCGATTGTCTTGTGCTCGGTGTGGATCGTCTCGATTATGCAAAGGGGATACTTGAGCGTTTCAAGGGAATTGAATTTTTGATGGATGCGCACCCGGAATACAAAGGAAACCTTACGCTACTTCAAATCGCCTCGCCGACCCGCGAGACCGTCGAGAAATATCGCGAATATGCAGTTCGCGTAACCGAGGAGGCCGAGCGGATTAATAAAAAGTTCGGCACGAACGATTGGAAACCAATCGTTCTTGAAAAGAAAAATTACTCGCATGATGAGCTTCTTCACCTTTACCAATTTGCGGATGTTTGCTTGATTACGTCTCTGCACGACGGCATGAATCTTGTAGCAAAGGAATACGCTGCCGCCCGGCGTGACGAATCGGGTGTACTTGTGTTAAGTCAGTTCACCGGTGCGTCCCGAGACTTGAAAGGCGCACTGCTCATCAATCCGTACAGCGCTGAGGAGACTTCTGCAGCCATTCACACCGCCCTTGTGATGCCTAAGACCGAGCAGCATCGCCGAATGAAAATGATGCGTACCTCGGTCCGTGACTACAACATTTATCGCTGGTCGGCGGAGCTTATTAAGGCCTTGTCCCAGATTGAGTGATTATGAAAGATGCCGACAGACACTGGAGCGCCATTTCTAAGCGCCTCAGAATTGGTTGTGTCCTCATACTAGATTTTGATGGTGTGCTTTCTCCTATAGCGAGGATACCTTCCGAGGCACGAATATCGCACGCAGCGTGGCGAGCGCTTGCCGCATGTGCCGAAAAGATGCCGGTCGCAATCATATCGGGACGTGCGCTTTCGGATATTGAAAAGCGCGTAGGGCTAGAGAATGTCATATATGCCGGAAGTCATGGACTTGAATGGAAAGTGAACGGCCGCATACATCGTAAAAGAATCTCTCTGAAGACTTTATCTGCATTCGAGACCGTTCGACGCTCGTTGTTGCACATTGCGAAGCTATTTCCGGGGCTGTTTGTTGAGGACAAGCGGAATAGCATCGCGCTCGGATACCGTTCGCTCTCAAAAGAACAAGTCGCTCAATTTCGTGATGGCGCGAACAAAATAACAAGTAAAGTTGCGCGAGCCGGGAAAATTCGTGTTATCGATAACCTGTATACTTTTGAAGTTATGCCGTCCACCGAGTGGACCAAAGGCGAATGTGCAAAGCATATATTTAATACGGTTGCCAAGAAGGGCTCGGTCGCCGTATATATCGGTGACACCCTGACGGACGAAGACGCGTTTCATATCTTTGCGAAGAGCGGCATTACGATTCGTGTTGGAAAATCTTTTACTAGCGCAGCGCAGTTCTATTTCAAATCGCGCTCAAAAGTCGACACGTTCTTAGTGAGGATGACACATTCACAGAAGCCGCCAACAAAACCACCCCGAAAAGGGCGAAGCACCTGAGTCATTTAAATGAGCGCTCCATGTGCCACTTCTGCCACGCCGCGAAGGACTTTTTCACGACGCACAACGTGGCCTTCACGGAGCACAACGTCGCATCCGACCTCGCCAAGAGGCAGGAAATGATTCAGAAGAGCGGGCAGATGGGAGTGCCGGTGATTACTGTAGACGACAAAATCATCGTCGGATTTGACGAAGAGAAACTCAGCGAACTTTTGGCTGTATAGTACAGTCTGTGGATATTGAGAGAGCGTCCCATTCTATCGAGTGGTATGCTTTATCGGATGCAGAGGATTCCCGTGCAGCTGGCCAATCAGATACGCGAACTTCGGAGAACTGGACATTCCTTCCCCGAAATACGCAGAATCACGCGAGGAAGCGCCGGAACTGTTCATCGGTATGCAAGAGACATAGCGGTTTCGCCGGAGTTCGCAGAGGAACTACGAAATAAGCGTGGAGGCAGCAAAGCACGTTCGGCGCTTCTTTGGAACCACGCGCGGAAAAAAGCGGCAAAACTTCTCGGTAAAGTCACAACTCGTGACAAGCTTTTTATCTTGTCTGCGCTTTATTGGGGAGAGGGAACGAAAAGTGAGCTAAATATCATTAATGGCGACGCTGAGCTACTGAGGGTATTTGTGAATTGCCTGGATGCAATCGGCATTTCGAAGGAAGATCTGAGGTTCTCTCTCCGTCTGTACAGTGATATTGATCCACATATCGCGAGGACATCCTGGGCACAGGTGTTCCGTATCAACCCGGATAGCATCCAGATTGGAGAAATAATAGTTGGGAAAAAGAGAGGAAAATTGGCTTATGGAATGTGTCGCATTCGTCTCAAGAAAGGCGGTTCATATTTCAAGCTCATCATGAGCATGATAGAGTC
>C687J35174_10008889_pt1 | contig 12681 bp, 16 predicted proteins | sample RifCSPhighO2_01_FD_35174 | JGI IMG/M metagenome (IMG submission 35174) | reverse complement strand
AGGAAATGGTTATCGAAAAGGTAAGCCGGACATAGAGAAGGGGGGCTAAGGGTGGGGGGCGGGAGCGGTAAGTCCGCCTGGGAAGTACTCCTTTGGAAGTCTCAGGGGCTTACTGGTTGCGAGATCTGTCTTACGATGGTCTCGTTGCTGTGAGTAATGAAAAGAGCCGCTCTCGGAAGAACGACTCTAGATGGACCTAGGGCGAGCAAACGTGCTGATGACTAGGGCTGGCGGTCCCTCTTGCGAAATCCTTCTGCAGTCGGCGAAACGAGGCGCTTGCAGATGTCTACCAATGCTCCTTGTTCCTCCTCGTTGCCTGAGTTCGCGAGACGATCGAGTTGGTCTTTCAGGATTGTTCTCACATCGCTTTTTTCCAAAGCTCCGGAGAGGATCAACATCTCCACGGCTTCTGCCGGATTTGTCTTCATCTTGAGATATGCTCGGCCACGACTCTCGAGGACAAGTCTCGCCCGCTGGGTGAAGTATGCCGCTGTTTCTGGTGGAGGGAGTCCGAGTTCGGCGAGCTTCCGGTACTCGTCCTGCGCGATCGCCAGAAACTCCTGGGGCCGGTGTTTACGATCTGATGATTCTGGATTCATAAGGTGAGAAGCTGAATAAGATTGTCCGACCTTTATGGCTTGTGTCTGTATTGTAAGGGTTCGTGAGGAGAATAACAAGGCAGCTATCGTGAAACTAAGTGATCCTAGAACGGGAGAGTCGGCCGCACACAGGAGTGGGGGCGAGGATGCCGCCGGGGTAACGCGGCTTTACGTAGACCTTGTGACACGATAGACTCTACTTTGACGGGTAGACGAACCAGAGAGGACAGGGATGGCGCCAACATCGACCTACGGCTCTATTGGACGAGAGGGTTACAAGAGCTACAAGTCACTATTCGACCTTGCTTACTTTGAGTCGCGAGATGAAATACAGCAGATCCTTACGAGTCTCGGGGTCAATCAAAGTCATCCCCTTACGCTTCCTGAGTATCCTGCCGTAATGCAAGTCTCAAAGGATCTGGGACTTAGTCCGAGGGTCGTGCTTCTTGCGTACCAACGATTGAAGGCCAGTGACCAGAGTGACGTGATTTGCGGTTGGAATGACTCCAGTGGTCTGAAGTGCGGCGGCATGATGGATGAGGAGGTGACGGCGCTCGGCGTGTACTACCAGTGTCGTCTAGATGCGGCTCACCGCACTAAGAAGTAGTCGGATGAGGAGTTGCGCCATGGCGACGGACACTCGCCGGATTCTTCTTACATATCTTTCAGGAGTCGGTGAACGCGGCACTGCACCTGCTGATCTTCCCGGTCTTCTGGGCTGGCCAGCCAGCGAGGTAAACGTTGCGGTACAGGCTGCATTGGTGGATGGCGACATCCTTCGGCTACCGAGGGGAAACGTGTGTCTTGCGCCCAGGTTGAAGGGGCAGGTACCTACCGTGGAGCCTCACGAGGCTGTACCAAACCCATCCGCCGAAGTGTCGTTTGAACAGTACAATGTCTACGGCCAAGCTGGAGCGGTTGGTCATCAAGCTTCCGCCCACGATAACGTGTTCAATCAGGCGTGGGATCTTCGTCAAGTGGCTGGAGAGTTGGCGAAGCTGCGATCGGTACTGAAGAGTGAGGCCGTCACATTGGAGCAGGATGTCGCGGTTGGTGCCATCGCTGAGGCCGAGGTCGCAGCGAAGGAAGGAAACGGTGGGAGGATGTTGGCGGCTGCGAAGAGGGCTGGGGTGTGGGCGCTAGAGCGAGCGCAGGACATCGGCACAAGTGTAGCCGCCGATGTCATCAAGAAAAGTTTAGGTATGTAGGGCAAGTGCCGGAACGGACATATGCACCTAAGGAGCCGTGGGTGTATGTGTCCGTCTCCGGGGAACATGAGGCCACCGCATATGCGCGGCCCGGTGACGGTAGAAGTAAGTCACCGGGGGTGCACAGTGGACAGAGTCGTACGGATCGTGCTCATTGATAACACAGTTCTTTGGTTCAATCGCGACCACGAGTTGCCCGCCGAGAAGATCATAGAGTTTCTCCGGAGTGAAGAGAAGTACTTGAGCTTTAGATTGCCGGAGCGCCGTGAAATTCAAGTCATACCCAGGCATGCGATCGCCTACTTCGTTGTAGAAACGGAAGGCCTAGTGTGCGCCTAGTTCCCATGTCCCGCCTTGGCGCGGGATTTTTGATTTCAGACGCGTGCGGGCGTGGGGAGGGGACGACTTCCAAGAAGGAGCGTGGCAGATGTGGTGCCGGCTTGCGTGAACCATGTACCGTAAACCTGGTGATCTAGGGTGATGGCCGGAGAGGTGCGACGGGGCGCGGTCCTCAGCCGCGTAACCGTAGATTTTCGAGGAAGTTCTTCCCGATCCTGATAGGATGGCCACCATGGACTTCAATGATTTGGCTTGGCGACTGGGCTTAGCAACATCGAATATCGAGATGCAGCGCGCGCTCGAGGCGTTCAGGGCGCCCTCGGAAAGCAGGCTGTCACTCGATCAGAGTCGGGCGTACATGGAGTTCGCGGCGCTGACGAGCAGCGCTCAGGTCGCCGCCGAGATGAAGAGTCTCACCGATGTCGCTACGTTCGATCGATTGGCACTGGTTTCGGTCGATGCGGCGAGGTTCCAGGCTCAGGAGATGATGGATTGGCGGGCGACGATAGAGGCCGCGAAGTCGGGTATGGGGCTGGAGCAGAAGCTCGCAGCACTTCGCCCCGACCGTTCTCTTGAGGAGCTCTTCGCCGCCGCACGGCAACCGCTCGAACTCGACTACCTTGTGCGAGAAGTAGCTGTGATGAAGCAGCATGTCGAGAGCGTGATAGGCCGCGACCGGTTCGAGGTCGAGCGTGTGCTTGAGTCGCTTCGGCAAGGGTTCAGGCCAATCGGCGTCTTCGAGCTTCCGGACATCCTCGAATCTGACGAGCGACGGCAAGACGAGGAAGACCGTGCCGATATCCTCTTGCCGGAGGATGCCCACGATCGGCTCGTCCGTGTCGAATTTCTCCCGGTCCGCGTGATTCAGGAGATCAGGCGGCGTCCCGAGATGATGAGGAAGCTCACGCCACGCGAGTTTGAGGAAATGACGGCCGAGCTCCTGAACGGCCTAGGGTTCGAGGACATCATACTCACACCACCGTCGCGGGACGGCGGGCGCGACGTCATCGCGGTTCGTCGCATTCACGGGATTCCGCTTCTCTTCGCCTTCGAGTGCAAGCAGTACACAAAGAGGCGGGTCCAGCTTGAGTCTCTGCGCGGCCTGCTAGGAACCATTGTTTACGGACCGAGCACGGCGAATATCGGGGTGCTGGTCACTACGTCCACGTTCACGAGCGGGGCTCGCCAGTTCATCCTGAGCGAGGCGCGGATCGACGGGAAGGACTTCGACGATTTGGTCGGGTGGCTTGGGGAGTACGGGCGGCGCTAAGTAGCTCTGAGCACCGCGAAGGGATAGCGAGCCAGCGCCTAGAGGTGCGTCGCCGGTACTCCAAGTCGCCCTGAGATCACCAGTGCCCGGACGGTGCACCTACCCTGGTGTCAATCTTAGAAACCTGGTGATCTTCGGATGTCGGGCACGCGCCCATGGGATGAGTGTGCGCCCCGGAGATAAGGACGCGGGATGCAAGGCCTGTGGATTGGCGTCTATTGACGGCGCCAGGCGATTAGCTATTGTGAAGATGTATGGCGACGAAACGCATAGTTACAATTGAAGATCTAGCCGGTATGGTGCAAAGGGGTTTTAAGGAAACGGCAAAGAAGGAGGACGTAGAGAAGCGATTTGATGCCGTTGACATGCGGTTCGATGGTGTTGAGGACCGGCTGGAGCGGATCGGAAAGCTCATGCTTGTAGACCACAAGAGGAGGATCGAACGGCTCGAGGAACAGGTGAAGGACCTGCGCGATCTCCTGGCGATCAAGTAGGTTCAGTTGGGAGTGAGGCATGGAAGCCTGACGGGACGTCAGGCTGGTTTTGTTTTGAACGCTGCGGTCTTTGAGCAGGCCCTCTCCACGGAATCTCACAGAGTAGTCGTCCAGGAATCGCGTGCTGCACTTCAATCCTCATCTCGCGTATGATAGCCGCGGCTTTGGCGGATCCAAGTAGCTCGTCTCCTAAGGAGGGGAAGATGCCCGTCGATGTTGGTAAGACTTTGAGACAGGCGTTGTCGAAGCTCACCACTGAGAGGCAACGGTTAGACCGGCAGATTGGCGCGATCGAGATGGCTCTGGAGGCGTCGGACGGTCGGTCGCGAGCACGGCCACGTGGCTCAGCTCGGGCGAACCGTAAAGCAACCGTCCACAAAGCCAGGAGGCGGCGCATGAGCGCTGCTGGCAAGAAGGCTGTGAGCCAGCGGATGAAGGCGTACTGGGCGAAGCGGCGGGTTCAGAGTGGGAAGAATAGGAGAACGACGGGCAAGAAGCAGAAGGAAGCAGCAGCCGGCAAGAGGAATGCGGCGGCAAGCGCGAAGCAGTAGCCGCGTGTCACAACGCGGAGAACATGATCGGGTCTAAATGCGAAGGAGTGTTGCGGAAACAGAGGTTGTCCTGGTAGGCGTCACATGGACGCGGTTCACGCGTAGAAGCGTGAATATGAGGCCGTCATGACCCCGTGGGACCAAGTACAGACCGTCGCAATTCCTGACGGGCAGCCGCTAGTCACGGTGAATGTCTATTCTCTGAGTCCACACGGCGGTCCAACACCGAGCGGGCTCAGCTACATTCAATGGGTGAGATGTCCGTCAATTCTTCGATCGATCAGTGAGAGCCAGGAACGTGACGTAGAGGCGGAGTATTTCAACGACCTCCCAGGGTATGTGTGGGCGTTCAGCGAGCTCTTGCCTCAGCATCTCTCGCCCGAGGCGATCACGGTTGCACCTTCTCGGAGGCTGCTGGCGGCGCCCTATATGGAGGTGGCGGCTCAGCGGTTTCCCGGCGCTAGAGATTTATCCATTTATGTTCACAAGATCGGTGAGACGAGCGCCGCTGAGTCGCAAAGCTTCGATGAAGTACTCGAGAGTATACGCTACACGGGGCCGCGCCAAGATGGCTTGCAGTCGCTTCTGATCGTTGACGACATGCTCGCGTCGGGCCGGACAGCTGCCGCGATGGTGAGTCGGCTACGCGCTCTCGGCATGCCATCGGGGGCAGCCATAGCAGTCGCCGTTGCGTTGAGAGTCATTCGCTAACGAGCTATGTGGCTTTGTTCGGGGCTGTAGATATAAGCGTTCCTGAAATACGGTGTTCTCGAAAGAGCGCTGCCGTGGTGCCCAGAGTCAACCTGAACGGATGCTAGAGGGCTTATGCGAATACGGAAAGATCGCTGGGGTCATGGGAAGGCACAAACCCCAGAAGATGTTCCACGTCGAGTTGTATCCTCCAGAGATACCCCACAGAAATTGGCTCAGGAGCTCAGAGAACTGAGTAAAGAGATAGATAAGGTTTTGGATAGGAATGCGGAAGAGTTCGAGGGCAAGTACATTCACGCTGATAGTGATATAGGCGTGCGCGTGGACGATCGTACGTATTTCACAGAACTAATTCGTGAGGGGCGACATCCGCTGATCACGCTCCGTCTCGATTGCACACATATTTATCTCAACGAACTGACGGCGCTGCTCGGGGGGTTTGGTCAGGCAGTGATGCACATCCACGCCGAGATAGTCGGCGGTGATCGGTTTCGAGAGCTTGGGGCGGCGCGACCAGAATTCTTAGTACTCAAGAGCCGCAGTGGGAGTGTGTTTGAGATTGTACTTATCATCCTGTTCTTGTCTTCTCAATTGGGTCCTGGAGCTGTCGAAGCGGTGAGCAGTGATCTTGTGGGTGCATACATCAAAGATCTGATCGATAAGTTTCGCGGCGTCGTTGGTCTATCAGCGGTGGAACGGCCCACGAATCCAGTCACCGAGTATGTGTCGAAGATCGAGAGCGCAGCAAACTATCGGCGGGTCGAGATAAGACATGAAGAGTGGGACTCCAAAAACGGGCGCCACGTAGTGAGCCATGTGGAAATAAATGGCGCCGCGGCGGCTCGCAAGAAGCTGCTTCTGGGAGACCTGCGCACGAAACTCCTTCATTCGGAGGAGTGCCGTGATGTTCAGAACATAGACGTGGAGGATAAGGTTGAGCTTAATGGGGCGGAAGCCGGTCTGGCGAAAGGTCTAAAACGTCACCGAGTATGTTTACCGGCCACTAAGGGGGGCAGGAAACCCAAAAGAAAGAAAGGGACCGTTAGGAAACGGTCCCCAAAGAAGGGTGGGAAGCGATGAAAGAACGGAGATCGTCCTTAAACGATGTCGGTGGGTCAAGGACAACCGCCTCGAGAGTAAAGCTCAGGTGATCTAGCGAGGAGCCGGCCGACTCGGCTTCTACATAGGTAATAAGAATGGCAGCTTTGATAAGCGATTCAAGGTCTCTAAGGCTTCGGTCTGCCTCAACGAGGCCAGTCAATCCCTTCACGCCTTCGAATCGGATGGTGCAGCGCTCCATAGAGATGCTCGTGGGTGTGATGTTCTTCCTTCTTTTTACCATATCGTCAAGTATTTGTAAAGAGCCACCTCTATTCGAGGGCATGACGGCAGGTTTGAGCAGCGGATACCGCATGTAAACGGATGGCTGGGAGTACGGTGAGCTCAGAACTTGGTGAGCAGGTCCGGGCCGTTGAGTGTCTTGCGCGCAGCTGGGTAGCTCAGGAGAATCCCTTATGGGGGGTGGAGTCAGGTTGGCTCGCAAGGAAGATAAGGGCCAGATGCTAGATGTGATTAGCAGCTACCCCTTCAAGTGGGACAAGAAAATAGCGAAGAGTTATTATGACGACTACTTTGCGGGTTCTATGTCTCTGAAGGAGGACAGGGTCTTCGTGTACTCGGCCGGCGACCAGATCAAGGGCGTGGTCGGTTACTCCATCGATCGATATGAGACGGGCAACTACTGGGTCGGGTGGTTGTATGTGGACAAGAAGGATTCAGCACACGGCATCGGAGGGCGGCTACTATCATATATCGAGAAGCGGCTCCGAAAGAAGAATGTGAGGTGGCTGTACGTCTCCACGAGCTCGACCAAGAACTACAAACCAGGATTGAAGTTCTACAGGGACCATGGGTTTTTGTTCGAGGCGCGGCTTGAGTCTTACTATGAGGACGGGGAAGACCAAATAATACTCTGCAAGCGGCTTGCAAGCACACACGGCTAGCGTGATGACGGCGCGCACTCGAAACGGAAAGCCATCACGGTGACGGCGTGCGTGCAACCGAGAGACGGGTGCAGTTAAGCGTAACGTAATTCACCGGTGGTTAGCCGGTTGCGGTAGGGACGCCGGTTACCCGGTGGTCCCCGCGCAGGTCCGAGCTGATGGCGGGCTCTATGCTTCCTAGATCACACCGTTCTGACGCGAGAGAAGAACTCTTTCGGTTCAAAGGGTCGCGACCCAGCCGTTGTGGAGGCAAACCATCTCATAGGCGAGGCCGAAGGTGCATGAGGGATATGGCAGGGCTATGGGGACGAGGGCGTGGAAAGCAGGGCTAGTGTTCGCGAGGACGTATATTCACGGACGGTTCACGCGGGTGACTAAGTACGCGTGCGTGGAATAGCCTGGGATGTTGGACGGTGTCGTCAAGATCGCCTTGCTGCTGCATCTCTATTGTAGAATAACAAACGCAGTAGGCGCTTTCGGAAGGAGTTAGTCGTGCCAGGGATGTCTCAGCCCAACAGCCTGCGACTGTTTATTAGCCATTCCTGGGAGGACAAACCAGCAGCTCGCCTTCTTGAAGCGGATCTCACGAACGCCGGTGTCGAGGTATGGATCGATCACAGCGGAACTAAGGCCGGAGACAACCTTCCGAAGCGGATCAGCGAGGCGCTGGGTTGGGCGAACTGCCTTCTGCTTCTTTGGTCTGCCAGCGCGTCGACTTCTCGATGGGTCGAACTCGAATGGACAAATGCCGTGGCGCTCGGGAGGACGGTCATTCCTTGTGTCTTGGACCATACGCCGTTGCCACCAATACTGTCCAATATCTTGTATCTTAGTTTCATAGACTTTGGAGCCGGACGTATGCGCTTGCTTCACGAGGTCGAACTCATCAGTACCCATCGACAAGTCACAGGCTCCAGAGAATCGGCCGTGGCAGTTACTGACACTGTTCGGCAAGCTATCGAAGGAGCACCACTTGCGCGGATCCAAAAACCGCCGGGCGTAGTCCTTCGATGGAAGGCGCGAGAAGGTTTGTCTCCTGCTGAGGTCAATGGCTTTCTACGAGGGCAAAACGTCTTTGATGCACATCGGCGTCCGAATGGCGCCGGAATTCGCCACGGATACGAGATGTTCGAGGCAAGAAATGGATCGCTTGTTCGGGACAGAACAACTGGTTTGACGTGGCAGCGACAGGGGTCAACAAAGGCGTTAAAGTGGCCGGAAGCTGAGGCATACGTCGCCGAGTGCAACGATGAAGGATTTGGGGGACTCGATGGATGGCGCCTGCCGACTATCGAGGAAGCAGCGACACTTCTCGAGCCCTCTGGGACGTTTCGTTTTGTGTCATCCGTCTTCGACTTTCAGCAGTCGTGGATCTGGACCGCAGACAAGAGTACGGCGCATGGGAGCGTGTGGTATGTAAGCTTCATCGAAGGTTGCTGCGGATCAATCGGGATGTTCGCGAAGTGTTTTGCGCGCGCGGTCAGGAGTGGGTTAGCTCTATGATTGGTGTGAAGTCGGCAGATCTCCCGCCTCAGAGTCGGGATCAAGTAACCAAGGATGGAGTGAGATGGAGGGCAGAACACGGAGGTACATGCAGATCTCAGCCGGCATGCTGGCGAGTCTTAGTCGGTAGGTCGTATGAACTAGATAGGTATTGAAGGAGCATCAATTCTGCCTACCGATCGGCGGTACGTACTCGGACCATCGTCGCACGGGCGTGACTAGACCAGAGGTCCAATTGACGACAGGGGGATCGAGCGGTACGATCGCGCCACTCACGCGGCCTGTAGCCCCCTAACCGTCCCCTCTCAGGGAGGCGCAGATGTCGGTGGCCGGAGTGTCTGGACAGTCTTTCAGCGGGTGTTTCGGTCGAGGAGCTGGGCAGGACAAGCATTCAGCCCAGAGCGAAATGCTCGTGTCGAAGGTCGCGGCCTGTGTGGTCCTAGTAGTTCTCCTTCTGCTACTAGTAGGCAGAGTTCACGCCCAGCCAATATTCACGCTCTTCGGGTATGACGTAGCAACGGATCAGCTCATCACCATTGATTTGAACACCGCGCAGCCGACCGTGGTCGGGCCTGTGGGTCTTGGATTTCCGCTTGTCGCGCTAGCCTACGATTCAGTCCGAGACACGCTCTTTGGTGTCGTCCACGACCCTTCGCTTGCTAGCCAAGGCCGCCTTGTCACGGTCGACCGCTCTACAGGCCAAGGGACTGCGGTCGCCGCAATGGATTTCCCCTTGGCCCCCGGGAGCGGAGTCAGTGATCTAGCCATCGGCCCTGGGAACGCACTCTACGGGCTAGTAGCGACCCAGGGGAGCAGGAGTTATCTCATGACCGTCGATCGGGCGACGGGAGTGGGAACTCGGGTGGACGGATCCACGAGTGGCTTTGGCGAGCTCCCGCAGAGTACCGGCTTGGCGTATCAAGGGATCATGAGGCGGATGATCGCAAGTCGGCTGTTCGCGGGATCATCGTTCTACGACATCGATCCTACGACGGGACAACGGGGTCCGTTCTTCACCGGGTTTTTGACGGGGTGGAGGAGCCTTACCACGATTCCCGGAACCGACGACTTGCTCGCCGTGAGGGGTGAGCAGTTCGGCGCCGGGGACCTCCTGGAGCGGGTTGAATTCTTCGGAGGTGTGATCTCAGCCCGCAGCTCAATCGGGCGGATTGGGGCGTACGGAACGATCACAGCGATTGAGGTGGTCAGAGCGCTTACGTCGCCGCCGCCAGGGTCGACAGCTGTGTCGCCGTACGTGATCGAGCATTTTGAGATCGGCTACAAGCCGAACAAGGTGTTCGACGCGTCTACGCTGGTCATTGGTTACGGAGGGCAAGTCGTCCCAGTTTACATTGCGCGTCTCGGTGAGGCCTTGGAGGAAGCCTTCCTAGCGTTTCAGGCTCTCGGCTTCGAGATGCCGGATGAGCGAGTGAGCGTCACGGTGAAGAACAAGAAGGGTTACGGGGCCGAGCTATTTGGGAGCATTACCATCGACGACGATATGGACCGGGAGGGTTGCGCTCGCGTCGGTCCCTGCGACGGTGAGACAGTGTATAGCTTCCTCGCGGCAATCGCAGCCCACGAGCTGTTCCACGTTGTGCAAAGTAACTACTTCTCGCTCTTCGGTGCTAAACTCGGCAAGAAGTTCTTCCGGGAGGGGTCAGCCGTGTTCATGGAGACGGTCGTGATCCCTCACTCTACTCACTACCTGATAGAGGCCGGGGAGTTTCTAAATAATCCCAAGAAAGATCTCTTAAAGCGTGCGCACGATGGCTATGTGTTCTGGAGGTATCTGGCCCATCGCTTCGGCACCGATATCGTGCGCGTGGTTTGGGAGCTGTTGCGCGACCGGTGTCCGCTGGAGGTCTGTTCCAGTGAGGGGATCCTGGGAGACCTTCTACAGAGTGTGGCAGGGATGACGCTTCGCGAGGTCCTCACCGACTTCATTGCTGCAAACTATCTTAGAGATCGGCCAGGGGTACCCGAGATCTACCGCTACGATCCCGGAGGGAATGTGACGCCAACAGGGCAAAAGGCGGATCTCAAGTGCCCGTGTCCGATGCGAGTTCGAATCAACGGCAATGTATCGGCGCGGGGCGCTCGCTATCACGAAATCCAGATTAGTGAAGGGAGCGGCGTCAGGAGTGTTCAGATCGACTTTGACGGCAAGAAGAAGGGCTTGTTGGCTGATGATGACTTTCTGCCCGTCCAGGTAGCATCTCTGAAGGCAGGGGAGTTTGTTGGCCTTGAGCAGATGCCCCTCGATGCAAGCAATAACGGTAGCCTGACGCTGGCGGTTCTGGACGGGCAGCGAATCGCCATTATCGTTGGAGGTGACGATGATGGAGGTAGCTACAAGCTAACGGTGGAGGCCAGATGAGTGGCGTTAGTAATTGATGCTTTCGAGCACGACAAGTACCAGTATCACCACGACAAGGAGCAAGGGGAGAGACACCCAGAAATCAGCACTGCCGAACTGGTACCAGGCCCGTGCCGGAGTCTGATGGAACCGAAGAAGCCGACGTGTCAACGGCGGCGCAAGCACAATCAGCAGGCAGATTGTCAGGACTTGGCCTATGAAGGGAATTGGATCCATATTAGAGGAGGGTGTGCCACCGGCAAAAGATGGGTGCGGCAGTGAGCTATAGTTAGAACGCGAAAGAGGGCGATTGTAGAACCGACTATGAGGATGATGAATAGGCGTGGCACGAAGAGTGTTGCTTACCGTCCCTTTCATAGTATACAGACCTACGCGTTGAGGAAAGGGCGGTGTGTGGATAAGCGAGTGTCCGGGACATGAGGCGCGTCGGCAGGTGAGGCTGGGTACGTGCCACGTAAGTCGAGGGCGATCACGGATCCGTCCCAGGGCGCCCGTCGGATGTGATGTCCTCGCCGAGGAGCTCGTGCCAAAAGAGGGTGAAGAGAGTCCAGTGTTCGTTGGGGTCGGTGATTTTCGTTTGCCGCGGGTCCTCGCTTGGGGGGAGCGGGCGGTGAAACAATTCGGTGGTGCAGGTGATGGCCTCCGTCTGTCCAGAATCCTCGCGGTCTGAACATGGTGCCGATTGGAAGCTGATGATGCCGAGCTTGTTTGTCGGCGCTCCGTAGTCGTACCAACGGATAACGGAATTGAGCCGGTTGTCCCAGACGAAGGGGTGGCGGCCTGGCGGGTCTGACCTCGCCAGATCCAGGGCCGCAGCGCGTTCCTGGGCGCGGCTTCGCTGTTCAATTGTGATGCAAAAGGTGAGCATAGGCGTGTTGTTAAGGACGGGTTGTGAGCGACAAGGGGGCAGGAGTTGCCCGAAGGCGCCAACCCGGCGGGGTTTTTTTCCTGGTGGGGCTGGATAGGATGAAGAGACACATGCCGCGCGAACTACCAAACGATGAGGAGGTGACCTTCTTCGCTGAGTCCGAGTTTCGGCGCCGGAGTCAGCACTTTGGAATCAAACGCCGGGATCGCCGGCACCACATGTATCTTGTCGGCAAGACCGGCATGGGTAAGTCGACCCTTCTGCGGACGCTGATCCGATCGGATCTTGGGTCCGGCAACGGCCTGGCGCTGATCGATCCGCACGGCGACCTCGCGTCCGAGGTCCTGGGGCTTATCCCGGAGAGCCGGCAAAAGGAAGTCATCGCCTTCGATCCGGCCGCAGCTGGCGGGATCGGGATGATCACCTACGACCCGCTTGATGTGAGGGATCCCGGTCGGCGCCATCTAGCGGCGGCCGGTTTGGTCGGGGCGTTCCGGAAGATCTGGGCCGACTCCTGGGGGCCGCGAATGGAGTACATCTTCTACAACACCTTGCGGGCGCTCCTCGACTTCCCAGGCGCAGGCCTCCCTGACGTGCCACGCCTTCTGACCGACGCGGCCTACCGGGGCGTAGTGCTTCGATATGTGCAGGACCCGCGGGTCCTGGATTTCTGGCTGAAGGAGTTTGCCGCCTACCCGCCGCACTTCAGGGCCGAAGCCATCGCGCCGATCCAGAACAAGATCGGCCAATTCCTC
>C687J35174_10008885_pt1 | contig 12683 bp, 13 predicted proteins | sample RifCSPhighO2_01_FD_35174 | JGI IMG/M metagenome (IMG submission 35174) | reverse complement strand
GGTGGTGTAACTACGCGCTTTTTAAAATAGAATATCGCGCTGCTTGCGGTACCAAAAATGACGACCCCCAAAACCGCTATAACGATTACCTGCGAAATACCACGCTCTGCCTGCATATTATTTGTAGACCGCGATTATTTTATCAGAGAGTATATCATCAATCTCCTGTTGCCGCGCTTCTTGGGAAACGCGATAGCGAATTTTATCTGCGTTAACGATCCGTTCGCGAATAACCGCAAGCCGCATCCCGCCGGGCCGTTCGTAAAGGATGGCAGTGCCGACCGGAATATTGTCGCGCTCTTCTATGCATTTGGATAGGCTGATACGTTGGCCGTCGTGGAAGACCGGCCTCATTGCGTCGCCTCGAACCTGAACCGGATATCGACAAAGAAGTGTTTTTGCGGGGCCGATATTTTTCGCGAACTCCTCTATCATTTTTGTTGGCGCAAAACGCCAAACCAGCACTAGAAACGCTATAGTCAAAGCAACGATTGTGATGATGAGTTTTAGAATTTTCATATGGATTTATTCTAACATAAGACAAATAAAAGAGAATCGAACTGAGGATCCAATAAGAGGGATAGACCGCTGAAAAACCCTTTGTGCGTTTGACTATCCACTAACCAATATCGAGAAAGCCAGAAAGCTTATGCTAAGTCGGGTGACTGACTTGCGTATGTACTTGTTTCCGTCACGGCATACCGGCTGATGGTTCGACCGGCTCACCATGAAGCGCCGTTTATCCTGAGCAAGATCGAAGGATATTCAAGAACGAAAAGTTCGTTGAGCAATTAGTGGGTTTTTGTTTCCGGACAAGATCCTGTTTGATATTTGTCGAGTGCACTATATAATGAAGTTATGAAAAAAATATCTGCAATTATTGCCCTTGTAGTTTCTTTGCTTTGGGTATCAGTCTTTGCCGCATCGCCGCTTACCGGCAAAATAATAGCGCTTGATGCCGGACACGGCGGAGGTGAGACCGGAGCGGTGAATAAAAAGTATGCGGTGGCAGAGGCGGATGTAAATTGGAATGTGCTGCAGGCGTTGAAAACCAAGCTCGAAGCACCGGAAATAGGAGCATATGTTGTTGTTGCCGATCGTTTGTCTTCTCGGAAAGACAGGGTGAATGACGCGATTGCAAAATGCGCCGAGCTTGATTTAAACAATGACGGTGTGGGCGATGGAAGAAAATGCGATGCGCTTNTATCGGTTCACCACAATGGCAGTACGGATTCCACACACGACGGCACGCTTGCTATTTATAACGAGAAGAAAGATAAGCTTCTTGCCGAAAAAATGCTTACAGTACTTACCCCGCTTACGGGCAAAAACGAGGGGCTGCTCAACGGCGGCTACGGCATGACAGTGTACGGTAATCTCATATCTGTTCTCACCGAGGCGTACTACATTACTAATGACTGTGAGGTGGAACTCTATCTTTATTCGATCGGCGATCCGCGTATTACCGATTTGAGCCAAAGCCAGTCGTGTAAGGATAGCGGCTATATTCTCGAAAACCGTATTGACCGGGAAGCAGAGCTGCAGGTTGCGGGATTAAGCAGCTATTTCGGTTCTCCAACCGGCGGCAAGGGCGGACGGAAATAGATGAACTCGGTTGAAACAAGAAAAGCCGCCCTTCGACAAGCTCAGGACGGGCTTTTCGTTCAGACAAGAGAAGTCTTTTTGTCTTTCAGAATCTAAACAGTCACTTTTTATATGTGTTTACTTTGCCTACTGAAGTTCCCTCGGTTCACTCGGGACAAGTCTTTTAATAAATTCAGAATACGCCTTATCGTGAGTTTGACGAGGGATTCTGAACGAATAAAGTGAGCCGAAGGACATATATGTATTTTGTATATCTTATTCAATGTAAAGATAGCACTATCTATACAGGTATTACGACAAACATTGAGCGTAGATTTAATGAGCACAAAACCGGCATAGGTGGTTATTACACGAAAGCAAGAAAGGTTATAAAATTATTGTATTCGGAGCAGTATCCGAACAGAAGCTCAGCCTTAAAACGGGAGGCACAGATAAAAGGATGGAGACGGGAAAAGAAATTAAATTTAATTAAATTTGGGAAAATCAGGTTGAGATAGTTCGACAGATTCGACGAGCTCACTGCAAGCAAGCTCACTACAAGTAGATTCGGAGTTTGAAGAGTTATAAATTCAGTATTCATATGCCAAGACAATATTTGCGTTATACTTGGGTTAGTCCAAAACTAAAATCCGGAAAATCTGTTATTCATGGCGACGGCGTTTTTGCTGACCAAAAAATCGCCGAAGGAGAGAAAGTGATGGAGTTTGGAGGAGAACTTGTTTCGCGCGAGCACGCATTTTCCGGAAACTATCGGAGCCGCTCAATATGGATGGTTGAGAAAGATCTTTTTTCGGCACTGCCCAAGGCCGATACGCAGATCAGTTTAGATGAAAATTTAAATCACTCTTGCGATGCCAATACGTGGCTTGAAGACGAGGTGACCTTGACTGCTCGGCGAGAAATCGAACCCGGAGAAGAAATAACGCTTGATCAGGGGACTTGGAATTTCGAGGATAGCGCATATACGGATAATAAAGAGCAGTGTTCTTGCGGGGCAGTCACGTGCCGACATATTCTAACAGAGAATGATTGGAAGATTCTTGATGTTCAGGAACGATATCGAGGACATTTTCATCCCATGTTACAGAAAGCGATTGATGCGAGTTAGTTTTTTAAAACGCCCGGCGGCCTAAATTACGGGGCCTCACTTCGGGTTTTTTGAGCCCGAGGTGGCCAGGTTGAGATAGGTTCGAGGCACGCGGATACATTATGAAAACCGAAATAGAAGCAAAATTTCTTGATATTGACCCAGAAGTCATTCGTGAGCGGCTTAAAAAGCTCGGGGCTGTCCTGATGCATCCGGAAAGCCTCACGAGGCAGAAAGTTTTCGATTTTCCTGATTTTCGGCTTGATGATGATTTTTCTTGGCTCCGTTTGCGTGATGAAAATGACGGAATCTCACTCACGCTCAAAAAATGGGAAAAAGAAGGAATTGACGGAATGAAAGAAATTGCATTTACTGTCGGGTCTTTCGAAGAGGCAGAGAACCTACTGTTGGCGATCGGAATGAGCGTGAAATCCAGCCAGACGAAGAAGCGGGAATTGTGGAAGCTTGGCGATGTTGAATGTATGATCGATACATGGCCGTGGATTCCCACTTTTCTAGAAATTGAGGGAAAATCCGAAGGAGAAATTTGGGAAGTTGCGGATCGGCTGGGATTGAATCAGAAGAGCGCTATGTTCGGGGGAGTTGCAAGAATCTACAAGCATTATTTCGATATTGATTATGAAGAGATTGATCGTTGTCCAGAAATTGCATTTTCGCCAGTACCCGAGTGGCTGGAAAAGAAGAGAGTAGCGCAGAATTTATTGACCGCATAGAAACTCTTACCGAGATCCCCACCAAGAAGAGAGGAGTCGCCGTCTCTTGGCATATTTCCACAGGGACTTGACAAGAAATGGGCGGAGGAGTACTATGTGTATATAATACACTATATGACAAAGACGTCTAAATCTCCGCATAAGCTCAGATTTGCGATTCTCGCGACAGACACCGTGCTTTTCAGCAAAGACCAGGGGGGCTTGAAAGTTCTTTTGATGAAGGTGGACCGGCCTCCTTTCTATGTCCAGCATTGGGGAGTTCCCGGCGGTCTTATCCATCCAAAGGAAACCGCCGACGAAGCCGCAAAGCGCCATCTCTGGGAAAAGGCCGGCGCAAAAAAGTTTGTCCATATCGAACAGCTCTATACGTTCAGCGCCCTTGATCGCGATCCCAGAGGCCGCGTGGTCTCGGTGGCGTATCTTGCGCTCACGCCGACGACCGACATAGTGAGGCGAGGGGGGAGCGAGGTGCGCTGGTTCTCGGTGGAAAATCTTCCGAAACTTGCCTACGACCATAAAGATATCATCCGGACCGCGATTGAACGCGTGCGTTCAAAACTCGCCTACACGAATATCGCGTTCGGACTCTTGCCGGAGGAATTCACCCTAGGGGAGTTACAGCGGTTGTATGAAGTCGTTCTTCGCCGCAGGTTCGACAAGCGGAATTTTCGAAAGAAGCTCTTTTCTTTGAAGCTCGTGGTAGGCACAAAGAAGAAAAAGCGAGCGGGACGGAGCCGTCCGGCGGAACTCTACCGATTTAGCGAGCGGAGACACAAGGTTGTCGGGATCCTTTAAATAAGAGCGAATAGCGGCTTAAAAAAAATTTTAACCGCTAAAAAGTGTAATAAATACACCATCAAACGGTGCCATTTATATTGTTATTAAATAGTGTATATATTACACAATATAGGAATCAAGACGCCTCACGGGCATATCTCTCGTAAGACGCCTTGGTTTCTGGAGACAGGAGCCAAGTGTTCTTTGAAATAAATCCACATAAGGAGAATACCAGATGATCATCGATGATTTCGAAGTTGCCGCGGGATCCATCATTGGGCGCGAGCACTTGCGCCCGTTCGGATGGAAAAACAACCAGGATAGTTTCGCGATCGAGTCAGTTTCATACGCGCTCGCTCTAGTTGTCACCGACGGCTGCGGATCAGAAGCGAAAAGCGAGACCGGCGCACATATTGGTGCGCGGCTAGTAGCTCATGCAATGATTCATGCAGCCGCGAGCGCTTTATCCACGCGCGACTACCCTTGGGCAGAAGAAACGGCCTTCCGCACGGAAGTTCGAGAAATCGTGCTGCGGGAGATTAAGCGTATCGCATCAGCCATGGGCGAAGACCTTCGGCAGATGATATTCGACCACTTCCTATTCACGGTGAACGCCGTGTTGGTAACGCGATGGATGACCATGATGATGTCTATCGGTGATGGCGTCGCGTATCTGAACGGCGCGGCGCTCGCACTCGGCCAGTTCGAATCCAACGCCCCGCCGTATCTCGGCTATACCGCGCTGAAGCCGGAAGGCGATTTTGATCCAGCCAATGCCTTCAAGGTGAACGCCTTTATCCCAACCGCGGAGGTACGCTCGATTCTCATCGGCACCGATGGCGTCGATTATCTTATCGCCGCCGAGCACGAAACGCTTCCCGGAAAATCTGATTTCGTCGGGCCGATCTCCCAGTTTTGGGAGGAGGATCGGTACTTCGCGAATCCCGACATGGTGCGCCGGCGCCTCGCGCTCATACAAAACGAGCATCTCGCCGTTGATTGGCGGGAGAGGGCGATACACCGTGCGCCGGGGAAACTTCCGGATGACACCACGCTTGTTGCGATTCGCCGCAAGCCAAAGCGCTGACGAAAGGAGCGAGGAAATGTATGCATACCTCGGTACGCGACGCATTCGCCTCGACCCCGCAAAGTCAAAAGGCAAGGGATGCGAGGCGGATATCTTCGACATCGGGAACGACACCGCAGTGAAAATCTTCAAGCCGCCTGATCATCCAGATTTCGACGGCGTGCCTGCCGAACAGCAGGCGGCGCGGGAACGGATTCGCATTCATCAGACAAAACTCCCCGCGCTCATGAAATTCAGCGGGAAGCTCCCGGCGCGTGTCATACTTCCGTCCGAACTTGTGAGAGATGACCCGAACGGCGCGCTCGTCGGCTACGCCATGCCGTTTATCCGGAATGCGGAGGTCTTGCTCCGCTACGGCGATCGGACATTCCGCGAAGCCGGAGTGCCGAACGACCAAGTGAGGCGGATCTTTCTTGATCTGCACCAAGCGGTTCTCGGCATACATCATAGCGGCATCGTTATTGGGGACTTCAATGATCTCAATGTACTTGTCCGCGGCGAGGAGACATTCGTGGTCGACACTGACTCGTGTCAGTTCGATCCGTATCTCGCGCGGATGTTCACGGCACGATTCGTCGATCCGATGAAGATCGATCCGAAGGCAAGAAGCATTATGCTCGCGAAACCCTACGATGAGTACTCGGACTGGTATGCCTACGCCGTAATGCTCTGGCAGTCGCTTCTCTTCGTGGGTCCCTATGGCGGGGTATACCGCCCTAAGGATCCCGCGCGGCGAATGCCGCATGATCTGCGGCCGCTCCGGCGCATCACAGTATTCCATCCAGAAGTTCTCTATCCGAAGCCAGCGGTTCACTTCCGCGTGCTGTCCGACGACCTCCTCCAGTATTTCCACCGAGTTTTTGAGCGGGACGAGCGAGGGGATTTCCCTTGTTCGCTTCTCGAATCGCTCGAGTGGAAGAGGTGTTCGTGCGGCACGGTTCATGCTCGCGCCGTCTGTCCGACGTGCAATACGCCGGGGCTCGTGAAAGAAACGATTCGCGTCAAAGGCAATGTCAGCGCCGAGGAAATCCTGAAGACAAAGGGAGTGATCCTCCACGCCGCCTACCAGCGCGGAAAGCTTCTCTTCCTGTATTACGAGGATGGACGCTTCAAGCGCGAAGACGGGACAACGGTCATGCAGGGCGAACTTGATCCCTTGATGCGTTTTCGCGCATCGGGGGCGCGGACGCTCATCGGGAAAGGAGGACGCGTGGCGACTGTTGCCGCTCACTCCCAACCAGAACATCTTTCGGTGGACACGTTCGGCAATCTCCCGCTATTCGATGCAATCGGGGAACGCCGTTTCTGGGTTAAAGGCGGGCGTCTTATGACAGACGGTCCTCTTGGCCCCGAGGAGATCGGCGCAGTACTCGAGGACCAGACCGTGTTCTGGGCGGGCGAGAAGTTCGGATTCGGATTCTATCGCGCTTCAAACCTGTCGGTTGCGTTCGTTTTCGAACCGCATCGAAATGGGATCAATGATTCCGTTCGATTGCCGAGATTTACGGGCGCGCTCATCGATTCGACTGCCGTTTTCGCTGATGAGCGTGTTTGGTTCTTTGCGGCTCTGGAAGAGCGTGGGAAAACAGCGCATCGCTGTTTCGTGATCCGGCGCGACGGGACGCTTGAAGCCGAGGCCGATGCGTTCCCGGGCGACGGAAGCTGGCTCTCAACCATCCGCGGAAAATCCGCGGTAGGGAAGTCGCTCTTCGTTGCCACGGACGAGGGAATCGTCCGGCTCGAAGTTGACGCGGGCGCGATCTCCGTCGTCCGGCAATTTCCGGACACGGAGCCCTTTGTTGACGAGAGTACGCATCTCTTCGTCGATCCAAAGGGGATCTACGCTGTTCGGAAGCAGACAGTAACGCTGCTCTCTATTTCCTGAAAGGAGGTGAATGCCACGAAACAGAAGAAGCGATCGAATCGGCAACGGTCTCGTACATCACGAAGAAAGGGGAAAATGATGATTACGACACTTCCGTTTCCTACCCACTATGATCCTTCGAACGTTGCGAAGTGGGCGTACGGCCCGAACCAGATGGACCTTTTCTCGAACGCTCATCTCTGGGCGAAGGTCCACGGAGTCCGTCCGTCTGGCTCCGACAAGACGAAGCTCCTGCTTCTCTTGATTGACGCTCAGAAGGACTTCAGCTTCAAGGAGGGCACGCTCTACGTCGGAGGCCGTTCCGGCAACGGGGCGGTCGAGGATTCGAGGCGGATCGCGGAGTTCATCTACCGCAATGCCGGCGTCATTACCGACATCACGGTGACGATGGACACGCACTTCGTCTACCAGATCTTCTTCACGACCTTCTGGCTCGACAAGGACGGGAATCACCCGGCCCCCTTCCAGGAGATCGTGACCGACGACATCCGCTCGGGAAAGCTCCGGCCGAATCCGGCAGTGGCCTGGTGGCTCTGCGAGTCGAATTACACATGGCTCGTGAAGCAGGTCATGTTCTACACTGCTGAACTCGAGCGGGCTGGGAAGTACAAGCTCTATCTCTGGCCGCCCCACTGCATACTCGGCGGTGACGGACACGCGCTCGTCGGCGCGATCCAGGAGGCGCGGCTATGGCACTCGCTCATGCGCGGATCGCGCGCCGCAGTCGAGATCAAGGGAGGAAATCCGCTCACCGAGAACTACTCGGTGCTCCGTCCGGAGGTTCTGATGCGCTGGGACGGAGAGCCCCTGGACCAGAAGAACACCGCGTTCATCGAGAAGCTCCTCACCTCTGATGCGGTCGCAATCGCGGGCCAGGCCGCGTCGCACTGCGTCAAGTCCTCGATCGATGACCTTCTTACCGAGATCGCGACGCAGGATCCCAAGCTTGCGCGTAAGGTCTATGTGATCACCGATTGCATGTCGGCGGTCACGGTGCCTGACGGCAAGGGCGGGTTTCTCGCCGACTTCACGCCGCAGGTGGAGGACGCCTTCAAGCGTTTCGCCGCCGCCGGCATGAATCTCGTCACCTCGACCCAGCCAATCGACAGCTGGCCCGGTCTCGAGATTTCGTAGCGTATTCAGCCGCAGGCGCTTCGCGCATAATGCGCAAAGCGCCTGCGCTCCCCACAAAGGAGCGACAATGAGTCAGTCAGCGAACGTTCGAGTAGAGGATCTGTTTCAGGCGGCCGTCTCTGACGGCGCGATCTCTGATGCCGCCATGAAGGCATTGAAGGTCGCGAATTACGGGGCGGCCATCCAGGCGAACCTCGGCATCACTCCGGCCGACGTGAAGGCCGCGGAAGTGGTGCTCCTAAATCTTCTTCTCGACGACTCCGGGTCGATCGAAGACGCCGGGAACACAAGTGCGGTGCGCGACGGCGTCAACGGCATCATCGATGCGCTCGAAAGCGCGAAGAAGCGGGATGACGTGCTGGTCTACATCGAGTTCCTGAATAAGGGGCTCTTCCAGCCGTATGTTCTTCTGAAGGATGCGTCCCGCCTCACGACCGGCAACTTCCGGCCTTACGGCCAGACGCCGCTCTTCGCCAAGTCGACGCAGTTTCTCGGCACGGTCATCGCCAAGGCCCAGGAGTTCGCCATGAACGGGGTTGCGAGCCGTACGGTGTCGCTCATCGTCACCGACGGAGGCGACAACGCTTCGGGCAGCACCCGGGCGCGGGATGTCGCCGCGATCGTCCGCGACATGCTCGCGACCGAGTCGCACATCATCTTCGGCTACGGCATCTCCGACGGGGTCACGGACTTCAAGAAGGTCTTCTCCGACATGGGGGTGAAGCCGAACTCGGTTCTCACTTCGGCGAATGATCCGAAGGAGATCCGGAGATCTTTCCAGCTCTTTTCACAGTCAGCGGTCCGCGCGAGCCAGAACGCCCAGTCCTTTTCCAAGGTCGCGGGCGGAGGCTTCGCGAACTAGCTGAATCACAAGTTCCTTCAACCAGGAGGGGCGGGTGCGAGAAATTTTCGCACTCGTCCCTCCGCAAGCTTCTTTCACACCAAACTATGCATGTACATTGATAGGCGTTGCAATTTTCCAGTTCTAGGGAAAACCGCCATATGTGTGTGCACATTCTCGCTATCCTTGCCAACAGTCCAATTTTATGGCATTATATAGTGATCTTTTCCAATAGTGAATTTAAAGAGAATTGAAACGGAATGTTTCGGTTTCAGCTCTCTTGTTTCGTTCTACTGAACGAAACAAGCTGTTCATTCACACACCATACATGGGAGGAAAATCGCCATGAAGCCTTTGGAGAACGGACTTCCTCATCTCCTCATCGTGGCGGATCCGATGAATTCGGACGCCAAGTCGCTCGCGAAGCGCTTCGCGCATCTCGANTCCAATCGCCCCGATCTCATCGCNGTTTTCGGCGGCGATGGAACGATGCTCCGGGCAATCCGACGATATTGGAGGAGGAAGATTCCTTTCGTGGGAATNAACCTCGGCCATCGCGGATTCCTGATGAGCACTGTTACGAGCGTAACGCCGGAGTTNTTCNCCGGACAATTCATTCATNGCACCTCGCCGCTTCTCGAGATTGAGGCGGTGAAGCCGAACGGGAGTATGCGCCGGACGTTCGCGTTCAACGACGCGCACGTGAGGGCGCGTTCGCCCCGCGCTGGCTGGTTCGAGGTTGAAGTGGACGGCGAGGTTCGGATCCCGAAGCTCGTTGCCGACGGAGTTCTTGTCTCAACCGCCGCAGGCTCGACAGCGTACGCCACAGCCATGGGTGCAAATCCGGTTCCCATCGGAACTGAAGTGCTCATTGCTGTCGGCTCAAACGTTGCTGAGCCAAGAGGATGGAAGCACGGCGCTAACCTGCCGCTTGGATCCGAGATCGTTTTTCGCACCAAGGATCCATCCCGCTGGCGGAAGATCTACGGCGTCGTGGATTCTGTAAGCCTCGGCGAAGTCGTCGAGATGCGCATCCGCTCCTCGAAGACCGCCAAGGTCGAGCTCCTGCTCACGCCGGATCACGACCTCGCGCGGAAGCTCGCTACTCTCCAGTTCCCCAATCGAGATTGATAGGAGGATGACATGGAGCCGATCATCCGTTCGCTGCTTGACACCGACTTCTACAAGTTCACCATGGGGCAGTTCGTATTTCTGAACTACCCCGACGTTCGGGTGAAGTACGCGTTTAAGAACCGGACGAAGGCAGTCGGAATCGCCAATGCCATTGACCTTGATGAGCTTCGCGGAAAACTCGAAGAGGCGCGCCGCCTTCGCTTCACCAACACAGATCTCCATTACCTTCGCGGGACGAACGAGTACGGCGAGCGGATGTTCAAGGAGCCGTATCTCGAGTTCCTTCGCGGCTTCACACTGCCAGAGTTCAACCTCGAGCAAAACGGTGGCGATCTCGTCCTCGAGTTCGAAGGACGATGGGTGGAGGCCATCTATTGGGAGACTGTGGCGCTCGCCATCGTCTCGGAGCTTTACTACCAGAAGAAGTTCGCCGGGCTCACGCGCTTCGAGCGCGACGCGATTTTCGCAGAGGGGAAGATTCGCCTCGCCGAGAAGATCCGGCGACTGCGCGAGAACGCCGACATCACATTCACTGACTTCGGTACGCGCCGCCGCTTCAGCTATGAGTGGCAGCGCTACGTGGTTGAGGTTCTTGCGAACGAACTGCCTGCGCAGTTCCTTGGAACGTCAAATGTACGGCTCGCTGCCGACTTTGGCATCGTGCCTATGGGCACGAACGCTCACGAGCTTGCCATGGTTCTCGCCGGGGTCATGGGAGATTCCGACGAAGGGCTTCGGAGCGCTCAAGANCGCGTNCTCGATCTCTGGTGGGAGCTGTATGGCTGGGGGCTTTCTATCGCGCTTCCAGACACATTCGGCTCAGACTTCTTTTTNCGGATTTTCGGCCAGGCGCGNGCGCGCGAATGGAAGGGAATGCGCCAGGATTCCGGCGACCCCGTCAAGTTCGGAGAGGAGCTCGTCAAGTTCTACGAAGTCCACGGAGTGAATCCTCGGGAGAAGCTTCTCATCTTCTCGGATGGCCAGACCGTCGAGTCGATCATCGCCTGCGCCGCGCACTTTCGGGGCCGCATCAAGACGAGCTTTGGATGGGGGACGAACCTCACGAACGATCTCGGACTCGATCCGATCTCGATTATCGTGAAGCCTGTCGAGGCCAACGGCTGCGGACTTGTGAAGCTCTCTGATAACCTTGCGAAGGCTGTCGGTCGACCCGAGGATATCAAGGAGGCCATGCGCGCATTCGGCTATACCAGCACCATGTATCAGGAATGCGTCTATTAGGACGCCCGGCGGCGGGAGGAAAAACTTCCGTCGTTTTTTAATTTGACTTGTATTATATTTTATGTTAAAATATATTACTGTAATATCTGCAATTGTGCAGGGACAGACCGTTCTTTCACCGAAATTCAAACCCAAAAGGGAGGTTCTACATGGACGCCAAGCTTCCGTACGGCCGGTTCTATGATGCATACGGGGCTTCGATGGATGCAGCTCTAGAAGCCAAGATCAAGGACATCGAGCCATGGCTCAAGGGCGGACTTGTCGTGGATCGCGGCTGCGGCACTGGCGCATTCGCGAAGTACCTCGCAATGAAAGGCCACAAGGTTGTGGGCGTTGATCTTTCGGACTCGCTCTGGAAGGACGAGCCCGGCGTGATCCACGCCGACATCATGGATCCGGTCTTTTGTGACGGATTCGTGAACCATGTCATCCTTTCTTCCGTAATGCACGAGGTCTACTCGTATCACGGCTATTCACGGGCGGCCGCTGTCGTGTGCCTCGCCAACTCCGCGCGGGAGTTGAGGGCAGGCGGTTCTATCATCATCCGCGATATCTGGTCGCCGGAGGAAGACGGCGCAACGCTCGAGCTCGAGTTCAATTCCGAGACGTACGAGCGCTTCTGGGACTTCGAAAGCCGATGGCCGGAATCGAAGGGCAACGGTGTTACAGTTATGCGCCACACCGGAACGCGCCGCGGTGTTCTTCCCATGCGTGTCGCAGTTGAGTTCCTCGCCAAGAAGGACTACGTCCAGCACTGGGATCTCGAACTCCACGAGGTCTATACCGCGCTCCCGCTCTCGTTCTACCACGAAGTTGCGAAGGTCCTCGGTCTCGCGGTACTGCATGCGAACGCAATTCGCAACGACTGGATCATCGAGAACCGCTGGTCCAAGGGCGTCGCGGGCGAACTCCCGCCCTACACAAATCAAGTAATCGTTCTTGAGAAACAGTGACGGATATCCGTCGCGTACCCCGCCAGAACAACTGTCGGGGTGCTTTTCTTATTCGAAAAAAGGATATATTCACCCCATACCAGAAAGCCACGGGCGGAAGCCCATGGAAGAATGATTAAAATACGCCGAAGGGTTATGACCTGGAGGCCACGGCAGGGAGCCCGTGGTATGAGGGTTTGCTCTTTCTATATATAAGATTGTTTC
>C687J35174_10008884_pt1 | contig 12684 bp, 9 predicted proteins | sample RifCSPhighO2_01_FD_35174 | JGI IMG/M metagenome (IMG submission 35174) | reverse complement strand
GGGGACTTTATAAAAAGAGGTGTAGACGCTCCAGGGCTCAACCACATCAAGAAATGGGAGTTCAAAGCAGTCGCAAAAAAAGGAGATTCAGTTGTTCCAGGCGACATTCTTGGGGAGGTGGAAGAGACAGAAGGCTTGATCCATAAGATAATGGTGCCTCCAGGAGTAAAAGGGAAGATCACAGACATAAATTCAGGAAAATTCACAGTGAAAGAGACCATAGCTGTTCTTGACAGCAAAACCAGCATCACAATGATGCAGAAATGGCCTGTCAGGAACCCAAGGCCAAACTCAAAGAAGCTGGCTCCTGAAATCCCTCTTACAACAGGCCAGAGGATATTTGATGTTCTTTTTCCCTTGGCAAAAGGCGGGACAGCAGCTATCCCAGGGCCTTTTGGAGCAGGAAAGACTGTGAGCCAGCAGCAGCTTGCAAAATGGTCTGATGCTGACATTGTTGTTTACATTGGCTGCGGTGAGAGGGGCAATGAGATGACTGAGGTCCTGACAGAATTCCCCCACCTCATAGACCCAAAGACAGGCAGACCACTGATGAACAGGACAGTCCTTATCGCAAATACATCCAACATGCCTGTTGCAGCAAGAGAGGCTTCAGTATACACAGGCATCACAATAGCAGAATACTTCAGGGATATGGGCTATAGTGTGGCCCTTATGGCTGACTCAACATCAAGATGGGCAGAGGCAATGAGGGAGATTTCATCAAGGCTTGAGGAGATGCCTGGTGAGGAAGGGTATCCTGCATATCTATCAACAAAGCTTGCTGAGTTCTACGAGAGGGCAGGAAGAATAATCCCTCTTGGTAGAGGGAGGGACAAAGAGGAAGGCTCTGTGACAATAATAGGCGCAGTGAGCCCTCCAGGAGGAGACTTCTCAGAGCCAGTCACACAGGGAACTCTCAGGGTCACAAAGACTTTCTGGGCCCTTGACGCAAAGCTCTCCCAGAGAAGGCATTTTCCTTCCATAAACTGGCTCACATCATACAGCCTTTATCTTGACATATTAGAGCCCTGGTACGCAAAGAATGTCGCTGCAGACTGGAGGCAGCTGATAGACAGGTGCATGACCATACTGCAGGAAGAGGAGAAGCTCATGGAGATTGTCCAGCTTGTCGGATCAGACGCACTTCCAGAAAAAGAGCAGCTCACTCTGGAAGTTGCAAGGATGCTGAGAGAGTTCCTGCTTCAGCAGAACGCATACCATGACATTGACACATACTGCAGCCTGCAGAAGAGCTATCTTCTCATGAAGACAATACTCCACTTTGCAGACCTTGCTTCAAGCTCGCTTGGCAAGGGCGCAAGGATAAAGGATGTCCTTGAGCTGAAATCAAAGGACAGGATAGCAGACGCGAAGTTCACAAAGGACCACGAGAAGCTTCTCAGTGATGTGCAGAAGCAGATGAATGCTGAATTTGACAAGGTGATATAAATGAAAGAGTACAGAACAATCAAAAGGATCGCAGGACCGCTTGTTTTTGTGGAGAAGACCGAGCCGATAGGATATGCAGACCTTGTCAGGATTGCGCTGCCTGACGGCTCAATAAAGAACGGACAGGTGCTTGACACATCCGATGATCTTGTTGTTGTGCAGGTCTTTGAGGGTACAAGGGGGATTGACAAGGGTTCAGGAGTGAAGTTCCTCGGAGAGACAATTAAGCTCGCTGTATCTGATGATATGCTCGGAAGGATACTGAGCGGCGCAGGAAAGCCAATTGACGGAGGGCCTGTGATCATCCCAGAGAAGAAGATGGACATAACAGGCGCAGCAATAAACCCTTATGCAAGAGGGCCTCCTGCTGACTTCATCCAGACAGGAATATCCACGATTGACGCCATGAACACCCTTGTCAGGGGGCAGAAGCTGCCGATCTTTTCAGGTTCAGGGCTGCCCCACAATGAGATTGCCCTGCAGATGGCAAGGCAGGCAAAGGTGCTCAGCCAGCAGGAAGGCGGGGCAAAGTTCGTCGTTATATTCGGAGCAATGGGTATCACAAATGAAGAGGCCCAGTATTTCATAAAGGACTTTGAGGAGACAGGGGCCCTTGAGAGAAGCGTTGTTTTCCTCAATCTCGCTGATGACCCTGCTGTTGAGAGGCTTGTCACGCCAAGGATGGCATTGACAGCAGCAGAATATTTTGCATATGAGAAGGACATGCATGTCCTTGTCATACTCACAGACATGACCAACTACTGCGAGAGCCTCAGGGAGATAGGGGCAGCAAGAGAGGAGATCCCAGGAAGAAGAGGATATCCTGGATACATGTACACTGATCTTGCGCAGATATATGAGAGAGCCGGAATGATAAAAGGAAGAAAGGGATCAATAACGCAGTTCCCTATCCTGACCATGATAGGAGATGACATAACACACCCAATCCCAGACCTTACTGGATACATCACAGAAGGCCAGATTGTGCTTTCAAGGGAGCTGCACAGGAAGAACATCTATCCTCCGATTGATGTGCTGCCATCGCTATCAAGGCTCATGAACCTCGGCATCGGAAAGGGAAAGACAAGAGATGACCACAAGCAAGTCTCAGATCAGCTTTATGCAAACTATGCAGAGGGAAGGGACCTCAGGGGCCTTGTCGCCATTGTTGGAGAGGAGGCGCTCAGCGAGAGGGACAAGAGGCTTCTCAAGTTCGCAGAGAAGTTCGAGGACAGATTCGTGAGGCAGGGCAAGAGAGAGGACAGGACAATCCAGGGAACACTTGTGATAGGATGGGATCTTCTTAGGGATATACCTGCTTCAGAGCTTTCAAGGATCAGCCCTGAGATGAAGGAGAAGTATTACGGCAAAGCAGCCGGAGAAGCCAAGGAAGCAAAGGCAGAGAAAGAGGCAAAGCCTCCTGAAGAGAAGGCAGAGAAGAAAGAGGAAGCGAAATCAGAGAAGAAGGGGACGAAGAAAGCAGCAAGCCCAGCGAATAAAGCGCAGAAGAAACCGTTTAAACCAGCCAAGAAAGTGAAGAAAAATAAATAGACAATGGCATTGGACATAAAACCAACAAGGAGCGAGCTGATAAAGCTCAAGAAGAAGATAAAGCTTGCCAAGTCAGGCTATAATCTTCTCAAGAAGAAGAGAGACGGCCTTATACTTGATTTCTTCGAGATACTCAAGAAAGCCAAGACCCTGAGGCAGGAGCTTACTGAGGAATATGAAGTCGCCCTTGAGAAGATAAACATGGCAAGGGCAGTTGAGGGTGATATCGCTCTTAAGTCTCTTGCAATGGCTGTCAGCCAGGCTCCAGACATACAGCTGCACACAAAGAACATCATGGGTGTTGTAGTACCGAGGATAGAGAGCATAGGCCTCCAGAAGCCAATGACTGAAAGAGGCTATGGCATTTATGCAAGCTCTTCATTGACAGATGATGCAGCATCATCATTTGAGAGGGTTGTTGAGAAAGTGATTCTTGCAGCAGAGATTGAGACTTCTATGAAAAAGCTGCTGCATGAGATTGAGAAGACAAAGAGAAGAGTAAATGCACTGGAATTTGCTGTGATACCCCAGATGGAGTCGGTTGCAGGCTTCATAAGGCTCAGGCTTGAGGAGATGGAAAGGGAGAGCATCTTCAGGCTGAAGAGGATAAAGGCATAGGCCCACTTCAATAGATTTATAAATGGATGGTTTCCTGATATTATGTATCATATATTAGATTTTTTTTATATGCGTCGGTGAAAGAATGCTAGAGCAAAGACATATCCTAACAATAAGGGAAGAGCTGGACAGCTCCAAAAGGCCTATTTTCTTCTTCCATGACGATGCAGACGGATTATCCTCATTCCTTCTTCTGTACAGGCATATTGGGGAAGGAAAAGGGGTAATAGTAAAACAGACGCCCAAGATTGACAGGGCAAACTACACTAGGAAAGTCAAGGAGTACATGCCTGATAAGGTATTCGTCCTTGACATTGCGATGGTTGAGCAGGACTTCCTTGATGACATGGCAGAGATTGGCCTGAAGGTTGTGTGGATTGACCATCACAATCCGCTGGAAAGGCAGAAGGTGCTCTACTTCAATCCAAGGATAAGGAGCATAAAGGATGACACCTGCGTCACAAGGATCTGCTATGAGGTCGTGAAAAAAGACATCTGGATCGCAATGGTGGGATCTATTGGAGACTGGCAGATGCCTGATTTTAGAAAGGAATTTGTTGAGAAATATCCTGAGCTTCTTGATAAATCTGTTGAAAAGCCAGAAGAGGCTTTGTTCGGGCAGAAGATAGGAACGCTTGTGAGGATCTTCTCTTTTGTTCTTAAGGGAAAGACAGAAGAGGTTGTGAAATGCATGAAGATACTTACAAGGATCAATGATCCATATGAGATACTGGAGCAGAAGACAGCAGCAGGCAGATTCATCTACAAGAGACATGAAGGAATCAAGGAATATTATGATGCACTGTTCAAGAAAGCAAAGGAATATGTGGTGACAGATGAGATATTCATCTATGTCTACAAAGGGGCGAAATTCAGCTTCTCAAGCGAGCTTTCAAATGAGCTGCTATACAACTATCCTTCCAAGATAATACTAGTGGGAAGGGAGAAGTCAGGAGAGATAAAGTACAGCATAAGGGCAGCAGGCAAGAACATCCCGCCCATACTGAAGAAAGCTCTTGAAGGCATTGAGGGTTTTGGAGGAGGCCATGAGCATGCCTGCGGAGCTGTAATAAAAGAGAAATTCAATAAGCACTTCATAAAGCAGTTTAAGAGGGCTTTAGGCATTAATGAAAAGGCGGCCTGACAATGGGTCGTTTAAGAAAGCTTTATAAATGCCCCACTTTTCTATTGACCCCATGCACCGGTGGTCCAATGGTTAAGACTTCGGCCTTCCAAGCCGACTATCCGGGTTCGAAACATTATAATCTTAAATTATGCGAATGTCCCGGCCGGTGCATTTAATAATGCAATTTTGCCAGACGAGCTTGCGAGTCGGCATTATTTATACATACTTTTTAAGGAGGCAATAAAATGGCATTTGACAAGAATCTGGACAAGGCATTGTTCTCAGAGACAGTGCAGTTTGAGACAACAAGGATAACAGTTGGCGTCTTCTCATATAATGAGGGGACTTCAAAGATGCAGATATCAAGGGAGAACCTGAACCAGAACACAGGAGAGTACACCTTCGCAAAGCTAGGAAGGATGCTCAAAGAAGAGGCAGAAGCCGTAATCCCGCTTATGCAGAAGGCTCTTAAGCACATGTAGGCAAAATTTAAAAATAATCCTTCTTTTTTGCATACCATGGCCAAAACTTCAATAGAATCTGTGCTTGTATTGTGCGCGCACTCTGATGACCAGATATTCGGAGTTGGAGGCACGCTTGCAAAATACGCGCAGGAGGGAAAGGGATAATCATTGTCGTATTTTCCTATGGCGAGAGGAGCCACCCATGGCTCAAGAAGAAAGTGACCGTCAAGATGAGGGTGAAGGAGAGCCAGGAGGCAGGCAGGATAATAGGGGCTGAAAAGACAATATTCTTCGGAGTGCAGGAAGGCAAGTTCCTTGAGGACATCAGGGAGAGGGACATCCACGACAGGGTCTACAGGATCATAAAGAAGTACAGGCCTGCAAAGATATTCACGCACGCAGGAGACGACCCTATGCCTGACCATACTGCCATGAATAAGTTTGTCCTTGAGCTCTGCGAGGAGATTCAATATGCAGGAGAGGTCTACTCTTTTGATGTGTGGACTCCTTTCAAGACCAAGGAGAGGAACCTTCCTAAGCTTTACATTGACATAAGCAGGACATTCCACAAGAAAACGCAGGCCTTGAGGTGCTTTGAGAGCCAGTGGATGTCGATGATATCCTTGCTCTGGAGCGTCTACTGGAGGGCCATAAAGAACGGCTTCAGGGCCCACGCAAGATATGCTGAGATTTTTTATAAGATAAGGTGAAGGAAATAAGATGGCAAAGAAAAAACTCCTCATAGCATCAGACACATTCCTTCCAAGATGGGATGGTGTCACAAGATTCCTTCTGGAGGTAGTCCCAAAACTCAGCCTAAGGTATGACATAACCCTTGCTGTGCCTGATTTCAAAGGAAAGAGCGTCAAGATAAAGAATGTGGGCATTGTCAAGATACCTGTGCATGATTTTGTTGTTGATGACATGCATCTGCCAAAGTTCAAGTTCAGCATGACCAAAAGGCTTGTTTCTGAGTCTGACCTTGTATTCATCCAGTCCTTAGGGCCTATAGGGATGCTTGCCGCAAGGTATGCTGACAGGCTTAAGAAGCCTCTTTATTCCTATGCCCATATGGTAGAATGGGATCTTTATCCTAATGTTGTTGGAAGGTTCAAGAGCCTGATAAGATCTGTTACTCTCCTGCTTTCAAGGCATTTCTACAACAAGTGCGATGTTATCTTTGTGCCTTCAGAAGATATTGAGAAGACACTCATCTACAGCAGGATCGAGCCACAGAAAAAAGTGATACCTCTTGGGATTGATGGAGAAGAGTTCATGCCTCCTGCTGACAAGGCCAAGGCAAAAGACAAAGTCAGCATAGATCCTGGCAGCATAATCATAGGTTTTGCAGGAAGGATTGGGTGGGAGAAGAATCTTGAGACTCTGGAGAAGGCTTTCAGGATCCTGCAGAAGAGATATAATGGCAGCATCAAGCTCCTTATTGTGGGCAGTGGAATAGGGCTGGAGAGGATGTTCAAATCAATGGAAGGCGTGATCCACATTGAGGCAACCCACAAAGTGGCTGACTATCTTCAGGCAATGGACATCTTTGTGATGCCAAGCCTTGCAGAGACAAGCTCTCTTGCGACAATGGAGGCAATGAGCTGCGGACTGCCTGTTGTGGCAACAAGCGTTGGATGCATCCCTTTTTATGTCAAAGAAGGAAAGAACGGATACCTGTTCCCCCCAAAGGACTCTGCAATGCTTGCAAAGAAGCTCTCAAAGCTTATTGACAGCCCTGAACTCAGGAAAGCAATAGGCAGCGTCGCAAGAAAAACAGTGACAACAAGATACAGCTGGGATAGCACAATAAAAGAGATTGAGGCTATGCTCGGTTAGGCTTGTTCAGAAAACAGTATAATTCTCAGATCTTCAAGCTCACAACATTGCTCTTGCCGTGCTCGTCCATGCTCACACCATAGATGGTGTTGGCCTGGCTTATGACACCGTCATTGTGGCTTATTAGTATATACTGGGCTTTCTCTGAGTATTTCCTGACAAGCTCTGACAGCTTCTCAGAGTTCTTCTTGTCAAGAGCTGCATCAACCTCATCAAGCACATAGAATGATGCAGGCTCATGCTCCTGTATTGCGAATATGAATGCGAGAGCAGTCATTGTCTTCTCTCCTCCTGAAAGGCTTCTTATGTCCATGAACTTGTTGCCTGACAGCCTTACCTTTATCATCAGGCCGCCTTCAAAAGGCATCTCCTCATTCTCAATGACCAGCGATGCCTCTCCCTTTGTTGACAGCGCAGAGAAGATCGTCTTGAAATTATTGTTCACGACCTCAAATGTCTTCATGAACATGCCCTTCTTCTTTGATTCTATCTCATTCATCATGACAAGGACATCCTCTTTCTCAAGCATGAGCTTCTCCCTCTTCTTCTGCAGTTCATCATACTCGCCCTCGACCTGGTCGAAGATCTCAAGCGACTTCATGTTGACAGAGCCTATCTTTGTGAGCACTCCCTCACATATCCCCATATCCTTCCTGAGATCCTGCTCTGACTTGCTGCTGAAAACCTCAACGCCCTCATACTCCCTGTACTCCTCCTCAAATCCCTGCAGCTCTGCCCTTACCTTGGCAGACTCCACATTTATTGAGTTTATCTTCTGCTCTATGCCTCTCTGCTGCTCAACAAGGCCTTCGAGGCTCTCCTCATCTTTCCTTATCTTCTCATCAATCTTTGACTTCTCTGTGAAAAGGCCCCTGAACTGGGTCTGGAATTTCCTCTGCTTCTCCTCTTTCTCCTTGAGATCAGAGGACATTATTGCGATGTTCTCAGTGAGGGCAGCTGTCTCATCTTTGAAGTCCTGCTCCTCTTTCTCATGCTGCTTCGTTATCCTGTCAATGTTCTCAAGCTCAGGCCTGAAGACATTGATTATCTGGGCGTCAAAGTTCTTTATCTCTCCGTTCTTCGCGACAAGCTCCTCCTTAAGCTGGCTCCTCTTCTCCTCAAATGCATTTAGCTCTGCTATGAGCGCAGGATTCCTAAGCTCAGTGATCCTGTTCCTTACATCCTGCCTTTTTATCTTGTTCTGGGCCAGTGTCCTGTTGCATTCTGATATTTTTGATACGACATTGTCAATCTTCTTCTCTGCTTCCTTAAGCTGGGATTCAAGCTCCTTCCTCTCTTTCTTGGATGCCTCTGTGTCTCCTGACTGCAGGTTAAGCAGCTTCTCCAGCTTTATTATGTCCCCTTCAAGGCCTGCCTTTTCCTGCCTGAGGTGGTATATTGTGTCCTCATTCTCTTTCTTGTCCTTCTCAAGCCGTTTAACAAGAGCATCACTGTCCTCAAGCTTCTTCCCGCATTCCTTTATGTCCTTTTCAATGTCCTTCTCTGAGAATCCCAGGCCAGCCCCCTTTCTTGACCTGTAGCCGCCCTGCATTGCTCCGCTCAGCTCTGCAAGGTCTCCGTCAAGGCTGGCCATCTTAACCTTTCCTATGCCGATCCTTCTTGCTGTGTCTATTGACTCAACAACAAGGGTGTTTCCGAAAACATATGAGAACACATTCTTGAATCTTGGGTCAAATGATATGAGATCAATAGCAAAACCATGCACGCCTTCAGAGGAGGCAAGCGCCTTAACCTCTTGATTCTTCTCAACATCCTTTATCTTGTTCAGCGGTAGGAATGTCGCGATCCCAAGCTTGTTGTCCTTCAGGTATTTGATGCACTGGCTGGCCACCTTATCATCCTTCACCACAACAGATGTAGTCTTTGCGCCTGCTGCAATCTCAAGGGCAAGAGAGTATTTTGAATCAACCTTGCCAAGCTCTGATACGGTGCCGTATATCCCTGATATCCTATTCTTTTCTGCCAGTATCTTCCTCAGTGCGCTGTTCTCTCCAAGCTTTTCCTGTATCGATATGTTCTTGGTATTCAGCTTTGACAGATCTTCCTGAAGCTTCAGGAAATTATTTCTTGCATTCTCAAGCTGGGCTGCAAGCTCTGAATCCTTGCTCAGCCTCTTGTTGAGATCGATTGTAGAGCCCTTGAACTTCTCCTTTTTTGACTTGAGCTCATCTATCTGCGTCCTGTTCTCCTTCTCAACCTCAAGAACCTTGGTGATCTTCTCATCAATGGCATTTATCTGGAATTCTGTCCTGTCCTTCTGCCTAAGGAGCTCCTGCTGCTCTTCTCTCAGCTTATGTATCTCCTTCTGCATTTCCTCTGCTTCTTTGTCTATCCTGTCAATGTCCTTCTCAAGGCCTTCAACATCATCCAGTTTGTTTTTCTTCCTGAACTCATCAACCCTCTTCTCTATCTGGCCTATCTCCTTCTCTCTGTTAGCAATCTGCTTCCTGAGGTCCTCTTTCTCCTCTTCAATCTTCTTTATCCTGAACCTGATCTCATCAGAGCTCTCCCTGAGCTGGGTCTTTCTCTGCTTTATCTTTGATATCTCTGACTTCAATGATTCAATCCTGTTCTTTGAGGATGCGGCATCAACCTTCAGCTTCTCTANNTCCTTGTTCAGGTCAACCTGGTCCTTCTCCCCTTTTGTCTCTATCTCCTTATTTATGTCGCTGATCCTGCTCTTCTTGTCATTTATGCTCTGCTTCAGCCCTAAGATCTCCTTCTGCTTCTCCTCAATCTGCTTCTGGTGCTTGTCAATCCTTGCATCAAACTCCTCCTTCTCCTTTTTCCTGTTCTCTATCTTCCTGTAGAGCAGTGATGCCTTGCATTTCTTGATCCTGTCATTGAGATCCTTGTATTTTATCGCCTGGTCCCTTTCCTTTCTGAGCTCTGAAAGCCTTGTCTTCCTCTCTGTGAGGACTATCTCTGCCTCCTTNAGCCTCTCCTCAACCCTCTGCAGCTCTCCGACTGCCTTCAGCTTCTTCTCCTCATAAACAGAGATCCCNGCTATCTCCTCAACAAGCTGCCTTCTCTCCTCAAGAGGCATCTCAACAAACCTCACTATGTCTCCCTGGAGTATTATGTTGTATGCGTCAGGATTTATCCTTGCAAGAGAAAGAAGCTCAATGATCTGCTGCCTTGTCCTCATCTCATCATTTATCTTGTATATGCTCTGGCCGCTCTTCTTCACAACCCTTGTTATCTTCACCTCTTTGTCATCAGTCGGGAATGTGCTTCTTGAGTTGTCAAAATATATTGAAACCTCTGCTGATTTTGCAGGATTCTTTGATTTTCCGCCGTTATAGATCAGGTTTGCGGATTTCTCGCTCCTCAATGCCTTTGCTGATGACTTGCCGAGAACAAAGCACAGCGCATCAAGTATGTTGGATTTCCCTGACCCATTGGGCCCAAGAACGCAGTTGAAATCATCTCCAAAAACAAGCTCTGTCCTTTTTGCAAAGGACTTGAAACCGTCCATTACCAGTCTGTTGATTTTGGTCATTATAACTGCCTTTTGTTGAGGTTTTTTGTTGAGGTTATCATAGGATAATAGTATATTGGCTTTGATAATGCTTATATATAAATCTTTTGATGTTCCAAATGGCCTAATGGGCTCGTTTAACAGCATATGGGGCCAATACCATTTTTTATATACTCATAAAAACATTTTTAAATCAGGCTTGATTGCATATACCAGAAAGCACGATGCAAAGGGGGCTAAAATGACAGTTGACAGCTCAGTATTCAAGGCATATGATGTAAGGGGAGTATACCCAGACCAGATAGATGAGGAGCTGGCATACCTTGTAGGCAGGGCCATGGTGCAGTTTCTTGGATGCAAAAATGTCGTTGTTGGCATGGATATGAGGAAAAGCTCTGCATCGCTTTTCAGGTCCCTGAGCAGGGGAATAACTGACCAGGGAGCAGATGTTCTGGACATCGGCATGGTTCCTACGCCTATTGTAAGCTTTGCTGTCGCGCATTACAAACATGAGGCAGGCATTGTGATAAGCGCATCCCACAATCCCGGTAACTATAATGCATTCAAGCTGATAAGATATCCTGTACTCCAGATAGGGAGCGGTTCTGGAATGGAAGAGATAAAGGACATCATAATAAAAAACAAGTTCATAAAGGTGAGGTCAAAAGGAAAGATAATTAAGAAAAAGCCTCTTGGCGATTACATAAAGCACGTGTTGAGCTATGGAAAGAGCATCAAGGGCCTGAAGGTTGTATGTGATTACGGAAACGGCATGGGAGCGCTATCTGCAAAGCCATTGCTTGACAAGCTTGATGTTGAGGCAATCCATATGTATCCTGAGCCTGACGGCAGTTTCCCAAACCATCCTGCAAATCCGCATGACATAAAGAACATGGATGACCTGAGGAAACGGGTTGTTGAGGAAAAGGCAGACCTCGGTGTTTTCTTTGACGGTGATGCAGACAGGTCTGTTATAATAGATGATAAAGGAGAGATTGTCTTTGCTGACATCTATATCTCTCTTGTTGCTGCACCAGAGCTTGAGAAACACCCAGGAGAGAAAGTTTATTTTGACCTCAGGTTCAGCAAGATTGCAGGGGAGACAATTAAGGGCAAGGGGGGAGTGCCTAAAATAATGAGGGTTGGCAATCCTTTCTACAAAGAGGCTCTTGTGAAAGAAGGAGGAGTGCTTGCAGGCGAGTTCTCAGGCCATGTGATGTTCAAGGACAATTACTGCATTGATGACGGGCTCTTTGCTGCAGTGAAGATCATGTCCCTGCTCTCAAAGTCAGGGAAAAAGCTTTCTGCACTTGTGAAGCCATTGAAAGTATACTATAACACTCCGGAGATAAACATAGGCATAAGCAGCACTGAGGATGGAGACAGGATACTCAAAGCAGTTGAGGGTAATTTCAGGAAAGAGAAGGGGGTTAAGGTTCTTCACATCGACGGAGTCTCTGTGGAGGGCAATGGCTGGTGGTTCAATCTCAGGAAATCAAACACAGAACCACTTGTGAGGCTCAGAGTAGAGGCAAAGGAGAAGAAGAAGATGGACGAGATAAAGGAAAAAGTCATAAATACAATAGAGGGGCAAAAATGAAGATAACAATAATCGGAACAGGATATGTGGGAAGCGTNACAGGAGCATGCCTTGCAGACCTTGGCAATGAGGTCATATGCCTTGACATAGACAAGGAAAAGATTGAGAGGTTCANGAAGGGCGAGCTGCCGATCTANGAGCCAGGCCTCAGCGACCTAGTGAAAAGGAATGTGAGGGAAGGAAGGCTTAGCTTCACTACAGACAAGAANAAGGCAATACANGGCTCTGATGTGATATTNATAGCAGTAGGAACTCCGTCTGCTCCAGACGGCTCTGTGGACATGGCCTTTATAGAATCAGCAGCAAAGGATATAGGAACATTCATGAACAGCTACAAGGTGATTGTAGACAAGAGCACAGTGCCTGTGGGCACTGCAGACAAGATCAGGGAGATCATAAAAGGCAGCCAGAAAGAGAAGCATGAGTTTGACCTTGTCTCAAACCCTGAGTTCCTCAGGGAAGGAAACGCTATCCATGACTTCATGAACCCTGACAGGATTGTTATAGGAGTTGACAATGGCAAGGCAAAGAGCAT
>C687J35174_10008876_pt1 | contig 12689 bp, 9 predicted proteins | sample RifCSPhighO2_01_FD_35174 | JGI IMG/M metagenome (IMG submission 35174) | reverse complement strand
ACTACTGGATACTGGGATCCCCTCCACGGAANATTATATGTTCTCTTCATTGCGCGACAACGGCACTCTTCATGCAGTGTGGATTAATTTGTGGTCTGTTGACTGCAGGCTAACGCTTTGGTGGACCCTAGCGTTGAGTTTTGGGACCGCTTTGCACTTGAGTCTGTTCAACTTTCGGACATTCTCAGAGAGTCGGAAAATATGGCTGCTTTTGTCGATTCGCGTTAATCGAGTAACTACCACTATGTATTACAACATATTTATATAGAGAAAAAGCCAGTTGTTAGGGTCAACTGGCAAACCCATTGAGGTTAGTGTTCGGTAACGGCTTCCGTTGCGGGCTTTTGCGCCTCGCGTTCGCGCCTGGCGATGCCGTCCTCGCTGATTGCCCAATCAGGGTCGGGCTTCAACTCACCAGCGCGAACCTTCGAGTAGATTTCGCGGAGTGTCTTGATGCTCCCCGCCGAAATCGAGATGTTCTGGAAGCGCTCGATGGTGATGTTTGCGTGACCGTGATGGTACTCCCTCGTCTCCACGCGAGCCACGGCACCCTTGTGACGATACTTCCCATCGGTGCGGTGACCCGTATAGTACTTCTCCACGTAGGTCACCCGACTGATGAACTTCCGCGGCACGTTCGTGAGAACAGTTGACGGGTCGTTGGGGTCGCCGGTGAGGGTGACGTAGCGGCAACCATTCTCGGTATCCACCCGCAACGAAGATTCCCCGACCTTCAACAAGTCAGCACGACCTTGCTGGGGTGGCTCGAGCGCCTTTACGCCAGCGGCGTTCAACCAAATCCGAATCGACATTTAAAGAACTCCTCTTGTTCCGCCTCTGGTCTCCTGCGGTCGCTTGTAACGACCGTCAGCCCTCGGTACGGTATATTTATATTACCACTATTTTTCGTAGCGGTCAATAGGGTGGACCCTAGCGGATTCGAACCGCTGACATCCACATTGCAAATGTGGCGCTCTACCAACTGAGCTAAGGGCCCTTCGGCGCAGATTATACACAATTTTCCCCATCAGGTATCGCACGTATTATTGTTCTTCCGTCGCCCAGGACTCAAACCGTACCTTCATCGGCTGACTTGATATATCAAGTCAGCGTGACTTTTTCTTGGGCCACGGAAAAAGAAGAAAGTGTATCGGATACTTCTTTTTGAGCCTGAAAAGTGCACTCGTCGCATACATTTCGCGCTGCCCCACCTTACTATTCCAGTATCGCCTATCAAATTCCTCAGTCATTCCCTGTAACGCCTTTTCATAGCCAGGAAACTGATCGTCGAGCCATTGTTGTACTCGCCACACAGTATCTGTGCCAACTTTCATACCATCTGCAATATAGCGATGCGTACAGCCTGCGAGAAGCATTCTGGCTATCAATATTCTTCGTCCCAACATTATCCTTTCGCTCTCCGTCAACAGGTCACGAAGAAACAACTTCATATCAGCCCTGCCCTTTACGGACGATGCGGCAGTATAGAGAGCATCTAGAACCTCCATCCTGTCTGTATCTGACAACTCCTTTGCACGAACTTTCATATCCCAATATTACGCTGACTTGATATATCAAGTCAGGTTTATCCACACGGTATAATTGAATGCTCATTGTTGGCCGAGTGCTCTAGCGGGTGCGGGCGAGTGTAATAGCGTGCTCGACGAACTCGCGGATGGACGAGCCTACCGCTTCGAGCATTTTCGGGAACGATGCTCCCGGATAGAGCCCAGGCGTCGAGTTGACCTCGAGCAGGTACACTCCGTGCGATGAGACGATTAAGTCGGAGCGCGAATAGTGATGTAGGCCGAGCACCTTATGCGCTGTACGCGCGAGATCAGCAAGTGTTTGCTTCTGCCCGTATGAGAATCCGCTCGGTACGATGTGGCGCATAGTACCGCTTTCGTGATGATCGCGTGTGAGGTGTCTGCCGTCGCGCACTACCTGTGCAGGAGGGAGCGCATAGAACGGTTCTTCGCGAAAATCATGGATGATGCCGACCGATGCCTCCTCGCCGCGGACGTATTCCTCGACGAGCGCAGTACCGCTTTCATCGATGACATCGCCGATGGCGTCGGGCAGGTCTGAGAGAGCCGCCGCATAACGTACTCCATACCCTGCTCCATCACGAGGAGGCTTGACAATGTAGGGTGGACCGATGCGCGAGAAAACGTGTCGAGCCATTTCCCCCGTCGTCATCGTCGGCGTGTGAGCAAAGGCGACACCGCGCGGCACGCGCAGGCCAGCTTGCCGCAGTATCTGTCGGGCACGTATCTTGTTGAGCGCAAGTCCAGTCGAAAGCGGTGACGACCCCGCATAGGGGACGCCGGCGCGCTCGAGGATACGATGCACCGTGCCGTCCTCGCCTACACCACCATGGAGTGCGGGGACAACAACATCGAGCTGTGCGAGCGCGCGTAGCGGTGTGCTCGGCATGCCGTGGAGATACCAATGACCTTGTTTGTCGATAAGGATGTCTCGTACGTCATACACATCCTCAGGAAGTGCGCTGAGCACCGCAGCGCCGGTCTTGAGCGATAGCGCGTACTCGCTCGAAGTGCCGCCACGAAGCACGCCGACGATCGTCCGTGTCATAAAAAAAGTATATCACTGAAATGAAAACGCTCGCGCTATGCATGCATCAATACATGGCGGTGCGCATCCGGCGTCGATGCCATGTGATGCNGAATCGGTGAGCTTCGCNATTTGCGAGCAAAATATCAGAGCCGAACGCCTCGATCGCACGCCTCTCTCCGATTAGGCCTGCAGGTTTGTGCCGCTCGTCTTTCACGACACCAACTACAGGTACAAGGAGCCCTGCCCTTTTGAGGACTCTCTCCGCCGCACGAAGTTGTGCTCTGCCGCCATCAACGACGAAGATGCGCGGCAGGGGCCATTCGGAGTGAGTGAGTCTTCTTTCCAGCGCTTCGGTGAGAGCGGCGATGTCATCGTTCCTCGCCATGCGTATTTTAAACATCCGATAACCGCTCGTGAGTTTCTCTCCGCTGTGCACGACGGTCATCACCGCGACTGTCTCGTGCCCCGCCGTATGCGCTACATCGAATGCTTCTATCCTGGCCCCACCACCGCTCGAAACACGGCTCTCGGCTTTGATAAGAGAGACATCTTTGATGTGTTCGAGTGACGATATTTGGCGACGCAATACAGACGCCTGCTCGAATTGCTCATCCTTGACCCTTTCTTTCATTTCGCGTGCGAGCGAACGTTTGAGTCCCCGGAAGTTGCCCGAGAATAGTTCGCATATGTGTTTGACGATGCGTCCGTACTCCGTTTTCGAAACCTCTCCCGTGCATACGCCGGGACAAAGACCCAGCTGTCGGTTGAAACACGGCCTGCACACCGCGCGTTTTGACTTGCGCTGNTCTACGCACGGCGTACATTTCGCATCCCGAAACGGAAAGATGCGACGTACTATCTTCATTGCCTCCTGAAGTTGCAGACCATGCGGGAAGGGACCGAAAACATACTTCGCCGCACCGATAGAAGTCCCCTGATAGAGATCGCGACCGCGAACGACAAGCACGCGAGGAAATTCTTCCTTCGTGATAACGACATAGTTGAAGCTCTTATTGTCCTTGGACGCGGCATTGTACGGTGGCGAATGACGCTTAATGAGATTGGCTTCCAGTATAAGCGCTTCGAGTACTGAGTCCGTTTTGTCGTGTGCGATAGATGTGGCGCTCTCCACCATCTGCTCCATATGTGTACCGCGCGTCTTCGAGAGGTCCGCAGAAAAGTAGCTTCGTACGCGGTCACGTAGCGACGCGGCTTTTCCGATATAGAGTATCTGCCTGCCCTTCAAAAATCGATAGACACCCGGCTCATCCGGCAGTGCGAGTTGTTTCAAGTCAGACTTCTGCATCTGGCGAGCATATACAAAAGCCTAAAAAATGAAAGAAATCACCGCGGCCAGCATGCTGGCCGCGGTGAGGATGGGCTTAGGCCACATCGTCGAGAAAGTGCGGGAACTGCTCGACGTAGCTGCACAGCTCCTCGCTGGTGAACTTGCGACGAACGATGGGATGCCAATCGAGGTTCATCTTGGAATCGCCGAGTGCCGACGGAGCGATGAGGCGCACACGTTGATAGGAAGATGCCCACGTGCCGTCCTCGCGCTGCCTTGTGTACTGCACAATGCGACAGTTGATGAGCTTGTTCTGCCAGTCGCATTCGACGCCGAGCACCTTCTTGCTGAGCTTGGTATCGGTGGCCAGCATCATGTGCACGACGTCTTCGGGAAGCCAGCGCTCAAGCATGAATCGTTGGGTGAGTATCGTCTCGCCATGACTCACCTCCACTACGTGGTGGTCGCTGTGCTCGTTGCGAAGCTTGTAGAAGTGCTGCCAGATGCGTGTACTGAGCGCTTGGAGCGTCTCGCCATTGGCGGCAGGCCAGAACATGCCGTGCTTTTCGCGGAATTTCATGGCCTCGCCATATTTCATTACACGTTGCTCGAATGGAAGCTGATCGAGTTCGCCCCAATTGCGCTCGCTGAGCCGTGCGTCGGGTAACCACACAATCGGCAAGCCGGTGTGCCCACCCGTCTCCATCCCGCGCGCATAGGGCGTGATGTAGCCGCGCACGTTGCCGAAGGGTTTCATGCCTTCGATTGCTGCAACTTCTTCGAAATACGCACGGAGCCATGCGCCGGCGCGACGCGCCTGCTTCACGCCACGTTGCGTAAGGCGCCGTTGCGAGGTGTGAACCATCATCAGTTCGGCCTCGCGCGGATGCACCTTGCCCTTCTCGGCACTTCGCTTGGCAGCGTTGCTCTCGGACTCACCGTGGCGGACAAGCGTGAGCGTGCGCGGCATCACGCGGACAGTGCTGAAATAATGGTCAATTGCAGCCAAAAGCTTCGCATCAAACTGCATCGTGTTCCCTTTCCCTTTATACTACTTGCAATGTACTCGATAGCGTGTCGCAGTCAATATGCTGCACCACCCTGTGCATTGACCGCATCGATCGCGACGGTATACTGAGGCTTTAATGGCTCGACAGTACGGACTCGCACAACTGACCCCCACCGGGGATATTTTTTTACCGTCTCATGTACCCGCTCAATGCGGGCTTTTTTTCGCATGAAGTTATTCCTCGAGAACGGCACAGTGTTCGGCGGCGATGCGTTCGGCTATCGGGGCGACGCAACGGGCGAGGTGGTTTTTTCAACGGGCATGACAGGCTATGTGGAGTCGCTCACCGACCCCTCGTACTCCGGGCAGATACTGGTGTGCACCTATCCACTCATCGGTAACTATGGCGTGCCCTCCTTCGCCGCGCCTTCGCATAAAGCTACGGACGGGCACGGCAAGGCTTCAGAGGGCAGGCCACTTCCTGCCCCGTTCGAGTCTGCAAAGATTCAGATAGCCGGGCTCGTCGTCACAGAATATTCAGAGCACTATTCGCACAAAGAGGCTCAGATGAGTCTCGCCGCGTGGCTCAAGCAATGGAAAGTTCCGGCGCTCAGTGGCGTCGACACGCGTGCTATCACCAAGATGTTGCGCGAACGAGGCTCTATGCTCGGCGTACTCGGCGAGAAGGAGCGTGAATTCATCGACCCCAATCGCGAGCATCTCGTCGCGCGCGTCAGTCCAAAAGAAATTCGTTCATACGGCAGCGGGCGAATCAAACTCGTTGCGGTGGACTGCGGCATGAAGGAGAACATCATCCGCTGTCTCGTACGCACACAGACCGAGGTGACCCGTGTCCCGTGGGACTTCGACTTCAATGCACTCGACTACGATGCGCTCATTGTCGGCAACGGGCCTGGCGATCCACAGATGTGTCAGGCGACGGTTCGCCACATCCGGCGTGCCATGCAGAAGGGAAAACCCATACTCGGCGTGTGTCTCGGAAATCAGCTTCTCGCACTTGCCGCGGGTGCGAGCACGTACAAATTGAAGTATGGACACCGCGGACAGAATCAACCCTGCATCGAGCGTGACAGCGGGCGATGCTATATCACCTCCCAGAACCACGGGTACTCCATTGATGCCTCCACATTGTCCGATGCCTGGACTGTCTGGTTTGAGAATGCCAACGATGGGTCAGTTGAGGGCATACGTCACACTACGAAGCCCTGGGCCTCGGTCCAGTTCCACCCCGAAGCGGCTCCGGGCCCGACTGATACAGCGTGGATTTTCGACGAATTCATCGAGTATGTCGCACGCACTGCAAAGCGAAGAATCAAGGCGACACAGGTATGAAAAAGGTAAAAAAAGTCCTGCTGCTCGGCTCAGGCGGCCTCAAGATCGGCCAGGCTGGCGAGTTCGATTATTCCGGCTCACAGGCTATCCGAGCGCTCAAGGAGGAGAGCGTCACCGTCGTGCTTATCAATCCCAATATCGCCACCGTTCAGACCGACGAAGAATCCCCGCCTGCCGGCAGGCAGGTCGCCGACGTCGTGTATTTCCTTCCGCTTACGCTCGATTTCGCGACTCGCGTGATAGAGAAGGAGCGTCCGGACGCAATCCTACTCGGCTTTGGTGGTCAGACGGCGCTAAATCTCGGGCTCGCGCTCGACGATGCGGGGGTGCTCAAAAAGTTCAAGGTGGCAGTGCTCGGCACCTCATTACAGAGTATCCGTGACACTGAGGACCGTGAACTCTTTGTGCGCAGGCTAGCTCAGATCGGAGTCAAGACCGCCAAGGGCGCGGCTGCTCGGAGCATCGAAGAGGCCCGGCGCGCAGCGCGTACTATCGGCTTCCCTGTCATGGTGCGCTCCGGCTTCGCACTCGGCGGAGAGGGCTCGGGTGTGATGAGGACCGAGGCCGAGCTAGTCAAAAAACTTCAAGAAGTTTTCCGGACTGTCCCGCAAGTGCTCATTGAGGAGAATCTCGCGGGGTGGAAAGAGATCGAATACGAAGTCGTCCGCGACGCCGCCGATAACTGCATCACTGTCTGCAACATGGAAAACATCGATCCGATGGGCATACACACCGGTGAGAGCATTGTCATCGCTCCGTCGCAGACGCTCTCCAACGAGGAGTACCATCGCCTGCGAGAGATTGCAATACGCACCATACGGCATCTCGGCATTGTCGGTGAATGTAACATACAGTACGCGCTTGAGCCGTCCAGTAGCAACTACCGAGTCATCGAAGTGAATGCCCGTTTGTCCCGGTCTTCTGCGCTCGCCTCCAAGGCGACCGGCTACCCGCTCGCATATGTCGCCGCGAAACTCGCGCTTGGTCAGAGACTGACCGATCTTCGCAATTCTGTAACGGGGGTCACGACGGCGTGCTTTGAGCCAGCGCTCGACTATGTCGTGCTCAAGATGCCTCGTTGGGACCTCGCCAAATTTGACGGCGCCGCGCCACGTATTGGTACGGAGATGAAGAGCGTCGGCGAGGTAATGGCCATCGGACGCTCATTCGAAGAAGTCCTTCAGAAAGCTATCCGTATGCTAAATATCGGAGCACGCGGCTTCGAGCCCTACGTGGGCTCGCGGCTGCGACGTCGCGCACTTGAGCGTGAGCTGAAATTCCCGACGACCGACCGCGTTTTTGCTCTCGCAGGCGCTTTGCGTATGGGTATGAGCGTCGAGCGTATCTGCGCACTTACGCGGATTGACGCATGGTTTGTCCACAAGATGCGTGCGATATCTGATCTGGAGCGCACGCTTGCAAAGAAAAAGACTGACAGGAAATTGCTACTTCTCGCAAAGCGTGCAGGCTTCTCGGACGATCAGATCGGCACGCTCATCAAGGTCAAGCCGGACGCGGTCCGCACGTTGAGAACTAAACTGAGAGTTTTGCCGTCAATCAAGCGTATCGATACGCTTGCCGGTGAGTTCCCTGCTAAGACAAATTACCTATACCTCACATATCATGGCGCGGAACACGACATTCTCCCCGGTAAGCACCAGGCAGCTGTGATAGGAAGCGGTCCATACTCCATAGGCTCGTCGGTCGAATTCGACTGGTCATGTGTACAGGCACTCCGCACATTGAAGTTGCGGCAGTTCAATACCATCATGATAAATTCCAATCCTGAAACAGTCTCTACCGATTACGACCAGTCCGACCGGCTTTATTTCGAGGAGCTCTCCCTCGAGCGGGTGCTCGATATCATGCAATTCGAACGCCCCCATGGCGTAGTAGTCTCCACAGGCGGCCAGATCCCGAACAACCTGGCACGCAAGCTCGCCGCGCACCGAGTGCCTATTTTAGGAACCGCGCCCTGCGATATCGATAGGGCGGAGAACAGACACGTCTTCTCCAAACTACTCGACGAGATCGGTGTTGATCAGCCCGCATGGGCAGAGCTCACAAGCCCTGCCGCAGCAAGAAAATTCGCCCGCGAAAAGGGATATCCCGTTCTCGTGCGTCCCTCGTACGTCCTCTCAGGTTCAGCGATGCGTGTCGTCTACGACGAGGGCGAGCTAAAGACGTATCTTCGGCGAGCCGCTGCGGTATCGCGTGAGTACCCCGTAGTCATATCGAAATTCGTCGAGAATGCCCGCGAAATAGAGATAGATGGTGTGAGTGCCAGCGGGACACTGGTCATCTATGCAATAACCGAGCACATTGAGAACGCCGGTACGCACTCGGGCGATGCAACGGTCGTGCTTCCCGCACAACGCACCTACATCGAGACTATACGGCGCGCAAAGGAGATAACACGAGGCGTGATTGGGGCCCTCAAGATTACTGGCCCCTTCAACATCCAGTTCCTCGCCAAGGATAATCATCTCCAAGTAATCGAGTGCAACGTACGCGCATCGCGAAGCTTCCCTTTCGTCTCCAAGGTCACCGGCTACAACTTTATTGATATAGCTATTCGCGCCATGCTCGGTGAGAAAGTCTCGGGTGAGTATCGGACACTTGAGCTCGATATGGTCGCCGTAAAATCTCCACAATTCTCCTATAGTCGCATCAAGGGAGCCGATCCGGTAGCAAGTGTGGAGATGGGCTCGACGGGAGAAGTCGCATGCTTTGGCGATTCGTACTCGGAAGCACTGATTACATCAATGATGGCGGCAGGATTCCGATTGCCTCAGAAAAATATCCTTGTTTCTCTCGGTGGCGAGGAGAATAAGCTCAAACTCCTGCCCGCACTCGAGAAGCTCGCTCAGCTCGGATTTCGCTTCTTCGGCACCGAGCATACGGCCGACTTTATGAATGCGCATCGCATACGCTGCAAGAAGGTCTACAAGCTCCACACGCGCAAACACCCCAATGTCGGCGATCTCCTCGTGTCAAAAGATCTCGACCTCATCATCAATATCCAAGGTCTTGCGCTGAAGCCTACACAGGACGGATTCGTTATCCGTCGCAGGGCAATCGACATGAACATCCCGCTGATAACGAACCGCCAGCTTGCCGAGGCATTTATAATGGCACTCGTCGAAACCAAGGGCGTCAAGTTCAAAACGAAAGCCTGGAGTGAGTACCGTATATGAAAAGGACGGGTTTTAACGACCCGTCCTCTGTACGATAATCGATTTCCGGACTTTTTCCGTCATCTCGTCCTCGATCATATCGAGAGCCGTCCATGCGCATCCGCCCTCGATCTTCACGATTCTTAGGCATGTCCGTCGACCGTATCGCTCGACATGCACCTGCAGTCGTCTGTAAAAGTAGCGGGTGCGCCACGTCATTACTAGTCCGACACAGATGAATGCCCCCCCGCCGACAATCGCGGGAAGAAGGGCCACATAATCCGTGAAGGAGTCGGTTCTCTTAGCTACCGCTGCCAGCGTGAAGAGTGAGGCGCAAACAAACGCACCTACGCAAACCCAAACAAGTGCGGCCAGGTTGTCCTTCAGACATCTAAGGTAGAGCATCGTCCCTCCCGCGCGCAGCGCTCGTCCCACACGCGTACCGCGAGCAGAAATCCCACCCGCGCACAGTACGTTCCCCACATTCTGTGCCGAAATCTTTCCGAGCGACCGCCGTCCATTGCAAACATTCGCAAGGTACGTCGGCATGCAGAATGGGTCTCGAGTCCGAATGCTGTCAACACGAGCGGCGCTGCTACGAGGAAGAGTGCAGCCTCGATGAAGATAAGCCTTGTTACAACGGACATGTCGACCGACAGGTGCTGCCGTACGTCAAACGCGAGCTCCGCGCAGAGCGCGAAGCAGGCGAGCGTGGCGTTCACATAGCCGAACAGGGTGAACTTATTTGCAATGACCGATCGTAGATAGAGCATCGTCCCCTCCGTGATGTTCCGACTACGTAGTACCACGCAATGGGCCTATGTCAATCCTTTTTGGATTTTCTGAGCATTCGTTTTAGGTAGTAGCCTGTATGAGAGTCGTGGTTTTGCGAAACTTCTTCGGGCGTCCCGGTGGCGACGATTTTGCCGCCACCCTCGCCACCTTCCGGCCCCATATCTATGATGTAATCCGCACACTTGAGAAGATCGAGGTTGTGCTCAATGACAACGACGGTATTCCCTTTGTTCACGAGTGTCTGCAATATGTCGATGAGCTTTGCCACGTCGTCATAGTGTAAGCCGACAGTAGGCTCATCGAGGAGATAGATGCTTTTTGTGATGTGCGGTCGATAGAGCTCGGACGCGATTTTCACCCGCTGTGCTTCGCCTCCGGAGAGTGTCGTCGCACTCTGGCCGAGCTCGAGGTAGCCGAGTCCCACATCGGCCAGCGTTTGCAGCCTATCCGCGATTGCGGGGATGTCCTCAAAAAAATCAAGGGCCGTCTCGACCGTCATGGTGAGAACGTCGTGGATACTCTTTTTCTTGTACTTTATTTCGAGCGTTTCCTTCATAAAACGCTTCCCGTTGCATACGTCACACGTCACGTAGACGGTCGGCAGGAAATGCATCTCGACCGCGACCAGGCCGTTACCTTGGCATGCCTCGCAGCGTCCACCTTTTACATTGAAGCTAAACCTTCCTGGCGCCCAACCGCGCGCCCTCGCCTCCTCGGACATTGCGTACATATCGCGTATGTGCGTCCACGCCCCCGTGTACGTCGCCGGGTTGCTCCGCGGCGTACGACCGATAGGAGACTGATCGATGAGTATGGAACGTCCGACATATTCAGTGCCGGTGAATTCTTTGACGTTGTAGAGCTTTGCCGTGCGAAAGCGCTTATCAAAGCGCGCTTGCAGATTACGATGAAGTACCTCGTAGAGAAACGTCGACTTTCCACTGCCGGAGACTCCTGTGATGCAGATGAGTTTCCCGAGTGGCACATCCGCGCTAACACCCTTGAGATTGAATTTCTCCGCCCCGCGAATCTTGAGCTTGCCCTTGTCTGATGTGCGGCGGCTCTCTGGCAACTCGATGAACATTTCCTCGCGCAGATATGAGAGCGTTCGCGAGCCCGAGGGGTTTCTCTTTGCGGTGAGCAGGTCCTCAAGCCAGCCGTCGATGACGATGCTGCCGCCATGTGTGCCAGCACCGGGACCAAGGTCGACAATGTAGTCCGACGCGTAAATGGTGTCCTCGTCGTGTTCAACCACCAGGACTGTATTGCCGAGGTCGCGCAGATGCTGGAGCGTCTTGATGAGCTTGTCGTTATCACGTTGATGTAGGCCGATGGTCGGCTCATCGAGGACATAGAGCGCGCCTACGAGCCCGGAGCCGAGCTGCGATGCCAAACGGATACGCTGTGCCTCGCCGCCAGAGAGCGTATTGGCCTTTCTATCGAGCGTGAGATATTCGATGCCTACGTTGAGCATGAACTGCAGACGTGATGTTATCTCCCTGATGACCGATTTCGAGATGTCCTTCTCTTTGGCCGTGAGTTTGAGCTCGTTGAAAAAGCGCATCGCTTCTTCGATAGAAAGCGAAGCAAGGTCGACAATATTCGTGCCGCGCGCGCGGCCCTTATGCGCTTCCGGCTCCTTTACTTTGCCAAGGAACACGTTGAGAGCTTCGTTGCGCAGCCGAGCACCCTGACAGACCGTGCACACCTCGTCGCTGAATAGGTAGCGTGTCCCAATCCCCTTACACTCGGCGCATGCGCCGTAGGGTGAATTGAAGGAGAAAAGGCGCGGCTCGACTTCAGGGAATGAAAACCCGTCGTACGCGCACATGAATTTCGCAGAGATAACGTGCTCGACGCCGTCGGCACCGATGATTCGCACGAGGCCATCGCTTTCATGCAATGCTTTCTCGATGGCTTCGCTCGCACGCTGACGACTCCCTTTCTTGTCGCTCACAAACTCCGAGACAAATATCTCGTCAACGACAACGTCGATGTCGTGGCGCTCTGTCTTAGTGAGGTCGATGCGCTCCCTGAGCGATTTCTCCGCTCCGTCGACACGTACGCGCTCGTAACCTTTGTTCAACAGGTCGTATAGGAGCTGGTAATACTCGCCTTTGCGACCGACGACGACAGGAGCAAGGATACGCACCTTTGCTGCGGACACGCCCTTTGTCAGCTTGGCGTCACTCTTCACCTGCTTGGGCGCCTTCTCGACGAGGTCCAGCACGCGTTCCAAGATCTCTTCATTGCTCTGTTTACGAACCTCGCGCCCGCATTCGGGGCAATGTGGGTGCCCCACACGCGCGTAGAGTACGCGAAGATAATCGTATATCTCGGTGATGGTAGCTACCGTCGAGCGAGGATTGTTCGAACGACTTTTTTGGTCGATGGAAATAGCCGGAGAGAGCCCGGTAATCTCATCGACGTCGGGTTTTTGCATCTGGCGGAGGAATTGCCGTGCGTACGCAGAGAGTGATTCCACATATTT
>C687J35174_10008874_pt1 | contig 12691 bp, 11 predicted proteins | sample RifCSPhighO2_01_FD_35174 | JGI IMG/M metagenome (IMG submission 35174) | reverse complement strand
TAATTTTTCCCAAAATCTCTCCTCTCTTCTTGGGCTCCTTTGCAGGATTCACAAGTTTTAAACGCATAAACAATGCAAAATCTTCCGCTCTTTCTTTACCTATTCTTTCTTCTATAGAAGAAAGAACTCCCTCAATCCTCCATCCGGACGAAAAAAAATCAGGAACGGCGAATAGATCTCTAAAAAGTCTTCTTCCTAAATCTTCTCTTTCCATTTCGCTAAGTTTACCGAGGTCTTTTCCTTTTTCTTTAAGATTTGAGTCTGCCAGGTCAAGTTTTATTCTGCGTACAAATTCCTCATCTTCGGCATTATAAATGCTAAATTTTTGAATTAAAAGATCTTCTAAATTATAAACATTCAAAGGACCTGTAAAGGGATCGGAAAAATAAGCATCGTTTCCAGACAAATGCTTGCCTCTTGCAACTAGAACTGCTTGCCTTTGAGAGCTTACAAAAATATCATAGGCAGTTCTTACGGAACGTGTAATTTTCGACCTAACTTCCTTCGCTCTATTTGCTATACTCTTTTCTTCTTCTGTCAATTCCGTCCTTTCATCCGAAGGCAGTTTTTCATTTGTCTTTATCTTAGCTAGAACATCATCTATTCTGCTAGCAATGTTTTCTAAACTGCCAAAATTGCCTAACCCTTTTTTTGCTAAATCAAATTGTTCCTGAATTACGTTTTCCTGAAGTTTATGAGTCATTTCCGGTGTTGCATGTTGTAATTTACTTTTTAAGCGTTCGTCCTCGAAAACTTCATGAAGACGATTGAACATTGAGCTTACCTCACCCTTTTCCAAAGCAAGTCCGGAAAGTAAACCGTGCGCTCCAAGAGAAAAAGACGCTTTCTTAATATTCTCTATACTTAGATACCCTATTGTCGTTCTCATGGAGATTAAGTTAAAACGGATTGTGTTAAGAGCGGAAAAACTTTCAACCATCTCCGGCCTTTTTTTCGATACATATTGAAGCGCGTCGGAAATGAGCCTTTGAATTTGATCTACCAGAGGCGAATTAAGTTCTTGTCCTTGTCGAGCAATCAAATATAGCTGATCAAATTGCTTATCCAGCCAAACTATTGGATCTGCTTCTAATTGATCTCTGTCATCTTGTTGCAGATAAAAACCTATTCTTTCCTCTCTCCCTCCTCGTCCCCGTTCTTGGGGGTTTTCTTCTTCAAATATAGTATTTAATTTATCTATTAGATCATTTGCCTGAGCCCTATCTACCCTTCCGCTATTTTTTGCGTCACGAACTTGAGATCTTAAATCAATAAGAAGATGTGGATCTACGTCAGTACCCCTTGCTGTGGCACGCATAACTGCATTATTATATTCTCGTACAATATCTTGCAAATCTGGATCTGCGTATGTTTCTCTTATTTCTGTCGAGCCTCCTGCCATTGGAGGGATACCCACCTCTGCCATCATTTGCTGCGTTCTTAATTCATTAACAGAAAGTGGACCGCCCCCTCTATTAAACAATTCCCATTGAGCTTTCGCTTGAGCAACTCTTTCAGGGGTGACTCTGTTTGATTGAACTTCACCAGGGTTTGCAATCGAGTTTATTGAAGTATCTTGTCTTACAATATTTTCTGTTTCTCTACTTCCACCTTCCATAAAAACATCTCCACTTCTAGAATAGGTGTTTTGGGGCTTTCTTGTCAATGTGAAATGAATTGGTTCGCGCTCTGTCATATGGAGGCATTGTAGCCTGGAAGAAGATATTAAGCTTGATATTTACTTAACAGCAATCTAACAAAATATCTTTCATCTATAATTTAATATCTAACATGTAATATTTTAAAATAATGATCTATAATAAAAACAGGGCATGAAGCAAATTAACAAACAAAAAGAGTTCGAGGAAAGATTAAAACAATTCGCTTTAAGAGTATTAAAATTAACAAAAGCCTTACCCAAAACAATGGAAAACCAAATTTATTGTAGACAAGTTATTAGATCGTCTTCTTCCGTAGGAGCGAATTACGCTGAGGCAACATGCGCTCATACAAAACCCGACTTTCTTCATGATATAAATAAATGTAGAAAAGAATCAAAAGAAAGTGTATACTGGCTAGAATTACTTTTTGAAACAAACCCTTCTTTTCAATTAAAAATGAGAGATTTGATAGGAGAAAGTAAACAAATTTTCAAAATATTTATGAGTTCTGTAAAAACAGCAAAAGCTAACAATTTAATATCTAAATAATAGATTTTACATGATAGATAATACATCTTTCCCGTCTCATTTTGAATCCTTATATCCAACCGATTCCCGATTTGAAGAAATCAAAACGATTCTTGAATTTATTAAACAGGGCAATTCCTGTCAGGTGATAAGTCTTCCCGGTGTTGGACGATCTAATCTGTTGGGTCTTTTGTCTTACAATAGAAATATTCGGATAAAACATTTGGGAGAAAACCAAAAATGGTTTCATTTTGTAACTATTGATTTTTCTCAGATAAGAAAACGCCCGCTAATTGATGCTACAAAATTTTTATTCCTCTCTCTTGTTGATTCTTTAAGAGAAAGAAAAACATCTCCTAAAAAATCCAGCTTTGCAGGGGAAGATGAATACGAAAAATTATCCCAAATTTTTAAAGAAGCTCTTTTATTTAAAGACGAGTTTGTCTTGTTCAATGGGTTTAAAAAAGCAATTGATTTATTGGCCATAGAAAAAGAGCTAACAATTGTTTTTCTTTTTGATAGATTTGAAGAATATGTTCCAATGCTAACTACGGAATTTTTTTCCAATCTAAGAGCTTTAAGAAATAGGGCAAAATATAGGTTCTCTATTGTCTTCTCGCTTAATAGGCCGCTGGAAGATTTGATTGAACCTGCTCTTTTTGCAGACTATTATGAATTTCTAGCAGGACACACAATCTATCTTCCTCTTCTTGATAAGCCGGGGCTTGATTTTAGAATTTCATATTTAGAAAAATCAATGGGTAAAAAAATCGATAAAAAAACGCTCGATGAAATTATAAATCTAACAGGAGGACACGGGAAGTTAACAAGGCTGGCATTAGAAGCTGCTTTAGCGTCTAGTAATCAGCGTCTAGCGTCTAGTAAAAATGAAGAATTCTTACTTAAACAAAAAACTGTTTTGGGAGCAATGTATGAAATTTGGAACTCCCTAGCTCCGTCCGAGCAAAAAATATTAGCGACTAGCGATAAGCAACTAGTGATTAGTAAAGAAGAATCATTTTATTTTGAAAACATCGGACTTATTAAAAATGAAAAAATAACTATCCCTCTATTCGAGATCTTTATAAAATCCCATTTAACAATGAAGCAATTGAGCAATGAAACAATGATTTATAACGAAAACGCCAATGAAATCAAAAAAGGAGCTATTGTTCTGTCTGACCAATTAACTTCTTCCGAATTTAAGCTCTTAAGATTTTTAATTCAAAATAAAGACAAGGTCATTAACCGCGAAGAAATAATAAATGCCGTATGGCAAGACGTAAAATCAACGGCGGGAGTAACGGATCAAGCCCTGGACCAGCTAATTTTCAGATTAAGAGGCAAAATTGAGAGCGATACTAATGATCCTAAGCATCTACAAACTGTTAAAGGCCGTGGGCTTCGATTCTCAGCATAACACTATGTGTATTGCATTTATGCAATACTTTGTTATACGCTTAAAATATGTTAAGAAAAACTTTTGTTTTTTGTGTTTTTCTTTTGTTTCTCTTTGTTTTAAGTTCTTTTGCTAAAAATGTTACTTATGCTGCTCAATGTGACGCTCGTATTCTTATAAACGGGAATGAAGTAGAAGAATTAGACCCAAATTTTAAGGGAAATATTAATATTAAAAGCAATAATAGTTGTTTTTCGACAGATAAGACGAATGACATTATAATTTGTCCAAATATTGAGGGAGAAAATGAAAATATATATGACAGATGTACTGTATTAACTATTTCGGGCACTAATAGCGCTACTGATTTAAGCTATTCCTCAGGAACACCAATCACAAGTTCTCTCTACTCTAACCAAAAGAGCTGGATTGTTAAAGTTTGCGAATTGACAAGAGCATTGGATATACCTGCTAGAGACTGCAATGGAGATCCTAGTTCAAATAGCAACATCATTGTTTATAAAGAATTAAAATTAAGTAGCGCAGCTATTCCTCCTCCGGCGCCAAATAACATAGATGATCTTCCCGAAATAGATAGGGCTGCGCAAACTCAATGCATTTATAAAATGGGGAGCGCAATAACCATTAATAAAATTAAGGGTCTTAAGCCGAACACAAAATATGAATGGTGGTGGAATGGAGACTTTAGAGGCAATGAAATCCCGACTATATTAACTAATAATAAAACAGAAATTACTGATTTTCGAATATTTAGACAAGACCAGGTAGATAAACTAAATAAACAAACCTTTTGCATCGATATAGAAGGAAGAGGTATGAGAGGGTGCGCTAAGGCAGACGCCAGAAACGGAATAACTTTAAAATTTGAAAAAGGAGCACTGCCCGCGGATACATCGTGCAATAATCCTGATTTAAAAAAAGACGACAGTCACCCGGCTCCTCCATGCTTACAGTGGCTGGATATTAATGGAAGACCCCTTTCTCCCAACGATCCTCGGATAGATAAAGCTGATGGTATTAAAAAATGCGCCAGTGTAGACACAGCTATTGGACCCATAAATACCAACCCTTCCGATTTTGTTCGAAAACTTTTGGCAATTATTCTTAGTTTGTCAGGCGGAATTGCGCTACTACTAATTATTTTCTCGGGGTATAAATTAATGACGTCTCAAGGCAATCCCGAAAAACTCCAGGGAGCAAGGGAAACGTTAACCTCTGCAATAGTAGGACTTTTACTTATAATTTTTTCGCTTGTAATAATAGAGCTTATCGGAGTAGACATTTTACACTTACCGGGATTCAGTCGATAGGGTTTAGGGGATAGGTTTTAGGTTATAGGGATTAGGGAATAAGACCATGAGCATTGTTTCTTATAAAGATTTGACAGTTTGGCAAAAATCCATGACTCTCGTAGAAGAAATTTATAAAGTTACTAAACAGTTCCCAAAAAGTGAGATTTATGGATTAGCCTCTCAGATGCAACGAGCTGCCGTGTCGATTCCGTGCAATATTGCAGAAGGGCATAAAAGAAAGCATATTTTGGAATACATTCAATTTCTTTCAATCGCAAACGGTTCTTCTGCGGAATTAGAAACGCAGATTGAGCTTTGCAAAAGACTGCCTGGATTAAATAAATATAACTATGCTAGTATAGAAAATATCCTGGAAGAAATAATGAAAATGCTTGCCGTTTTAATTAATAAATTAACAGCTAAGCGTTATGTTCTAAAACCTAATCCCTAAAACCTGTAACCTTAAAATATGAAATATTTATCTTTGAATATAGGCGGGCAGCCTATTAACGCTCCGAGTACTGTTCCAACAGGCGGGTTTGTTAAATTTGAGGAGATACTTCGGGTTGGGTTAACTGCTCTTTTTATTGTTGCGTTTGTTTTGGCTCTTATTTTTCTTATCTGGGGAGGCATTCAATGGACAATGTCCGGCGGAGACAAAGAAGGGATTCAAAAAGCCCGTCTTAAATTAACTTATGCGATTATTGGGCTCGTAGTTACAACTCTTGCCTTCTTTATTGTAAATATAATCAGCGGTTTTTTCGGATTTAACTTTTTCACATAAAGCATTTTTACCCTCTTGACAAAGAGAACAAAAGGTTATTATGATATTACTAATGAGAAGAATATACGCAGGCATTATTACCGGACTTTTATCCTCACTTGTTTTTATTACTCCCGTTTTTGCGCAGGGGGGGGCAGAGGTAAAATTATGTCCGGAAAATTCAGTATTTAAGGTTTTATGCAATTTTCAATCCGGTAGCTTTGGAAATATTATTTCCGCTGTTATAACACTTCTTTTTATAGTAGCCGTTGTTGTTGCTTTAATTTTCTTAATTTACGGAGGCATAAAATGGATAGTTTCCGGAGGAGATAAAACTGCTGTTGAATCTGCGAGAAACCATATCGTTGCGGCAATTGTCGGCTTGGTTATTGCATTTGCAGCTTACTTTCTCCTTAATATAGTTGCCGGGATATTCGGGATAGACCTCAAGCTGATCAAATTGCCCGTTCTCACTCCTTAATATAGTTGCCGGGATATTCGGGATAGACCTCTTGCTTGTCCAGTTACCTACTCTTGGAAACTAATCTTGTATTTTGTTTTTTTGTTTGCTACGATTAATTTATGGGAAAAGCTTGGAATGATATTGTGCCAGGTTGCGTAACAGCTGACGGAGTTCCGACTCTTAAATGTCTTCCTGCTGTTTTTCAGAATATTGTTACGGCAGCTTTAATTCTTGCGGGAATTGTTGCTGTTATCTTAATAGTATTGTCGGGCATTAAGCTTATTACGTCCGGTGGAGACCCAAAACAAGTCGAGGGAGCAAGAAAAACAATGACCTATGCAATAATTGGACTTGTTCTTATACTTTTATCTTTTTTTATTATAAAACTCATCGGATTTATGACAGGCGTTGATTGCATTAACCAATTCGGCTTCAACAGCTGCCAGTAAACTTTTATTTTGCAAATCCTTTGCCTACCATTGCAGCTCCTATAGCCATCAGGAGAATTAATAGAGCAGCCTGCTTACCATGTTTTTTCTTTTGAATTTCTTGTAAGCTATTTTCGTTTACGTCTTTGCCTGTTAATTCTTTAACTTTAGCCGCTGCTTCCGGACTAGCTTTTATCCATTCTTCGGAAACTCTCTTTCCCCAAGGAGTTACTGTTAACATGCTTTGCATGCCTTCGCTTATTTTTCCACCGGCGCCTACGTGAGCTGCAACCGCCTTGGAAACAATAAGTGATCTTTGTGCTTCTATAAATCCTTTATCCTGTTTTAATATTACTATTTGCTCGGGACTCAAACCTGCATCTCGCAAAAAGTCTTCCACGAAAGCATCTGGATTACCGTCTCTATTAACTGTCTCTGCAATTTTAGTGACGTCTACTCCTGTTTTTACTTTATCGAAGAAGTGAATTTTTTCCTTGTCCTTGTACCAGAATCTGCCTTGTTCTTTTACGCTCGTCCATCTTTTATCAAATTCCGCCTTTATTTTTTCATCCGCTTCGTTTTTCAGTTCTTGTTGCAGTTCTGATTTATACTCAGGATACTTTCGAATAGCCTCTCTTATTTGAGTAACAAGATGTTCTTGGGCAGTATCTCTAACTGCATTTTTAACACCTCCAACAAATTCTACCTGTCTAGCTTTTCTCTGCGTTAAAATACTATCCAACTCTGTCTTTGCGCTTGTCCTCTCGCCTCTTTTTGTAATAAGCTGAGACTCTGTTGCAGAAACGACATTTTGAGCATCTTTTAGTCTTGTTTCTATATCGTTTTTCTCCCGAGAAAGATCTTCAAATTCACTAACCTTATTTGTCCTTGCAGCGTCTACCCTACCTCTTGCCGCTGTTCTTTCGGCGGGAGTACTGCTTCTATTGCCCAAAACAACAACTAACTCTCTTTGAAATTTTTGATATTCGGCAATTTCAGAATCTGTACTTAAAGCTCTGTGGACGTCCTCTTTTGTTACGCTAAGCATTGTTGAAATAGAAGTGGAATCATATGTCGATGTAGTTTTAAATTCATCCATTCTTACAGATTGAGCGCCCCTTTCTGTCATGTCTTGACCTAANTGACCCGTAAGCTTTGTCGTTTCGGATTCCGCGCTTTCAAGTTTAGTTTGGGCGGAAATTAAGGATTCTTCAGTTGCAGATGGCAGATTTTTAGGATCATATAAGCCATTAAGCCTTTTTGCCAATAAATCTCTAAATCCCGGATCTCTTAATGTCCTCTCCACAATTTTTCGCAGTTCAAAAGTGTCTGTAAGTGTTGATCCTAAAAATTTTGGAATTGCGTCATATATGGCAGGCGTTAATTTAATAAATTCTTCAACCTGTACTCTTAATGCTTCTTGCTTTGCTGCTTTTTGCGCGGGAGTGCCGGAAAGACCATCGTAGCCCTTATCGAGAAATTCGCTATATACTTTCTGTTTCCGATTTACATCAAAAAGATCTGCTGCTTCGGTAGAACCAGCCCTTGGTTCTCTGTCGCCTGTTGCAGCGTTAAAACCGGTTTGCACCTGTTGTTCCGCAGTCTTTTCCCATGTAGCAGCATAATTAAATCCGCTGGCAAGAGTTTCTAAAGATCCTCTGCCATCGTTTTTATCCGCCCTTTCTTTAGCAGCGTTTACATTTGCTTTTTCCGCATTAGACCATCCCGAATCTGCTACTTTAGAAGCCTCTACCTTAAGACCTATTCTGGTTGCGCCTGTTATCTCTGCTTGAGTTAATGGTGCTTCTGCCATCTTAATTTAAGTTATTTTTGATAATTTTTCGTTGACTTCTTCAATTTTTTGATTTGTTTTTATTTCATCATTCATTCGAAGCTTATATAAACCGTATGTGCTTTCAAAAAAAATCCATTTCTGATTTAAATTTTGCAAAAAAATAAGAAGTTGATTTGAGTTTTTAATATCATCTATTTGAGATAATATATATTGCGCTATTTCTCGAGATTGATCGTAGGCAATTGTTCCTTTTTCAAGCTGAGTTAAAATAACCCTAGATAGAGATAGTTCTATCTCTTTAATTTCGCTATCAAAATTGTTTGTGTTTTGATCCATATCTATTATTAGAGTAGCTACTCGGTATAAAAATGTCAATAGAAAATAAACGATATTCAAGGTTAAAGTATCTATTTTTCACGGGTGGCCTCATTTTTTAATCTCTTTTGATCTATTTTGATAATCTTGAAATCACAATTTTCACGTTATACACTGATTGAAGTATTCTAGATCTGCTCATATGGAAAATCATCCTATACCACAAAATGTAACAGGTTTTCAATTTAAATTGATTGGAGAAATGACAATTAAACAGTTTGCATACTTGGCTGCGGGCTGTGTTTTAACTTATCTTCTTTATGTCTTACCTGTAAATTTTCTAATCAAGTTTCCTCTTATTGCTTTGTCTTTGGGATTTGGTGTTTCTTTGGCATTTTTACCGATAGAGGGAAGGCCGCTTGATGTTATGCTTATGAACTTTTTAAGAGCGCTTTTTGCCCCCAATCAATATGTTTTTCAAAAGATAGGCGGTCAACTTGCCGCTTCTACGAGTTTTAAAAAAATAACTCAAACTCAAGTTCAGAAAACAACAAGGCCTCACACGTCGGAAGAGCTGGAAACATATTTAAGCAGTCGCCATATTTTGTCTCGGAATCCGCTAGACGAAAAAGAAGAAGCTTTTTCAAAATTACTGTCTGTAAACTTTAATCAATCCGGACAACCCTCGGCGCAACTCCTCCCAACGCCTCCTGCCATTCTTCCTCAAAAAATTTTAGTTCCTATTCAAAAACCGAAAGAGCCGATGAAGGATAATTCAAAACCCGTACCGCCAATGGTTACTCCGGTGCAAATTTCTGTACCCTCCCAAAATTTAAACCTTCAGCCATTAAGTAATGCCGCTCAACCAATTATATTATCCGAACAAGAACAAGCAAGAGAGCAACGGGAAAAAGAAATGCTTGACAAACAGGCCGTTCTTATTGAAAAAGAGTTGGAAGAAGCAAAAATGCAAGAAACAGTAAAACAAGGAGTAATTAACACCGAAGAAGCACATAAAAGAGTTTTACTCTTGGAACAAAAGCTAAACGAAACATTGTCGGAAAAAGAGCATCTGGAAAAACAGTTGCTTTTACTTTCGCAAAAATTTGCATCTCAAAAACAAGTATTTGTTCCGACGAATCTGCCGAATAAATTGGAAACCCCAAATGTCAGAAGAGTGCCAAAAGAGATGGGTGCAAAAATAGGTTTCCCTGTTATGCCGGAAGCACCAAATCTAATAACGGGGATTGTCAAAGATTCCAGGGGAAACATCCTGCCAAGCATATTGGTTGAAATAGCAGACAAGGAAGGAAATCCCGTTAGGGCTTTTAAAACAAACAGCCTTGGTCAGTTTGCGTCCGCAACTCCGCTTTCCAATGGAACATATACTCTTATCTTTGAAGATCCTGAAGGAAAACATAAGTTTGATCTCGTGGAAATTACGGCAAGAGGCGAGATAATTTCTCCAATCGAAATTATCTCAACAGACGCAAGAGAAGAATTAAGAAAGGAGTTATTTGGAAAGAATTAAAATATGAAGAGCTCTGCCCAAAAAAAAGTGTCGAAAATGGGATCTACCCAAAAATTCACCGGCATAAAAGAAATCCATGAAGATGTTGTTGTTCTGGATGGAGGAAATGCTTGTTTAATAATTGAAGTGCAAGCCAGTAATTTTGCGCTTCTTTCAAAGCAGGAGCAAGACACAAAAATTTATTCTTACGCTTCGCTTTTAAATTCTCTTTCTTTTCCAATACAAATAGTTGCCCGGAATAAAAAAATAGATATTTCCAACTACTTAAATTTTTTAGACCAGGAAGCACAAAAGGCAGCAACAAGATTTAACCCGAATAACGAAGCTCAGGGGTTGCAAGGAGAAGGAATAGCATCTTATATAAAACTTTACAGAGAATTCATAGAAGAGCTTATCACTGTAAATAGCGTTTTGGACAAAAAGTTTTATTTTATAATTTCCTATTCTTATCTTGAAAAAGGCGTAACTTCGGCAAGTAATCCTGTAAAAAAGGGGGGAGATGGTTTTTTTGAGTCTGCCAAAGCAACGCTTCATACAAAAGCCGAATCTCTTCTTTCTCAAATAGGAAGACTTTCTCTCCATGCGAAAACCCTTCAGGAAGACGAACTAATTAAATTGTTTTACGACATCTATAATCCTGATCAAACTTCCTCCAACGAAATAGGCAACAGCGTAAAAGCGCCGATTATAAAAACGCAGGAAAACATATGAAATTATTCGGTTCTAAAAAAAATAATACTGTTCCAAAACAACAAAACCCCGCCACCCCTTCTACTCTACCCGTTCTTGAAAAAGGGATGGTATCGCTTGTTGACATTATTGCCCCCTCGTCTGTTGAGGTCGACTTTAGATCAATTAGGGTCGGTGAAAAGTTCTATAGAACATTTTTTGCCGTTGACTACCCAAGATATGTCTCCGCAAACTGGCTTCAGCCTCTTATAGATTTTGACAATCAGCAGGATATTTCCATGTTTATCTATCCAACAAGTTCATCCGATGTGTTATCCGATTTACGACGCAAAATTGCAGAAATGGAAGCAACAATTTCGTCGCAAGCAGAGGATGGAAAAGTTGTTGACCCAAAAGTATCGGCAGCGCTCGATGACGCATTGTCGCTTCAGGCAGAACTGGCAAAAGGGGTCGAGCGGTTTTTTCAATTTGGACTTTATATTACTATTTCTTCTAAGTCCCATGAGGATTTGGAAGAGGCATCAAAAAGATTACTCACAACTCTTTCTTCCCTTCTTCTTACTGCCAAAACGGCAACTCTTCAAATGGAAGATGGCTTTAAAACAACAATGCCTTATGGCCAAGACAAACTTTTCATATCAAGAAATATGGACACGACCTCTCTTGCTTCAACTTTTCCGTTTACCTCCGCCACGCTTACTCAAGAAAAGGGCGTTATGTATGGGATTAATCAACAGAATAACTCGCTTATTATTTTTGACCGGTACTCACTTGAAAATGCAAACGAAGTAATTCTTGGAAAATCAGGCGCCGGAAAATCCTATCTTATTAAGCTTGAGGCGCTTAGGCAATTTATGTTTGGAACAGAAGTTATAATTATCGATCCGGAGGGAGAATACAAAAATCTTACTCAAGCTATGGGAGGAGAGTATTTATCTTTTACTCAATCTTCCCCTATTAAAATTAATCCGTTTGATCTCTCGGGTTTGTACGAAGAAGGAGAAAATGAATTAGGGTTTAAAATATTATCTCTTCACGGCCTCCTTCGAATTGTTATGGGAGAATTAAACGCGGCTCAAGATGCAACTTTAGATCGGGCGCTTGTTGAAACGTATAGACAAAAAGGTATAACTCCGGATCCGGAAACGCAAACAAAAGAANCTCCTCTTATGGAGGATCTATATAAAACTCTTCTCGGCATGGAAGATCAAGTTGCAAAAGAACTTGCTTTCAGGCTTGAAAAGTTTATTAAGGGAAGCTTGAGCGGAATTTTCAATCAGCAGTCAAATTTTGATATCAAAAATCCCTTAACTGTTTTTTCAATAAGAGAAATGGAAGAGGAACTTCGCCCAATCGCAATGCATATTATTTTGGATCATGTCTGGACTAAGATTAGGAAAAATCTCAAAAAAAGACTTCTTATTTTAGATGAGGCATGGTATATGATGAAATATCCGGATAGTGCTTCTTTTGTTTACGGCATCGCAAAACGCGCCCGAAAATATTATCTTGGCTTAACAACCGTGACTCAAGACGTAGAAGATTTCTTGTCAACCGATTACGGCAAAGCTGTTTTATCTAATTCTTCCCTGCAGCTTCTTTTAAAACAGGGTGCAACAGAGATTGATCTTATTTCAAAAACATTTTATCTTTCCGAAGGCGAAAAAGAATTGTTGCTTTCGGCAGATATCGGAGAAGGGTTATTTTTTGCAGGACAGTCCCATGTTGCAATAAAAGTTATTGCCGCGCCTTTTGAACATGAAATAATTACATCAAATCCAATAGAAATTATGAACATGCAAAAA
>C687J35174_10008856_pt1 | contig 12707 bp, 10 predicted proteins | sample RifCSPhighO2_01_FD_35174 | JGI IMG/M metagenome (IMG submission 35174) | reverse complement strand
CCTCCCTCCCTCCCCGCCGCGCTCTGCACTGTCTCCGAAATGGTTTACTGCACAGGCATAACACTCTAACGGGGTGGACTTTATTAGGCCGCTTGGTACAATAGCACACAACATCAATCGTCATGCCATATGAAGAAGATTCTGATCATTGAGAGCGACGTATTTTTCGGTGACGCGCTTGCGCTAAAACTGCGAAATGAAGGTTACGCGGTCACTCTTTCCAGAGGCGGCGCCGATGGACTTGAAAAAATGCGGGCGGAGCGGCCGAATTTGCTCATTCTTGCTCTTACTATGCCGTTAATGAGCGGATGGGAGGTACTCCAGACAAAAGAGCAAAATCCGTCACTTTCCGCAGTTCCGACGCTTGCCGTCTCGGATTCCGGCGATGCCGCTCTCATCAATCGCGCTCTTGCCCTTGGCGTGAAAGATTATTTGGTGAGGTCGGAATTTAGTCCGGAGGACGTCTTGGCTAAGGTGCGGCTCCAGCTTAGCGCGCCCGGAGGGCCGAAGGTTACAAAAGCAAAGACAATGGAGCACTCCGAACCCGCTCACGACGAGCGCGATGGCCTCGTGGGGAGGAAGGTCGTGTGGGTGGAAGACGATAAGTTTTTGAGTGAAATCATCGCGCGGAAGCTCATAGCGCACGGCTGCGTTCTTTTTCACACCGCGGATGGTGAGGAAGTACTTCGAATCCTTAAAAAGGAAAAGCCCGATCTCGTACTACTCGACATACTTCTTTCCGGAATGGATGGTTTTGAAATTCTCCGGCGCATCAAAGAAGACGCGGAAACACGCGGCACCCCGGTCATTTTGCTCTCAAATCTCAGCAAAAAAGAAGACATTGAAAAAGGAAAGGCGCTTGGCGCCGCCCGCTTTTTGGTGAAGGCCATGGTTTCTCTTGACGAAATTATTGGCGAAATAGAAGCGGTGCTTCGGGAGGTTGAGAAATAATTTAAGATTTAGGATGTAAGGATAAAGGTCTCAAGCGCATTAACGGCGCGGTATGAAGAGTTACCGTCTTGCTTTCTCTAAGAAACTGTCTGAAAAGCTGCCATGGACATTAGTATTGAAGCCATTTCGCATCGTTGCTTTGCAAAATCCGGCAAAAAACGGCTTATCCTCGATCGGAGTACCTCGGTCCTCCGTACCGGAGCAGTACACCTTTCACATTTCGCGGACGAAATGTTCAGGGTCTTTCGATGCCCCAAGTATTCGCATCTCAACCTCTCTCGTCTTCACCGTTTTTTCCTCGAATCTGGCGTGGCTTTGGATTACGATAGCTTTTCAGATAGTTTCTAAGGACGTGTTAGACTGTTCCGGTACCGACCCCATGGGGCATTCCATGGGAGCGTTATCGTTGCGTGTCTGATTATGGGAAGGCAACTTTACGAACATGAATACTAGCGACAAAATTATCGTTAAAGGAGCGCGGACACACCCCAGTAGTAAAACCTCGCAGGCTCGGTTTACTACGGGGACCAGGCAACCCAAACATGAGTAACAGCGAGAAAATCATCGTAAAAGGAGCTAGAACACACAACTTGAAAAATATCACGGTCGAGTTGCCGCGCAACAAGCTCATTGTTTTTACGGGCCTCTCCGGCTCGGGAAAATCTTCGCTTGCGTTTGATACTATCTTCGCCGAAGGGCAGCGGCGCTACATGGAATCACTTTCCGCCTACGCGCGCCAATTCCTGCGACAGATGCAGAAACCGGACGTTGATGAAATTATCGGTCTCTCTCCCGCAATTTCCATAGACCAGAAATCCCGCGGAAATAATCCGCGTTCCACCGTCGCAACGATTACCGAAATCTATGATTACCTCCGCGTGCTTTTCGCCCGCGTGGGAAGGCCGCACTGCCTCATCTGCGGGCGCAGGATACAGAAACTTTCCGCGGAAGAGATGCGCGAGACGATACTTGGTGTCGTTCGGGGCCTGCTTGCTAAAAAGACGGATAAAAACGTCCTTGGCGTGGCATACAACGACTTGCGACTGAAACTATACGCGCCGATGGTAGTTGGACGCAAGGGCGAATATTACCAACTGCTCTATGACCTCCTTAGCAAAGGGTATCAGACGGTTAGGATAGACGGCTTTGAAAAGAATCTTCGGGAGCAAATCATTCTTGAAAAGCACAAAAAACACGATATCGACGTACTCGTTGACGAATACTTTCTCACGGATCTCGCGAAAGAAGGCGAGGCGCTTCGCGAACGATTCCCTGAGGCGGTAGAGAGGGCTCTTCATGAGTCGGACGGGCTTCTCAGGATTGAAATTCCTTCAACGGAAAAAGGAGGAGAACCGCTTCGAAGCAGCGTTGTCTCGGCGAAGTTCATGTGTCCGTACGACGGATTTTCCTATCCGGAGATAGAGCCGAGACTGTTTTCATTCAACTCGCCCTATGGAGCGTGTCCGGAGTGCCACGGTCTTGGCACGCGGCATTTCTTCGGGGAGGAACCGTGTCCGCGCTGTCTCGGAAAACGCCTCCGCGAGGAAGCGCTGCACGTCCGCATTGGCGCGAAACGAGTAGCGACCGGCGGCAAAGCGAGCGGGGGGAAAAATGAGGAAGGATTCAATATCGTTGAAGTGGCGAGTCTTTCAATCGCCGACGCCTATGATTTCTTCATCGAGCTTGAACTTTCCTTGAAAGAGAAAGAAATTGCGAAGACAGTGCTCCGCGAGATTGAGTCGCGGTTGCAATTTATGGTCAACGTCGGAATAGAGTATCTGACGCTTGACCGCCGCGCGCACACGCTCTCCGGCGGCGAGGCGCAGCGCATCCGTCTCGCATCGCAGCTCGGGAGCGGCCTTGTCGGTGCGCTCTATGTGCTTGACGAACCGACGATAGGGCTCCACGCCCGGGATAACGCGCGGCTCATCAAGACGCTCCAGCATCTTCGGGATATCGGCAACACCATCATCGTGGTTGAACATGACGAAGAAACGATTCTTTCCTCCGATTACCTGGTGGATATCGGTCCCGGCGCCGGAGTGCATGGGGGGCAAATTGTCGTCTCTGGCGACCTCTCGAAGCTCATGCGGGCAAAAAGCGCCCCAGGGAGCGGCGAGTCGCTGACGCTTGCGTATCTGCGCGGGGATAAGGAGATTGAGATTCCGAAGGAGAGAAAGGCGCCAACGAAAGGGTATCTGCGGGTGCGCGGGGCGCACCTCTTCAACATTAGAAATCAAGACGCGGATATTCCGCTCGGCGCATTCGTCGCGATTACCGGCGTGTCCGGTTCCGGAAAATCCACTTTCCTGTACGAGATTTTGCACCGAAATCTTCAGGCGCGATTTGAGAAACGCCACCGAAGCCCCAACGTTTACAACGCCCGCTCGTTTATCGGCGCAGAATATCTCTCCCGCGCGATTCTCATAGACCAATCGCCCATCGGACGCACGCCGCGTTCTAATCCGGCGACGTATACCGGCGCGTGGACGTTCATACGGGAACTCCTTGCCGAGAGCGAGGAGGCAAAAGTGCGTGGCTGGAAGCCGAATCGCTTCTCGTTTAACGTGAAAGGGGGGCGATGCGAAGCGTGCCAAGGGAACGGCGAGATTGCGGTAGAGATGCACTTTCTCCCGACAGTGTACGTATCCTGCGATGTATGCGGCGGGAAGCGGTTTATGAAGGAAACGCTTGAGGTGAAATTTAAGCGAAAAAGCGTGTACGACATTTTGTGCATGACGATTGAAGAAGCGCTGTCATTTTTTGAAGATATTCCCGCCGTGCATGACCGCCTGCAGACGCTTTGCGAGGTAGGCCTTGGTTACCTTGGACTCGGACAGTCGGCGACAACGCTTTCCGGCGGAGAAGCGGAGCGGGTTAAAATCTCTTCGGAACTCTACCGGCGGCACGTGGAGAAGACAATCTATCTCTTGGACGAACCGACCGTGGGGCTCCACTACGAAGACGTGAGGAAGCTCATCGAGATATTGCAACGGCTCGTAGACAGTGGCAACACCGTCTTGGTCATTGAGCATAACATGGACGTCATAAAATCCGCCGATTACATTATTGACTTCGGTCCGGAGGGAGGGGATGACGGTGGAAGAATTGTGGCAAAAGGAACGCCGGAGGAAGTCGCGGAAAAAGACACGCATACGGGAGAATTTCTTCGCAAGACCTTGCGTGGCAGAGTATAGCGCCCACGCGCGTGAAGCCGTCAGTCGCAACTCTGGTATAATANAGACAAGCTACCCATATCGTTATGGACTTCGCTTTTGAGTTGAACGTAATCGCTCTGCCGCATCTCATTGTTGCGGTGTTTTTTCTCGCACAAGGGATTCTGGTGATAGCGCAGAATCCGAATTCTAGCCTTAACCGCTCGTTTTTCATCTTTGAGCTCGCGGTCTTTATATGGCTTTTCGGGATGGGTCTTAATTATTTGGCGGCAAACCGTGAGACCGCGGCCTTCTTTTCCCGGATAGGATTCCTTGGCGTCATTTACATTCCGATTACGACGTATCTTTTCTCCGTATACTATCTCGGGGACGAACGCCAGAAGAACATTTGGTTCCTTGGATTCATTGCTACGTTTCTCTACAGTCTCTTTATCGGAACTAATCTCATGGCGGGCGGCGTGTACGAGTACTCATGGGGCTATTACATTGAGCTCGGTCCCTTGGGAATCGGAGGGGCGCTTCTCTTCCTTGTCTTTGCCCCGCTTTTCATCAGGAACTTTTATAGAAAATACAAAGAAACGTCCGCACAGTACGCGCATCAGGGGAGATGGGGTTATTTCGCGCTCATAACCGGCGCGCTCGCGTTCCTTGCCGTTACGGATTTCCTTCCCGGATTTGGGATATCTGTCGGTGTGCCTCCCGTCGGATTTCTTTTTGTCGGAAGTTTGGCGACACTGATGGCGTATTTCATTCTCCGGTATCGCCTCGTTGACATTGAACTCATCGCGGGAAGAGGCATCGGGCACTTTGTCATGACCGCGATACTGCTTCTCGGTTATGGCAGCATTTTCGTNATTGCTTCTCCGTTTGAGAAGACCTACGAACACCTCATTTTTGACGCGTTTCTTTTTGTCATCGCGCTCTACCTCCTGGCTCCACTGAAGGAGCGGAGCCAGAGAATCGTTGATGAACTTTTTGCTAAGGAACGCCTCAATTTAGACAAAGCTATTTCCGAATTTACCACGGAGTTGCGCAATCTCTCCGACACCGCGACGCTTACGAACAACCTGTTCATTTTTCTCTCGGAAAAACTGCGCATAGAGAGCAGCGCGGTGTATCTCTTGGAGGAAAATAAAAAGCAGTGGGTCTTTTTTCAAAGCGTCTCCGTCAAAGCGGCGGCGCATCGTCACCGCGATACAAATTTAAACTTCTCCGACATGCGATTCTCCTCTTCGCGCGTCAGCGTCTTTGACGCGCGCGGATTTGCGGACCCATCGCTTTCCGAACACCCGATTGTGTCGGAAGTTCTGTCAATCATCCGCGAACGCGGGGAAATCGTCGCGTTTCCTCTCATTTTGCGCGGGGTTTTCCTCGGATTTCTCTCGCTTGGGGAACGCCTTTCAAGAGGGGATTTTGCGAGCGAGGAGCTAGTCGCATTGGAGCGGCTCGCTGGCTCGATCGCCATTGCGCTTGAGAACGCCCGCACCTTTGAAGCATTGCAGCTCTCCAGCAAGTCAAAAAATGATTTCGTGACGATTATCTCGCACCAGCTCCGAACCCCGCTTACCAACATCAAGTGGATTATTGAAACGCTCCTCGCCGACGCGCAGGCGATTTCTCCCGATACGCGCTCCCTCCTCGCGCGAGCGAGTAAAAGCGCCGAGACCATGGTGGTTCTCATCGGGCAGCTCCTCGATACGGTCAGCAGCGCAAAGGCGGTTTTCGTGGAATTGCTTACGGCGCCGAAAAAACTGTTGTTGTTGCTTGAAGAGGTTGCAAACGAGTATCAGTCGATTATGGGGCGCAAAGGCATTACGTTTACAAAGCTTTTGCCGCGGGATTTTACGCGGATTGCGCGCGCCAACCCGGTCTATCTGCGCGTCATACTTTCGGTTCTGCTTGACAACGCGTCGCGCTACACGCCAAAGAGCGGGACGGTGCGCCTGGAGGTTTCTCTGCCGGACGAGGCGCATCTTCAATTTTCCGTGATTGACAACGGCATCGGCATACCGGAGGCGGAACAGCCGCGCGTGTTTGAGAAATTTTTCAGAGCGAACAACGCCATAGCGCTCGTCCCGGACGGAACCGGCCTCGGACTTTTTTACGCCAAACAGCTCGTTTCTTCACAGGGAGGGGAAATGTGGTTCCGCTCAAATGTGGGGCAGGGGACGAGTGTCTATTTTACGCTGCCGCTTGCGGAGGAAGCGAGGGTCAAGGAAGAACAGAACAAAAAGAGGGCCGGACAATAAATGTTCCGGCTCTTGACCCGAAAATGGTATTTTGAAAGCATGAAGAGTCAAGATGTGCAAAAATACATGCTTCCTGATGCGCCCGGCGTGTACTTCTTCATGTTGCGGAAGAAAATTCTGTATATAGGGAAGGCAGCATCACTTCGCTTGCGCGTGCGAAGCTACTTCAACAAGGATGTGGCGGACGCGCGCGGACCGTGGGTCGCTTCAATGGTCGCGAAGGCAAACCGATTGAGCTTTAAGAGAACCGGATCCATTCTTGAAGCGCTCCTCCTTGAGGCCGAGCTTATCAAAAAACATTCGCCGCCATACAATAGCGACGGCAAAGACGACAAAAGCTACAACTGCGTTGTCATCACCGACGAACCTTTCCCCCGTGTTTTAGTTGCGCGCAGGAGAGAACTTGATTCCGGACTAAAAGCTAACAGCTATAAGCTAAAAGCTATTTACGGCCCTTTCCCCCACGATTCGCAACTCCGGACCGCGATGAAAATAATCCGCAAGATTTTTCCGTTTCGGGATGGCAAATGTGTTCCCTGTCAGTTTCAGCGCGATTCTGCGTCCAATCTGCGCCCATCTGCGGGCTGCAGGCCATGCTTTAATCGGCAACTCGGACTCTGTCCTGGAGTGTGCACGGGCGACATCAGCGAGAAAGAGTACGCTCGCACTGTGAGAAATCTGCGGCTATTTCTCAAAGGCAGGAGATCGCGTCTCCTGAAGCTGCTTCTGAAGGAAATGAATGCGGCGGCCAAGCGGGAAGAGTTTGAGAAAGCGGGAGAGCTGAAACGACAGCTTTTGTCGCTCCGACACATTCAGGATGTCGCTCTGATACAACGCGATATTGCTTCCGCGCTTGTTTCGCGTTTTTCCAGAATCGAGGCGTATGATATTTCGCATTTTGGAGGGAAGAATGTCGTCGGGGCGATGACGGTCGTGGAAGGTGGAGTGGCGCAAAAAAGTGAATATCGATTGTTCAAGATTCGCGGGGAGAAACGAGCTCATGAAGTGAAGGGACTTATGGAACTTCTCCGCCGAAGATGGGGTCATCCTGAATGGAGGTCTCCCGATCTTGTCGTCGTGGACGGCAATGACGTTCAGAGAAAAGCGGCGCAAAATGCGCTTTACGCGCTTAACGTTTCTATCCCCATTGTCGCGGTTGTCAAAGATGAGAAGCATCGCCCGCGCGAGCTTCTTGGGGATAGCAGTGTATGTTCGAAGTATCGAGATGAAATACTTCTCGCCAACAGCGAAGCGCACCGGTTTTCGCTCAAATTTCAGCGCAATCAAAGGCGGATGTCAATATTTTAAGCTGTAGTGCCTGCGTTGTGTCTGCGCACCTCGCGGGGAAAGTTTCGACACGCTTCCTGCCCGCTTGAGCCGACTGGCAGTACTGTTTCCAACGATGCCTCCTTTTTCTTTTTGGAGCAAGGCGCGAGGACTTCCCCGCGCCGAGTTTGCGGCAAGCTTGGCGCGGAGGTATACTTTCGGCATGTTTTCAAGGACCCGGGTGGCGGTACTGCGTGGTGGCCCCTCCAGCGAGTACGGCGCTTCTCTTAAAACAGGAGCGACGGTGCTCTCCCATCTTCCGGAGCAATATCATCCGCTTGATGTTTTTATTGACCGAGAAGGAATATGGCACCTGCACGGCCGGGTGCGACGGCCCGAAAGTATTTTAGGAAGTATTGATGCGGTTTGGAACGCGCTTCATGGAGAATACGGTGAGGACGGTACGCTCCAGCATATCTTGGAGACTCATCATATTCCATTTTCGGGTTCAAGAAGATTAGGCTCCTCGTTGGCGCAAAACAAGCATTTGGCGAAGAAAATCATTAAGCGCTTCGGCATCAATACTCCCGTTTCTCGCCTCATTCGTCGAGAGGAGGTGACGTCCATTGGCGATCTCGCGCTGGAACTCTGTCGGACATTCCCACAGCCGTCCATCGTCAAGCCGGCCCAAAAAGGTTCGTCCATCGGCGTTTCGGTGGCGAAAACGGCTGACGAACTTGTTTTGGCGCTCACCGCGGCACTCGGCCTCTCCGAGGNGGTGTTGGTGGAGGAATACATAGATGGCAAGGAGGCGGTGTGCGGCGTGATTGAAAATTATCGCGGCCTCGCCTTGTACCCGCTCCTTCCGGCGGAAGTTGTGCTCCCGAATGATAGTTTCTTCCTTGATGAGGAATCGAGATGGGGAGGAATTGCACGGTACAGCTGTCCCGGCCGTTTCAGCGCCGGCGAAAAATCCAAACTTCAGAAACTCGCTCAAAAAGTACACTATCTTCTTGGTCTCCGTCACTACTCCAGTTCCGAGTTTATTATTCATCCCCGGCGCGGCATTTTTTTCATTGAGGTTGACGCGCTTCCGTGTTTGGGTGTGAACATATCCCCGTATCGCGAGTCTCTGCTCGCCGTCGGCATCCCAACCGCGCACTTTCTGAATCATGTGCTCGAATCTGCGCTTCAGGAACGATGAATCCTTCGGAAAAACATGTCAGTTTACGAAATCTCACGGGACACAGGTAGCGTTCCGTTGACCTTATTGGGAATAGATATACAAGACGACTCAATCACGAGTGTCGCACAATTACAAGCGTTAATCAAAGCGGCTGAGGCGCTCGGAGTCGANACGGTGAAGCGCAAGAACAGCATGGTAGAAGTGTACGGATGGATGAACGATATTCTGCTCCGGCTCAAGTATCGCTCCTTGAGAAAGAAGGAAAAAGGTATCGTGCGGAAGTACCTTCGGCTGTATTCAGGGTACGCGGAGAGTCATATCGACCACCTCATCTCCATGTACGCGATTGAGGGAAAGATTAAAAGGAGGCCGCGCACCCAGCCGGTGTTTCCCACTACCTACACCGGCAAGGGCACTGACCCCTACGTCATGGGACCCAAGGGGAGTAAAATGGAGTGGAGCGACGAGGAAGTCATAAGAGAGGAACTTTCGCGTTTGTATTAAAAATCACGTCCAAACCAGTGTTGTATTTTGAACGCTCGGCAAAAAGCGCCGTCAAATTTCGCTTCGGACATGGCAAATATGTTGACCCGTGGTTATCGGTTCACGTCATCTCGGGAATTTTGATCGGCATTGTCGGTCTGGCGTTTGATTGGCCTCTTTGGCCAACATTGACCGTATCTTTGTTTCTTGGCTTCGTCTACGAAATGTGGGAGTCCGTTATTAGAATCGTGGAAGATGTTGAAAATTCAATCATTGACATTATCGGCGTCGGAATAGGGACTGTTTTATCCTACCAATTTTTTGATTTCCGTCTCACTCTCCCGCAATTATTCGGGTTATTTCTTGGCTTCGCGGCACTCAATTTATTATTAACCCGCATCGGTTGGCGATCCTATCTGAAAAGACGGGCCCGCAACAGGACACCGGCTAACCGTAAGCGATGGAGCGGTGAAAGTAATCGCTCTAAACTTTTCCGAGATAACATTGTCTTCTTTGGTGCCGCCGCGGCAATTCTTCCGCTGCCGTTTTTATTCCACCTTGACCCCAAAACAGCCCTAGCTTGGTTTGCGTTCATTCTACTCGCCAGCGCTTACGCGATTTACAAAAAACGGGTCGGCCAAGAAATGATTTTGGCTTTTTTATTCGCGCTTTTCATAACTTCCTATCAAACCTACGTCTACGACTCGTTGAACTTATTTATCGGCACAATAAATCTATTCCCGCTAATTGCCTGGACGGCGGGGCTGGTTCTGCTCCGAGAGATCTACGAGAGATCCGATTGGAGACGCAAGCAGTTGATTTTTGCCGCGATTTATCTCGCCGGTTTGTTTATTTTTGAATATGTTGGGTATTATTTATTGGCAATCCGCATCAACGTCGATTATCCTTCGCTTTTCGGCCTCGGCATCATCCACGGTCCGCCGATAATTTACCTTTTCTATCTTCTGGCGGGTCCGGTTTATCTGGCGGTCAGCGACTACGTCAAAGTTAAATAATCGGTATTACTGATAATCACCTAATTCATTAACGGATTCTGCGCCCCTATTAAGCCATTATTTGTGTTAAGTACTGTAAATTGCGAAATGCCTGAAATGGGGGAAAATGATAAAAGCCGTCGCTCTTTCTGGGCTACGGCTTTTATCATGAAAACCTCAATCCAATGTTACCACAATCTAAAGCAAAAAGTCTTGTTCCAGTATCAAAAACTAAACTTCAGGAGGAAATGGGGAGGTGGGGGAAATGGGGTCAGCCACCATTTTGACCCCACGGGGGTTCTCTCCTTACAGGAGCAGTACAGGTTTCCCATTTTCTTGCGATAAGAATCGCTCGAAAATATGGGAGAACCTTTTCGATTCCCCGGCGCAAGACAAGCAGTTGCCTTGCTTGGGGTCAAAAATTCACTTTGTTCATTTTTGACCCCACGGGGAATCGAACCCCGATTCCGAGCTTGAAAAGCTCGTGTCCTGACCGTTAGACGATAGGGCCCAACCCCACCTCGCGGGGAATTTCTAATTCATCTAATTTCTAAAAAAGAGAAATTAAATACTATGCTGCAAAACTATATCACCTTTTGAGAATTTTTCAAAAAGTGTTATTCTGACCTCCGAAAGTTCAAGGAGGCGTGGCAGAGTGGTCGAATGCGCCGCACTCGAAATGCGGTATGCCCGAAAGGGTATCGGAGGTTCGAATCCTCCCGCCTCCGCCAATTTTCACTTTTTGTGAAATCGTAAGAAACAGCCTCGGCGCAAAGCGCCTCGGCATGGTATTTTTCCGCTATTTTGAAGGCATTTTTGAAATCCAAAACCAAAGTGCGGTCGGCAATGCGGAAGTTCGAACCAATCTTTTTTAGAAAATCCCGACCCTGTTCGGGATTTTCTAAAAAAGATTGGTTCGAACTTCCGTTTGAGCGGGCAGAAATTGTTTTGCGACTTCAAAAATCCCTTCAAAATCCTTGTCGAAGCCGAGCCCCGCCTCTGGCGGGGCGAGGCAACAATCGCCCAAAAGTCGCAATTTGAAAATTGGCGGAAGGGGTGGGATTCGAACCCACGGTACCTTTCGATACACGGTCTTTCCAGGACCGCCAGTTAAACCGCTCCTGCACCCTTCCTTTATTTCGGTAAACCGGAGATTATTTGAGAGATTTTCGGATGCTTGGAGGAAAATTTGTAATTCAAAATTTTTAAGACCGCCAGAAAATCTAAAATTTCTTCCCTTAATATTTCATGTCCTATGAAAATTTCCGAAAACTCTGCGAATAAATTTTTAGCGTAATTATGGAGCGCTTCATCGTCCGCTTTTTTTCCAGCCAATTAATTATTTTCTTGAATTCATCCCTTTTTAACAAAACACCATGGCAAAGATTGCAAAACATCTACGCTAATGCCTGAATCGCTATAGTATACCCCATAAAGCGGAACTCTGCAAGCAGGACAGACCCGTATTCCGCGACTAATCTTAAATTTTTTCTCATCTTCCCACAAGCCAATGTCCAGCCATTTCAGACCTTCGTCTTTATTGTCTTTTGCCAGCCGCAATTCGTCTTCTTCAAACCAAAGACCAAGGCAAGCGGGACAATAGTCCACTTCCGTATTATGCAGAAGCGAAGTTGATAAAATTTTTTTGCAATTTGGACAAAGCATAATAACTTTGAACTTTGACTTTGAATTACATTGTGTGCCTACCTGGTAGGCACACAGATATAAAAACAAAAAAGGGGGCTTACAGAGACCCGATCTCTGTTAATTAATCTCAAAATTCAAATCTTAAATTTCAAAATTAAAATATATAGGTTTGTTATTAGATAATATTGGGAATATGTCTTAATCTTATTAAAGGACAAATTCACATCTTATAAATTATCGCAAAGCGGCGCAATAATTTTGAGATTTAAGATTTTTACATATTCATTCCTCTCAACGCCGCCACTCTTTCCTCAATCGGTGGGTGGGTCATAAATAATTTACCAACCCAATTTTGCCTCTGCCCGGACTTAAATGGCGAAGCGATAAAAAGATGGGCGGTTGAATTATTGGCAACTCGCAGGGGCGATTGGTCGCTGGATATTTTCTCCAACGCCCTTGCCAAGCCATCGGGATACCTTGTCAAAAGCGCGCCATCGGCATCAGCCAAAAACTCTCTTTTTCGAGAAATGGCTAATTTTATCAAAGTCGCGGCCAATGGAGCCAAAATGGAAAAAAGCAAGGCAATTAAAAGAAAAATTGCGCCGGCATTGCCTCCATCTCGGCTATTCCGCCTACCTCCAAACCCTCCGCCGAATATGCTAAATCTTACAAATAAATCCGCCACAATAACCACAACTCCTGTCAAAACTACCACGGCTGTCTGTAGCAAAGCGTCTCGGTTCCCGATATGGGA
>C687J35174_10008850_pt1 | contig 12711 bp, 16 predicted proteins | sample RifCSPhighO2_01_FD_35174 | JGI IMG/M metagenome (IMG submission 35174) | reverse complement strand
GAAGTTTGAGTTGAAAATGAGAGCCCTGACCGGCCCCACTTCGCCTTCGGCTTCGTTAGGGGCGGGAATGCGCTTAATGATATTTTCAAGCAGATCCTGTACACCCATTCCCGTCTTGGCGGAAATGAGAAGCGGAGAGTCAAAACCCAGAATTTCGGCCATTTGTTTTTTGGTGCTTTCGACATCGGCGGTGGCGATATCGATTTTGTTGATGACGGGGATGACGGTTAAACCCAGTTTTTTGGCCTGATGGTAGTGGGCCAGGGTTTGGGCCTGAATGCCCTGGGTGGCGTCCACAAGTAAAATGGCGCCTTCGCAAGCGGCTAACGACCTGTTTACTTCATAACTGAAATCTACGTGCCCTGGAGTATCTATCAAGTTCAGAATATAGTTTTTGTAATTCATGCGGACGGGGGCGAGCTTAATGGTTATCCCCCGCTCTCTTTCTATCGGATTGCTATCCAGGATCTGGTCCTGCATTTGGCGCTTGGACACGGTGCCGGTAATTTCCAGCATCCTGTCCGCCAGCGTCGACTTACCATGGTCCACATGGGCAATAATCGCAAAATTTCGGATGTTTTGCATGAAGTGATTTTACCAGTATCTAGCCCCAATCAAAATTAGCCTAAGTTCGGAGGAGTTAGTTTCCCATTTTCCCATTTCCACCCCATGGCACGAGCTTCTTGAACTAGATCTTCTACGGTTGCACCTGGCGCGATCATCTGATTTTTGAGACCATTTTTGTAAGCCTCCAGTGTTAGTTCTCCTTCCATTATCATTCTACCGGTGTCGTTAAGGAGCATACCTCTCTCTTCTGTGGTGGGGAATGCAGAACGAGGGGGTGGCGGAGTGAGCTTATCTTTTAGACTTAAGGCTAGTTCTCCTAAGAATGCCATATTGCTATCTGCTTTTTAGCAAAAATGCTTTACGAATGCAACAGTCAAGTTGATTAGACTTGTTTTTGATTTTTTGGGCCTTATTATTGGGCTATGAAACAATTGCACAGTATCCAACTACAAATTCTGAAAAAACTGCTGTTTGCCAGTGAATTGAGGTACGCGCAGGTGAAACCGGAGTCGGAGATGGAGAATAATCAATTCGATTTCCACTTGGATCAATTGATTGATGGGGGCTATGTAGAAAAGAAAAATAAATTATATAGATTGACTAATTTTGGCAAAGAGTATGCCAACCGGATTGACGAATCTGAAGTAGCTGTCATAAAACAATCCAAGATTTCGGCATGGATTTGCTGCCGACGGAATAATAAGTATTTAATTTATACCCGTCTTAAACAACCATTCTATAAATGCCAGGGATTTATTTCCGGAAAAGTCAGATATGGCGAAAAAGTTGTAGACGCCGCTAAAAGGGAGCTCAGGGAAGAGGCGGGTTTAGAAGGCAATCCCCAATTGGTCAGTGTCAAACACTTTTTGGTCTACGATAAACAGAGCAACGAGTTATTGGAGGATAAATTTATGTTTTTGTATCTGGTAGAAGATCCGACTGGGGAAATAAAAAGTAATGAAGAAGGCGAATACGCATGGATAGAGAGGAAAGAAATGAAACAAAAAATTACCAATCCTTTTGAACCAATTGACGAATTTTTAAGATATGTAATTGAAGTAGAAAAATTTACAGGACAAGTTACTGTGGAGGAAATCGATCATTGGAGTGAGAAATTTTAAGTATGGCTAATGAAATACTAAAAATAGGACGGGCACCCGAAGAAATTGAGGAAAGATTAACAGAGCTTAGGGAGTTAGAAAGGATTTATACTTCCCCTGCAAATTCCATGCAATATGCAAGGCAAGCGGCAGTTGTTTTTAGAGCAATAGCAGAACTGGAATGGTCGTTAGGGGGACAAAAACCAAGAGGCTAGTTTGGTCCGGGTCGGGGAGTTTTGGGCTTTCACTCGAACTTTGGTAAGATTATTAACAGGATGGATGAAATTGTTACGAAAGAGATTAGGGAGATAATTGAAAGAGAGACCAGGGCTTGGGATACAAAAGATATTGACTTGCTACTTTCAATATTTCACCCTGATATGGTCTGGGTTTGGCCGAGAAGTCACAATTCCCATAACCCCGTTGATTGGGAGTTGCCTTTAGGAAAATTTGATTACAATAGGTGGAAGTCCGTATATTCAGAAATGTTTAATAAAAATAAGTTGGTAAGAAATGAGCGGAAAATAGTGGATATTAAAATATCAAAGGAAGGAGATGGAGCGTTTGCGGTAGTGGACGTAAATACACTTTGGGAAGACCAGAGCGGGAAACGAATGCATTGGTTGGGCAGGGCGGGTAAAACCTATGTAAAAGTGAACGATGAGTGGAAGCTGATAGCCCACTCGGGGTTGCTACTGTACTAAAGGTTTCTCCATTTGGGTAACTTCGTGGGTTAGACCGTCCCCCAGTTGCATAGAAATAGTATTTGTGGCGGCGAAACCAAAACTTTCGTAAAGTTTACCGGCTGATTTCTGGTCGGTATTAACTTCCAGTTTGAGGGTGTGGATGTCCGGATTTTGGCTAAGTTTGTCAATAAGAGCAGCCATAAGCTTTTTGGCGATTCCTTTACCTCTTTCGTTTGGGCTTACAAATACTCCCCAGATTTGAGCGGAATGGTTCTTTTGGTCGTCTTCATCCCTGAAACCGCCAATCATGCCGACTAACTTTCCATCTAAGCGGGCAAAATACATGCAACTGGTTGTACCCTCGTTTGCATTTTGGAGCCTTAGCTGCCATTTCTCATCGGGAAACGCTGATTCTCTGGCGTAAGAGGAGGAGAAAGCCTGCGGGTCGGTTTGCAATGCCTGCAAACGCAGGGATTTATATTCCTGCCAATCGGAATTATTAAGTTGGACAATGTTCATACTGAAATTAGTTTTGGTCCGGGGCGGGGAGGATGACGGGCTCGGGGGGAGCTTCCGGAGGAGAGGTTAATAATTTACGCCAGGCCCAGATGCGCACGACGAGGGTCGCGAAGGAAGATAACTCCTCGACCTTGAATAGATATGACAAGAGCAAGTAGACGGAAAGACCGATGCCGCTGGTAGTTGCCGTGAGTAAAAGCAGAGGCAGAGTGCGGGTGGTGTCAAACACAAACTGGTCCAGCAAACGCATGGGCAGCCAGAGAGAGACGCCGGTAACCAAACTGATAAAAATCATTTTGGCCAGGGAGCGGAAGAGGGCGCTTTCCAGCGGGCGGGGGGCACCGAGGCGGTGTTCGAGAAAAAACGACAGGACAAGGGCTTCGATAATGGCTGTCGCTGAAATGGCGGCGGCAATACCCAAAACCCCCATTTGAAAATTGCGGACAAGGATGATGGCCAGAACCGTATCAAAAACAGCGGCGAAAAAGCCGACGATGAGCGGGGTACGAGTGTCGTGCAGGGCGTAAAAGCCGCGGATGACCAACTGGATGATGGCAGCGAAGGCAGCGGAAGCGGCCAGAACCGCCAAAGTTTTGGCCGTAAGAAGTGTTGCTGCCCAAGGAAAGGATTGGGAGCCGAAAACCAGACGGACAATGGGGATACGCAGGACGATAAAAAGGACAGACAGGGGGAGGGCGAGAAAAGACACCTGCAAAAACGATCCGGCCAAGGTAGCGCGGAAGTGCTGCAAGTCTTTTTCAGATGATTGCCGGGACAGGGTGGGAAGGGCGGCTTGGCCGATGGTTACCCCGAAAAGAGAAGAAGGAATGGCGTAAAGCAGCCGGGAGACATTGAGAAGGGAAAGCGAGCCGGAGGTAAGAAGAGAGGTCAGAAAGACGGCGACAAACTGCTCGATCTGGTCAATGCCCAGGGCGAGGGCGCGGGGAGGCAGGAGGCGAATGATTTCCCGGACAGAGGGATGCCGCACATCCAGATTGAAACTAAAACGGAAACCCAATTTCCAGGCAATGGGGAGCTGAATGACCATGTGCAGAAAAGCGCCAAAGACGACGCCCAGGGCCGGGCCTAAAATGCCAAGAGTGGGAGACAGGACAATGGTGCCTAAAATTATGCCCAGGTTGTAAGCCACCGGAGCCAGGGCGGGAGCCAAAAAGCGCTGGTGGGACTGGATCATGCCGGTTAAGAAGCCGGAAACAGTGAAAAATAACTGGGCTGCCAGCATGACACGCAGCAAAGAGGTCATAATGGAAATTTGGGCGGGGTTGAAGCCGGGAGCAATCAGGCGCGAGAGCGGGGCAGCAAAGATAAAAATGACGACGGACAAGACAAGAAAGGCAAGGGTTATGAGGTTTAAGGAAATAGTGGCGGTGCGCCAGGCTTCTTGTTCATCTTTGGCCAAAAGCTTAGTGAAGACGGGGATGAAGGCGGCGGAAAGGGAACTGATAATCAGTAGTTGGAAAACCGTATCCGGAATGACGAAGGCGGCGTAGTAAACGTCCAAAAGCGCGGCGCCGGAGCCGAAAAAATAAGAAATGAGCAGGCGGGTCTTTAACAGACCCATGATATGGGATAAGCCGTAGGTGAGAATGAGAACGGCAGCCGCAGACAGAATATTATTTTGACGACGCAAGAAGAGGGAGAAGAACTGACGCATTTGTGATATTATAGCCGTCATATGCCGGCAACAGCAGGAGCAATTAGAAAATTACGGGCGGACAGGCGGAAGGCCGCGGTGAATCTCAAGGTCAAGACGGCTTACAAGACAGCCGTAGCCGCTGCGAGGCGAAAAGCGACGGAGAAGAACCTGAAAGCCGCTTTTTCCAAACTGGACCGGGCGGTGGGCGCGAAGGTGATAACCAAGAACAAAGCGGCGAGACTGAAGTCGAGACTGGCGAGCCGGGTGAAGTGATATACTAAAACCATGTCTGCCCGGGGAAAACCTCTGAATCTTCTGCCCAAATCGGAACTGGAGCAAACGTTGTGGGGACGAATTTTGAAGTGGGCGTTGTCCGGAGGGAGATATATTGTAATTTTGACCGAGATGGTGGTGATCCTCGCCTTTTTGTCCAGATTTAAACTGGACCAGGATATGTCTGACCTCGGAGAGCGGATTAACGGAAAAAAGAACGTGCTGGAGGTGCAGGCGCCGATTGAAGCAAAATTCCGCACGGTTCAGAACAAGATAAATTTAGCCAAGGAAACTAAGGGTGAAGGAATTAAAATTTCCGAGGTTTTTTCTGCCTTGGAGGCTGACGTGCCGGCGGGAGTAAAGCTGATGAATTTGAAGATGGAAGAAAACCTGGTGATGTTTTCTGCCGTGGCGGCGTCGGAGAACGAGTTAATTGAGTTTTTGCAAAGGGGGAGCCGGAACGACAAGTGGAGAGAGGTGGAGCTAGTCAGCGTATCCGCGGGGACGCAGGCGGGAGTTAATTTCAGCATGAAATTATGGCTATAAATTACAAAAACAGCCTGAGCAGATACAGGCGGTATTTAGCGGTGTCCCGACAGCAGCCGTGGATGCGGGCCAGTTTATATGTGGTGCTATCGTTGCTTTTGGTAATTGTCCTTTTGGTAACGGCACTGCGGCCGACGCTAATTACTATTGCCGGTCTGCTGGGACAGATCGAACAAAATAGGAAAATCGAAAAAACGCTGGATGAAAAAATCGCGGTGGTCAGATTGGCAGAAGAAGAACTGCAGAGAGTCGAGCCGCGATTAGGCGTGTTGGACGAAGCTGTCCCCTCGGAGGCGATGTGGGGAAAATTCGTGGGAGCGGTAAATCAGATGGCAACTGACAGCGGGATAATTTTGGGGTCAATGGCGATTAATCCGGCAGTCGCCGGAGAAAGCGGGGGCGGGCTGGCAAGATGGGGTTTTACAATATCCGGCAAGGGCGGCTATGCCAATGCGAAAAACTTTATCAGCCAACTGGAGAGGATGAGAAGGATAGTTGTTGTGAAAACGATAGACATAGTCGGGGCCACCGATAACGTAGTTACTGTGAATATGGCCGGAGACCTGGGCTTTTTGCCAGAAGAAATATGAACAAATCCAACAGGGTGGGCCGGGACGTAATATGGATTTTGGCTTCCACGTGTGTGACCATTTCGGTCTGGATTGGGCTTGAGGTATACAGGGCATACTTTAAGCCAACAATTCCGGAGGGAGTGGAAAAATACCTGACGCCACTTTCCCCTGTACTAGACGAGAAATTTTTAGATATACTTGAAGGAGAGAGATGAAAAAGCGAGAGTTGAGGTTACCAACTATTATCGGGCTAGTTGTTGTGTTGGCCGGATTGGGGACGGGGTTGTTTGTGTTGCGGAATCCCCTGCGTTTGTCCCTGTCTGCCAGCGGTGAAGAAACGCCNTCCGAGGTAANNATTTCAAANGTATCGGATTCNNCNTTTNCNGTTTCCTGGGTAACCAGCAAGACGGTGACAGGGTTTGTGCAATACGGTGAATCCGGCAAGGAGCCGGATTTGGTTGTTTCGGACGACCGGGACCAGGAGAAAGGAGACGTGGGCAGCTACTACACCCATTATGTGACAGTGAGCGGACTGAAGGCGGGGACAAAATACAGTTTTAAAATAGGTAATAAGGGGGAGCGGTATGAGACGACTACGGGTCAGACGCTGGAAAACACGCCGACGGCAGATGTGGCTTACGGTCTGGTAACAAGTGAGGAAGGGAATCCCGCTGATGGGGCAATTGTGTATGTGCGGGTGCCGGGCGGAGAACCGGCTTCGGCTCTGACTAAGCCCAGCGGGGCGTGGGTAATTCCGTTGGCCACTATCAGGGCGGCGGGTCTAGCAAGCTATGTGACATATGATAAAGAGCAGACGGAATTAGAAATTTCGGTGCAGGGGGGAAACCTCGGGACGTCGCTGGTCACCGTGAAGACGGGGGAAGACAGCCCGGTGCCGACGATTGCTCTGGGAAAAAGTTATGACTTCGCGGCTGACGAAACGGTGGGCAACCAGGACCAATCCACCGAGTCTGGTGACTTGACCTCTAAGTTTACAGGAGAGGCGCTGGCTCCCGGAACAAATCCGGAAGAGACGTTGGAGATATTGACTCCCAAAAGCGACGAGAAAATCAATACACAGCGGCCGCAAATAATCGGCAGGGCACCGGCGGGGACCGAGGTTTCGGTAGAGATACATTCCAGCCAGGTGATCACCGGGAGAACAACTGCAGGGGAGGATGGGACATTTAGTTATAGCGTGCCTACCGGGCTGACTCCGGGTGAACACACTATTACGGTCAGCGCGACGATAGACGGAGTGCTTCGACAGATTACCAAGTCGTTTACCGTGTATGCCCAGGGAGAAAGCAGCCTGCCGGCGTTTGAAGCCACACCGTCGGCGACACTGATACCGACACTTGTGCCCAGTGCTACCCCTACTCTACTCCCGACGGCGACTATCCAGCCAACAGTAACTCCGACCGGAACTATCCAACCAACGGCAACGCCTGAACCACAGACTGAACTGCCAGAATCCGGTGATATCTGGCCAACAGTATTGATATTGGTATTCGGATTAGGGCTGCTGGCTTCGGGCGGGTTGTTGCTGGTAAAATAAGCCGATGATCAGGATCGGGTTGGATTTTGACGGGGTAGTGGTTTATGACCCGGTGAGAATTGTCCGCGCGCCGGTGAAGTGGTTTAAAAAAAATGTGTTGAAAAGCAACACGTTGAGTTTTTTCGTGCCAAAAAACGAATGGCAAAGGTGGTTATGGAGGATAGTTTTCGCTTCCAGTATATGGCCGGCAAAAGGAGTTAACCTACTGCGGGAAATGGGTCGGAACAAACATTTCGAACTGCACCTGGTTACCGGAAGATTTGATTTTATGAACTCCCATTTGGAAAATTGGTTGGCCAAATACGGAATAAGCGGGGCTTTTAAGTCCGTGAATATAAATCGCCTGGAACAGCCACACATATATAAGGAAGGAATAATAAAGAAGTTAAAATTGGACTATTTTATTGAGGATAATCTGGACGTAGTGTTGTATCTGTCTCCAAGGGTCAAAGCGAAAGTTTTGTGGATTTATAATATTTTAGACGCGCACAAGAACTATCCGGAAAGATTTCCTTATTTGGAGAAAGCTTTGGAATGGATTAACAAGCAGTGAAGATACTATTTTCAGTCACGTATTACACTCCTTACGTTTCCGGCCTGACGATTTATGTGAAGAGATTGGCGGAGGAATTGGTTAATAGAGGACACAAAGTTACAGTTTTATGCATGAGACATGATAAGAAACTGTTGGAGAGAGAAAATATCAATGGAGTGGAAGTAATTAGGGCCAATCCCCTGTTTCAAATCAGCAAGGGGTTTGTGTCAATCGACTGGATAACCAAATCACGGCGGGACGCGGATGTAGTGATAGTGAACTTGCCGCAGGCAGAAGGGTGGATTCCCGCTTTGGTGGCAAAAAAAGTAATCGCCATTTACCACTGTGAAATAGTTGTAAAAAACAAAATAGTGCAAAGAATATTGGAGGCAGCGAATTGGTTGACCCTCGCCAGAGCTAACACTATCGTGACGTATACCGAGGATTACGGGAAAAGTTCACGTTTACTGAAGGGATTTGAACACAAAACGAAATATATTTATCCGCCGATCCCCTATCCTACGGCCGGAAAATTGAAGTTGAAAAAGCCAAAAGGGGAAATCTGGATCGGGGTGGCGGCGAGATTTGCCGCTGAAAAAGGCATTGAATATTTGCTGGAAGCACTGCCGGAGATTCCGGGAAAAGTGGTTATTGCCGGACCAATGGAACCGGTGGGAGAAGAAGAATATAAAAATAAGATTATAAAGCTCGTAGACAGGTATAAAGATAGGGTAAAGTTTTTGGGGACGATTGAGCCGGAGGAGATGGGCGGATTTTATAAGGCAATTGACGTGCTGGTTTTGCCGTCTGTAAACTCTACGGAGGCGTTTGGAATGGTGCAGGTGGAGGCGATGATGATGGGTGTGCTGGTAGTGGCCTCTGATTTGCCGGGCGTAAGAGTACCGATAATGAAAACAGGAATGGGAAAAATTGTAAAACCGCGGGACAGTAAGTCTCTGGCCGGGGCAATCTTGTGGGTGTTAAATAACAAGAATAAATTGAAGAAAAAATCTGCAATTAAGGAGTTTAATATGGATGGGGTAGTGCAAAAATGGCAAAAATTAATAGCATGAAATTCAGGTGGCGCCGAATCCCCTATTACCTGTCAGTAATATCTAAGATCTGGAGGAATGTGGACTGGTTAAAAAGAGAGATTACGCTAAATGGTATCAAGCTAAAATTTTCGAGGATTGGAGACTTGCTGGAGATAAAAGAGGTGGTTCTGGACCGGGAATACGAAAGTCGAATTGTGAAATTGGAAAAGAGGGATAAAGTAGTTGTGGATGTGGGAGCCGGGGTGGGAGATTTTTCCATTTTGGCCGCTAGAAGATTGCCCAGATCGGAGATACGAGCATATGAACCTGATGAAAACAGGTTTAATTTACTGGTTAAAAACCTGGAATTGAACGGGGTGAAAAACGTCAGGGCTAAAAAAGTGGCGGTTACGTCGCTTCCTGGCAACATTGATTTTTTAAAAATCGACTGCGAGGGTTGTGAATATGAAATATTAAATAATGTTAAAAATGTAAAAAAAATTGCTATGGAATTGCACTTAAGTTGCGGTGACGGTCAAAAATTAATAAATACCCTATTCAAGTCAGGTTTTGAAGTTGAGACGACCACAATAAAGGAAGTTCCGGAGTTAATGCATGTTTATGCTAGAAAAAGATGAAGGAGATACTAAAAGAATATTTAAAATCCCGGCCGTTATTTTTGTCTCTAATCAGGGCAAAAGAAGCTTGGTTGTTCCAAAGACAATTACCTTTGAAAACACCTGTTTTGGATGTGGGATGCGGGGACGGATTTTTTGCCAAAATAACTTTTAAAAAAATTGAGATTGGGTTGGATCTGGCAGACAGCAGGATAAACGAAGCAAAAAGAGAGAACGTTTATGAAAAATTGGTAACTTATAGCGGGCACGAAATTCCGTTGAAATCAGAGTCTGTCGCAACCGTGGTTTCCAACTGCGTGTTGGAGCATGTGCCGAATTTGGAGGAGGTGGTACAGGAAGTCCATCGAGTGCTGAAACCCGGGGGAGTATTTTTGACCACGGTAATGGCAAAGCCGTGGGAGGAAAATTTGATGTTTGGAGGCTGGTATAAGGGGTGGATGAGAAGAAAGCAAGTGCACTTTAATTTATTAAATTACTGGGAATGGATGAAGTTGTGGAAGAATTGCGGGTTTGAGGTCAGAGAAAAAATCGGGTATCTATCCTCAACTGCCTGTAAGCTGATCGATTTTTGTCATTATGTGTCATTACCGAGTTTGATTAGTTATAAGTTGACCGGGGTGTGGGATTGGGGATGGAAGTGGTATCCGACCCGTTGGTTAGTTAAAATAATGAGTGAAAATGGGAAGATCGAAAAATCAGGGGCAATTTTTTTTGAACTTAGGAAAAAATGAGTGGGTTAGGTTGGGGGTTGTCCTGGTTGTTTGTTTAGCGTTTTTATTGTGGAAATTGGACAAGATACCCGGTGAGTGGTTTGGGGATATATCATCAGTGGATGACCATACCCAAGAAGTGCTTACTGGAAAGTGGCCATTTTATTACTGGGGAAGTACCGGCCCAATTTATTACTACGTCATTGCTCCTTTAATATTAGTTTGGGGGAATAACTACATCGGATATAAGTTAGCTTCGATCGCGGTGGGGATATTGGGACTGATCGGAACTTATTTACTAGCTAATAAGATTGCGGGGCGCCATGTTGGCCTGCTAACTGTTTTTGTGGCAGGTTGTTCTTTCTGGAATATGGCGAGAGTCAGAGTAGCCGACTCCCAGGTGCTTCTCCCAGCTTTATCATCTTTGACGGTTTATTTGGCGATTAAGACTTTAGAGTTTGAATGGTTTTTAACCCCCGGCATTTTTGTAGCCTCATTAGGATTATTCGTATTTCCCCAATCCTGGCTCTTGCCAGTGGTGTTTCTGTCAATTCTGCTTTGGAAAAGCAGATCTTTGGCTATAAAAGCGGTTGTTCTTTTTCTGCCAGCATTAATCATGTTTCTCTTTGTGGTGAACAAGCAAAAGGATAATTTTACTAATGGATATGTGGGATCAAAAATATTCTCAAAACAATCATCGACTAACCAATTATTTAAGATGTGGATTACAAATCTTGAGAAAACTGCTTTGATGCTTCATTGGCGAGGAGATGTGATATTTAGAGCGAATGTGCCGTTAAGTCCGCACTTGGATCCAATTAGTGGCTTATTGTTCATAATTGGGCTAGTTTATTTATTGAAAACGGAGAGAAAAATTGCGGTGTGGCTGGTATTGATCCCGATTGTTTTGTTAATTTTGCCCTCGACTTCGCCGGCTTTATCTCCGAGTGAAATCCCTAGCTCGAGCAGGACTTTCGGAGCGGTGCCTTTTATTTTTTTTCTGGTCGCTGTTGGACTAACTAGAATCCGCTCAAAACTTGCGCTGACAATTGTTTTGATTTTGATCGGATATTTAAACGGATATAAATATTTTGTAATATACCCGAGAACTTTACCTAATGGGAATACTCCTTACGGAAAAATTATAGCTAAGTATATTGACGGTTTACCAATCGACACGACGGTGAAAGTTGCAAATTGTTGCTGGGGAGAATGGGGGCAGCCGGAGCCAAAAGCTATTTATCATCAGTTGACCGAGAAAAGATTTCGAGAAAGTATTGACCGAGAAGATTATGTATTGTCATGCGAACAGGTGCCCGAGGGCAAGCTGGCAATAATTGCAAATCCAGGCAATGTTGAGAAAATTGACGAGTTGTTAAAATGCCGACCTGGAGGGATTGTCCGTAACCAAGGTGTTTTTAAATCAATTGAGTGGCAGTGATCTTTTGAAAATAATGACTTTGGGGTGATCGTAGACGGTGTAGGTCTCATCAGCGTAGTCATCAACGAAGCTAATACCCGGCAAAGGGCAGTCCTGTATTGTCTTGGCTGTTTTGCCGTAAACGATATTTGACGGAGTAACGCAGAGATTGATCCCCGGAATGGGTAAATTGGGACGGGAAGTAAATTGGGCTACCGGGACGAAACCCAAAGAGCCGTCAAATAATGACTGATAGTATTTGATTGTTTGAGGATAGCGCTCGGGGACGGTCGTTATTGAGCCATAAAGACGATTACTGGAGAGGATGATATAGTCGACTTGGGCCAATTTTTGAGCCATGTCCTGCCATTTTTGCGGAGTGTCCGGGCCGTACAGGGGAAACTCGACGCCACGGTATGGCGGGAAATGATACCCGAGAGGCAAACAATCATCCCAATGCTCACAGGCAAGAGAACTGCCCGGAGGAATATTTTCCAGGATCCATTTGGTGGCGGTAACCCGTGAATGGGGCCGGGAATAGATAGAAATAAAAGCGAGAGACCAAACAAGAGTAAGTGTAACTGTAACTGTAAACAGGATTTTGTTAAGTTTTAATATCTGATATAGGAATGTTCCGGACGTGATTGCGAGGAAGGGGTAGATGGGATAGAAATAACGCATGGGCTGGCTATATTGGGTGCTTTGGTAGACAAATAAAAATATTGCCCAACCCAATACAAGGAGAACAAATGGATGGCGGCGGAAGCGGATGAGGGCAAAGACGAGTGATGCGATGGCAATAATTCCCAAAGGCAGACCTAGGCCCCAAAAGAGAAGATTTTCGAGCGGGAATAAGCCCGGGGTGATGTGGGTCCACATGGTTGCGGGGGGAAACC
>C687J35174_10008843_pt1 | contig 12719 bp, 8 predicted proteins | sample RifCSPhighO2_01_FD_35174 | JGI IMG/M metagenome (IMG submission 35174) | reverse complement strand
GGAACAATAACTAAACAAAGCGGTAGAATTGTTTTTTCAAATACCTTAATAACGGACTTTTTATAGCCTTCGAGCATTGTTGAGCCAGTCCATAGCAAGGCAATAACTAATATAACAATAAACGTATTTGGATGCATAAGGTAAGAAAGCGCCAGGAGGACAGCTGTTAGAAAAAACGAGATTCTTGAAAAGATTGATTTTTTTCTCTCAATATAAGATTTAAGGAAAATATCATAAAAAATTAAGGTCGGAAAAATAAAAATATAAGAAACGGATTCTCCATAAAATCCCCAATCAAATAACCATACCCAAGAAAGAGGCATCAAGGGGTAAAAAATGGCAGCAATTGTTGCTACAGTCTGGTTTTTAAGTCTTGTCCAGGCAAATAAATAAATACCTAAAGAGGTTAGCGGAACAGATAGAAATCCTAGCAGCTGATATGAATTGACTAAACTTAGGCTTGATATTTTATTTATAATTATCACAATAAAGTACGATAACTGGGGATAGCCCCAAACCGGCACTACCCCGCCATTTTGCAAAGGATACCAGTAAGGAAGACTGGGAAAGAATCTATTTAACCAATAAACATTTGATAAATGAAAAAGTGAATCTCCCCCTGTAATTCCCTGAAGATAACTGAATCCTAGAAAATAGGATAATAAAAGAACAAAAACGGCTGTAATAGAAAAAAAACTAATACGNAAAGCGCCTTTAACAAATAATAACATTCTCTTTATANAGAATTTAATANGTTTCCTCTTCATCTGATCTATTAATTANTTCTTTCTTTGATCTATAAAGAAGATTTTTTGCTCTTTTTATCACTGATTTAAACGGTCTGAAAATAATATTTGTAAACTTACTGCCCATAATCAGATAAGCTAAAAGAGTAAAAAGAGTAATAATACTAATTAGTCGTCCAGCAAATGTCCTAAAACCTGTTTTAAATTCCAAGGTTAGTTTGCTTCCGTTATTAACTGCTGGAAGACGCATGAGCATAAAACCAGGACCTCCTTTATATATTTTAATGTCGGTGCTATCGCCCTTTGGGGTAATTAGAGTTGCTTTCCAGTTGGGGAATTGGGTTTCACGCCAGAAAAGAGTTGAATTGTTTGAAGTCGAATCATTAAAAGTAAATTCGACTTTATCCGGATTGTCTCTTCGGATAGTTAATTTTTGCGTTTGGAGTTTTTCGTCATCTATTCTTGAACTATTAAGCCACTTAAAAAGGTTGTTTATAAATAGCATTTCTTCTTTATTATATTCATATGTCGATACATGACCTATCAGATCCAGCCCCGACCAGACTACTCTTCCTTTGCCATAAGTTCCCCCTGCGATGAGAGGTTTTTCATTAAGGCTTAGAACAGGTTTTGCCCAGGATCTAAGATTTGTTGTTGAAATTGAAACCCCCCATGGCAAATTGTTCCATTTTAAAGGAGAAAATTCCCCTATATCTATATTTCCGGCAATTTCTTTATTTTCAATTTCAAGAGGCACATTTTGATCATAGTCAGAAGACCAGACTAAATATTCAACTGGAAAAAAATCCGGAGTTTTATCAGACTTCCAATCTCTATCTGTATATTGCCAGCCTGTGCTAATATAAAGGTTTCCTCCCTCTTTCACATATTGATCCAACATTTTAAATGCATTATTCCTGTCTTTGTAAGAATACCCATATAAAATTAAGGAGTCGAATTTTTTAAGCTCGGAAAGAGAATAATCGTCAACATTTTCTTTTCCTTGAACCAACCAATTATCTTCGTAAGGAATTCCGCCATTGATTGCAACTCTAAATAACGGTTCAAAGGCTCTCTTTTTAAGCGAACCGATAACTAGACTCGCAGGCTTTTGCACAGTCCAGGAATACATCTCTGTTGGATCCGCAAACTGCCAGATTCCAGCTTTATCTATTTCTTTCCAATTTTTTTGATCTTCCTTATACTTATCTAGTTTATCAACTGTATTATTAAAAAATAGATATTTGATACCAAACCATTTAACAATATTATTGACATTTATTGTATTCCCCGTATTTTCAGTAAATAGCGCCTGCTGTTCGATTCCCCAATAAGGACCTAGCAAAGAAAGTTGTATCGCGTATAAATTAATCTGGCTNATATCGCTTTTAATATTTAATCTCATTACTTCTCCACCTAGATATGGAGATAAATCTACCCGAAGCATTTTTTCATTTTTATGCGCATTAACAAAATCTGGAAAAGGCAATAAATCGTCTGGATTATTAGCAAGTTTTGGCCTGGGCCAATTGTTTTTATCTTTTAAATAAGATTTAACTTGCTTTACATCTGCTTCATCATTTTTAAAAGTTTTATTATTGTCTAAAAAAGGATTTCTTATATCAAATCCGTTTGGGCCGTAGCGAACTTCATATTCTTTCCAGAGACTACTCGGTTTGTTGGCAAAATAAATAATCAAAAAAAGAGTTAAAACTATAGCTAGAAAACTGGATGCAAGCGCTACAAAAATTTTTCTAACAATAAAAATTTTCCCTTTTTTCAAGAATGACAGTGGTAAATCAAAAATCATTTGAGATAAGCTTACAATACCAAACGCGGCAACAATTGGAGCAAAAGCCCTGATAAAAATCAAAATTGCCCGATGATGAAGAAGCTGACCGCTATATGGAATTATTACCGATGTATACCATGTCAATAAAGGATATTTAAGATAAATAAAAGGAATTGATGCTAGTAATCCTAAAACTAACATTTTTTTCTTCTTTAAAACTATTGCCGCGATTAAACCTAATATTGCCGGAATCCATATGGTTAAAGGCACCACAGCATTTCTTATTGTATACTTAGCGTCCGTAATTGGAATTTTTCCAATTCCTAAAATGGAATTTACATTAAGCGTATATCCCTCTAAAAATTCTTGTTTCAAATATGCACCAGGCGTTGCGACTACAGTAGAATACGCTTTGAAATCCAAAAATAAAAAAGAAATTATTAGAAAAGCAAATATAATTACTGCTATAGATGGAAAAATATTTTTAGCTAAATTTTTTATCTTCCATACTTTCTTTTCTATTGCCTGGACAAGAGTTAGGAAAAATATTATAAATAAAAGATCTAGAAATGTGGTAGGGTGCGCCAAAAATGTTACGCCCAAAAATAAAACCGTCAATAAAAAGGCCAATCTCGAAACAAGTCCAAAATTTTTCTTAAGATATTTATCAAGAAAAATATCATAAAAAATTAAGGTAGGAAAAATAAAAATATAAGAAACCGATTCGCCATAAAATCCCCAATCAAAGAGCCAGATCCATGAAAGTGGCATTAAGGGATAAAGTATGGCCGCAATTCCTGCCATTGTCTGATTTTTAAAACGGGTCCAAACAAATAAATATAATCCTAAAGAGGTTAAAGGGATAGATAAAAATCCAAGAACCTGAAACGCGCCAACAAGATTTAGGCTGGANAAGCGGTGAATTATTACTACGGCAAAATAAGATAATTGGGGGTAGCCCCAAACTGGCACTATTCCGCCGTTTTGAAGAGGATACCAATATGGAACATTGGGAAAAAATTTATCTATCCAATAAATATTTGAGAGATGAAACATCCCGTCATTTCCAATTATTCCCTGAAGATATTGAAAACCTAGAAAATAAGAAATTAAGAATATAATAAAAATTGCTATCAGGAAATAAACGACTCTAAAAGAACCTTCTGTTAATTTGAATACGCCCTTAATAAGACTTTTCATTTTTTATAAGCGGTAAAATGGCCAATCTGGCCGGGAACATTACTTAATAATTTTGACTCATAAAAACACAAAAAAGAAATTAACATTTTTAAACCGTGTAATAGATATTTTAAACCATTATTTGGCAAAACTTCAACATATCCCTCAATTGTATGAGACGGTTTTAGCTTAAACGCGCTTAAAAGAAAAAAATAAAAAAAATCAACAAATTGAAATATAAAATGTCCGTTGTATTTATATTTTATTCCTGAAAATCCTGAAATCTTAAGCATCTTAACAATATCTTTTAATTTAAATTGCTGTATATGTCCCGCGTACTTTTCTTTTGGCTTTACACCTAATTTTAGAAACCAGCCGTGTATTGTAAAATTGCTGCCTTCAAGCGGAATCGAAAAATGAAATACTCCACCGTTTTTTAGAACTCTAAATATCTCTTTAAATGCTAAAGAAGGACTATTCAGATGCTCCATAACATCAAAACCTATAACCGCGTTAAAATAATTATTTTTAAATGTAAGACTATGAGCATCGCCCTGCATGTAATAATTACCGCTATCTATTTGTTTGGCTAAATTAACTAATTTGACATCAATATCAAGNCCGGAAATCTCAAGATCGGGCCTTATTTTTTTAATTGATCTTGCAAACGCTCCTGCCCCGCAGCCGATTTCCAGAATTTTTCCGTCAACTTCTTTTAAATTTTCAAGCGCGTATTTTAAACTTAATGAATTAAAGTAAAAAGGAGATAATTTAATTTGTTCTATACCCCAAGTTCTTTTCATTATCTAATTCACTACCTCGTAAATCATAAGATTTACTCCGTTTGTTATAGTTTTAATATATTTAAAATGATCTTTTTCCAGACTAACCATTTTCTTATATCTTAAAGTTTCCGGCTTTAGAAAAATCAATCTAATATCTTCCTTTTTTAACCAGTCTAAAATTACTTTACGATTTTTACCCCATTTTGCAAAAGGATCGCCATTCATATAATAAAAGGGGTCAAACATTTGGCCGATCAGATTCTTACCTGATATATTTGAGTTTTTTACAAGGTAATAAACAAATACCTGATCGTCTTCCGGAACAAGAATTGAACCGCCATTATAACTGCTTAAGGCTTCTTTGGCAGCCATTTCTCTTCTTTCTAGAACAAAACTCCATCTCTCCGGCTGATAATAGCGCCAGATTGGAATCCAAAGAATCTGCAGGACTAAAATAATAACCCCTAAAAACAACCAGAGAATCCAATTAAAATACATTTTCGAAAACATTGGTAAAATTCTTTTTAAAGAACTAAAAATTAAAACGGCAACTATGAAGCCGATAAATAAGTATGGAAGCCAGAAAATTCTATCCAGCCAAAATCTGGGTAAATAACTAAGTATGTAGTCTGTAAAACCGATAAAGAATGCCAGAAAAGCAAGATTTCCTAAACCCAAGAGAGACAAAAGAAACCATTTCGGTCTTTTTTTTAAAATAATTAGCATGCCCAGAATTGAAACAGCTAAAATAACTCCAAAAATATATCTTATAAACACCTGCTCATCATTAAGAGGAATATCGGGCTGCCATTCTCCTTTCGCGTTACCCAAAAAGTTCCACCAGATTGGGTAAATGGCATTATTTGTATAATTAAGAAGATATTTCATATAAAAAATAATAGGCACAATATAAGCAAAGGCACAAGCCATTTTTTTATCAATGTGCTCTTTTGAAAAAACAATTAAAGTAAAAACAAGTCCTGCTGAAAAAAGCCAATACTCTGCTCTTGCCATTGATACAATCCCAAATAAAAATCCTGCCAACAATGATTGTTTTGGCCAAAAGTATAAAGCCAGAAAAAGAAGAAGAATCCCCAATGGTTCCTGCATTCCTGAAACATCGGTAAAAATACCTATAGGATTAAAAACAGCAAGAAAAGCAGTCGCGATTGCAACTTGCAGATTAAAATATCGTTTTGCAAGAAGAAAAAGGACAACAATAGCACCAGATCCCGAAACGATGCTTAAAAGCTTAGGAATGATAATGCTGGTTGACCCTGTTATCGTAAAAAGAAGAGATAAAACTAACGGATGCAAAGGCCCCCAAAAATACTCCATACCCTTAAGATCCCAAAGGCGCAAAAATCCATGAGAAAGACCAACATCTCTGGTAAAAAACCCAATTAACCAATGATGATAGATGTCGTTATACCAACCGTAAGCGCCATTTTGAGGATTTATTATAAAAAAAGCAAAATAAAACCTTGAAGCTAAAGCCAGGATAAAGACGAAACCCGGAAGAATCCATCTTTTTTTACTGCTTTTAATTTGGCTTTCTTCCCCCTTAATTTTTTGACTTTCCTGAACATGATCTCTGGTATGCTCTTCTCTAAGGTTTGGCCTTGAGGCGTCATAAATTTTTTTAATCCAATCTTCATATGTTTCCTCTATTTTTTTTTCTATTTTCAAAGCAGAATTTTTTTCCATATTATTTTTATTCTATCAATATTCACACAATATAAAAACCCCTTAATTCTTCAAAAACCGTTTAAAGTTAAAATTCAGGAGTATAAGACTTATAAATCCCGGGATAGTCAAAATTAGCGTCAAAAGCAGATGGTGGAAAATAATTACAGAAGAAATATATTCTTTTGATATACCCAAAAAGGTTGAGAAAATTAAAACACCCAAAAGTTCAATATTGCCTACATAACCTGGACCGCCGGGAATTATAAAAGACAAATTAAAAAAAGTGTACCCTAAAATTATCAGAGGAAGCGAGACGGAAAATCCAAAAAGAGGGAAAAAAAGATAAAAATAAATCCCGTCAACCACAAGCGCCAAAACCGAAAGAAAAAGGAGAAAGAAAAAAGAAAAAGGTTTAAGCCGCAAAACCGAAAATCCCAAAAATGCTTTTTCAAAAAGAGAAAGGATTTTTTTTGACACACTTTTGGGCAAAAAAAACAACGCTTTAGACATCAAATCTAGACTAAATTTCTCTTGAAACACCAGAAAATAAAGTGCTAGGAAAACCAGGATTATAATGGCAACCTGAATATAGGAAATCAGATGAAGAATCGAATAATTTCCAATTAGAGGCATAAAAATCACAATAGCTACTAAAACGGCAAAAAAATCAAAGGCTTTATCGACAAAGCTTACCGTTGTACCGGAAACTAAAGAGAGCTTGTATTTCTTTTTTATAAAAAGGGCGCGGCCTACCTCCCCCGCCCTAATTGGAACCAGGTAATTCAAGAGTGCTCCAGCAAAAGATGTTGTAGCAGAGTCCAAAAGACTGATTTTGGCAAGCGGTTTAAGAAGAATTTTAAACCTGATGATTCTCAAAAATGCGGCAAAAAGATAAACGAAAACAATTACCACAAGCATCGGAGTTGATGCTTTGGAGAAATAGAAAGGGATTTTTGACAAATCATTCGTTTTTAAAAAAATAAAAAGAAGAAAAACGCCAAACAAACTCTGGATAAAAAGCAATAAAACCTTTTTCATTGTTGAACTGATTCATTAATTTTTTTTTCTAAAATATTAACGTGTTTGTCCCAAGAAAAATTGGTTTTGACGTGTTCCCAGGCGCTTCTTCCCATTTGGCTTCTTTTTTTAGGATTTTCAATTGCTTTCAAAATTTTTCCTGCAAAATCCGGAACATCAAATGGCTTAGCAAGAAAACCAGTCTTACTATTAACAACGGTTGTTGTTGGTCCGGCATTGTTCCAGGCAACAACAGGTACTCCCCAAGCCATAGCCTCAATTACCCCCATTCCAAAATCCTCTTCAGGAGCAGTATAAATATAAACCGCAGCATTCCTATAGAGATTTTGGAGCGACACCTCACTGATTTGTCCGGTAAAAATTACAAAACGTTGAATTTTTAATTTTTTCACCAGTTTAAAAAGTCTTTGTGTATAAAAAGTGTGTGTGCCCGGAATTACCAGGTTAATATCAGGATATTTATCAAGCACCTTTCTAAACGCTTCCAACCCATATTCAAATTCTTTTTGAGGGACGTGACGATTAGTGAGCAAAACAAATGGTCTTTTTATCTTAAAAATATCACCTTTCACATTCTTTATTTCCAATATTCCTTCGTATGCCGTATGGGGATTCACTCTTAATTTTTCAAAGTCTTGAGCATGAGAACCGGCAGGACAAGCAATTGTTTTATGCATATAAATATTTTCTATTACCCTCTTGATATAACTGCCGTTCACAAGCATAAATTTACCTTTAGTAAAAGAGGCGTGATCCGCCCAGGATACAAAGAATTTCATTCTCTTTATAAGATTGTCTATAAAGTAATATTCGGAAAGATTTTCCCAGTTTACTCTTTGATCAACTTTTCTGGGATATAAAAGCCTGTTTGGCCAGTTTGTGTAGACAATATAAGGCTTTCTTAAAACTTTTGAAACACAGTAGGCGATCCAGGCTCCGGGCTGATTTTCGCCTACAAAAATATCTATATCTAAAAATCTTAAAGCAAAAAGAGGAGCAAGAACAGAGCTTAGAACCATAAGTATTGCATGCCTGCCGGGAATAAATGACGGTAATTGCGGCAGAAAAGTTTTTACTTTAAGATTTTTTACGTCTTCGGGATAACAGAGTTTTCTATCTAAAGTTGGAGCAAAAACTTCTACCTTGTATCCGCGTTTTATTAAACCCCTGGCTTGCTCTATAACAATCCTTTCCCCTCCTCCCGAATAAACGAATCCGCAATGGAAAATAGCAATTTTAATCATACTAGCCTAAAAAAGTTAATTCAATACTTCTTTAACAACTTTATCTATAATATCCACGTGTTTGTCCCAGGAAAAATTAGCTTTGACCTGCTCCCATGCGCTTTTTCCCATCCTGTTTCTTAATTTTTGATCCTGAAGAAGTGTTGAAATTTTTTGCGCAAAATCAGAAATATCAAATGGATTAGCAAGAAATCCTGTTTTACCGCTTATAATTGTTGTCGTTGGTCCGGCATTGTTCCAGGCTACAACCGGCACTCCCCAAGCCATAGCCTCAATTACTCCCATGCCAAAATCCTCTTCGGGGGCAGTATAAATATAAACGCAAGCCTTTTGATAAAGTTTTTGAAGAGTTTCTTCGGAAACCTGTCCCGGGAACAAAACATTTTTTGAAATTCCCGACGATTTTACAAGACCTAAAAGATCTAGGGTATATTCTGTAAACGGCCCAGGAATAACAAGACTTACTTTTGGAAGTTTCTTTAAAAGAATCTCCATCGCTTCAATTGCGTATTTGAATTTTTTTTGCGGTTCATGTCTGTTTGTCAGTAATATATAGGGTCTGTTTATTTCAAAAATCTTGCCGTTTAGATTCTCTACTTTTAATTTCCCTTTATACGACTGCGTTTTCGTATTCAAGCTCTGAACATAAGCTCCTGCCGGACACGCGACTGTCGAACAATGGTAGATTTTCTCAATTATTTTTCCGATATAATTGCCGTTTCCAAGTATCACCCTGCCGCTTGTGAAAGAAACGCGATCCGCCCAGGATACAAATCTCTTCATTCTTTTAATTAAGTTGTCAATAAAATAATATTCTTTTAAATTTTGCCATTTAACTTCTCTGTCTATTTTTCTTGAATATAAAAGCCTGTTTGGCTGGTTCATGTAGACAATATAAGGCTTTCTTAAAACTTTTGAAACACAGTAGGCGATCCAGGCTCCGGGCTGATTTTCGCCTACAAAAATATCTATATCTAAAAATCTTAAAGCAAAAAGAGGAGCAAGAACAGAGCTTAGAACCATAAGTATTGCATGCCTGCCGGGAATAAATGACGGTAATTGCGGCAGAAAAGTTTTTACTTTAAGATTTTTTACGTCTTCGGGATAACAGAGTTTTCTATCTAAAGTTGGAGCAAAAACTTCAACAATATACCCTCTTTTTTTTAGTCCTTTTGCTTCTTCCAGAACTATTCTTTCTCCCCCACCCGAATATATAAAACCGCAATGAAAAATAGCTATCTTAATTGTCTGTTTCATTTAAATAATTCTTTGTTCTTTTTAACCCACTCGAAAAGTTCTTTCAGTCCTTTTTTGTGAGAGATTTTTGGCCTCCAGGACAGTTCATTTTTGAGCTTTTTTATATTAGTAATGTATACTTTTTGGTCTCCTGGCCGCCATTCATCAAACTTTGTTTTTATTTTCTTCCCTGATAATTCCTCTAAATATTTTAGGTATTCTAAAAGAGAGAAAGAATGCTCAACTCCTCCGCCGATATTATAAACCTGGCCCGCGGATTTTTTGATATTTTTCACGGCATTTTGATATGCCTCGATAAGGTCATAAACGTGCAACAAGTCCCTGACTTGCTTTCCGTCGCCGTAAATATTAATTCTTTTTCCTAAAACTGTTGAGATTGCAAAATGAGCAACCCACCCTTGATCTTCTATCCCCATTTGTCTTGGACCATAAATGCATGATTGTCTAAAAACAACTGTTGGTATATTATACATTCTGTAATAATCTCTTGTATATTGATCCGCTACCCCATTTGAACAACCGTAAGGCGAATGAAAATCCAGATGATGTTCTTCGTCTATTCCATCTGGAAAATTTCTGTAGGAATATCTGAACTTTCCCTCTTTTACATTTACTCCGTTCATTTGACCGTAAACTTTATTTGTTGAAGCAAAAATGATAATGGGTCTATGTCCCAGTTCTCTAGCAGCTTCTAAAATATTAAATGTACCTAATGCGTTTACTTCAAAATCATGGCGGGGATTTAGAAACGATGTCGTAACCGCAACCTGACCCGCCAGATGGTAAATTACATTAACTTTGGAAATTATTCTTTTGATTTCATTAAAATTCCTAATATCTATTATATTTACATTAAGTTTTGAATAGCGATGATTGTTTTTAAGCCAGACCAAATTTTCCCAAGTTCCGTTTCTTGAGAGATTATCAACAATTGTAACTTCCCATCCTTTGGCAAGAAGATAATTAGACAAATTTGAACCGATAAATCCTGCTCCACCTGTTATTAATATTTTGTTATCTTTACTAATAGACATAGATTTTATCATTTTTTTTGTTCCAAATGAGTAGGATAATATTTTAACGCATAAATTAACAAAACTAAAGTAAGAATTGAAAGGCCGCTTGCCATTATAGATGAAACACTAGACAACAACCCTTCTCTTTCAACACTCCCAACGCCTTTAGAGTAGGTCGCTTCGATACCTGTTAATATAAGTTCCGAACGTAAAGAAATAACGTTTTGTATCATTACTAATAAAAGTAACGTCATCGTAACTGTTGAAATAAAAGCAAGCAAGAAGATTCTTTTATTGTTTTTTTTAAAAATAACGCTCTCTTTTATTTTTCTGTATCCTAAGTCAAAAATAAAACCCAGGATAAGCGCAACAAAAAGAGCAGCGCTAAAAGACAGTTCAATAGAATAGCGCGAAGGCACAAAAATACCTTGCATATTTAAAGAGGAGCTTATAATATACATTACCAGATAAGAAAGAAAAAGAAAAATAGAAATAAATATTGGCTGAAGCTTCTCGCGTCTATCAAAAATAAGAAAAGAAATCGCGCCGACAACAGGCACGACAGGTATAAAAATTGGCAATATTTTAGAAAAGTACGAGATTGCAAAAACCATACTTTCAATTCTTATTATTTTTGAAATTACTGCCGGATCATACCAAAAAAAAGATAAGCAAAAAGAAGAAATTAAAACAAAAAAAAGGCGAACAAATTTGATTCTAAATCCACCTAGAAATCCTTCTGACACAGTTATAATTAAAAATAAAATTAAAAGGTTTAAGAAAGCGAATGGGGAAATTATCATGACAACACTTGCGAATATAATAGACAGAAATCCTAAGGCAAAAAGACCGCCATGTATAAAAGCTTTAAAATGTAAAAGAAAAAATGGAATAAAAGAAAAAGCAAGCGCGTGAGCTCCATCTCCCTGAAAAATAGCATAAATTAAAGGCACGCCATTTCTTGAAACTGGATTTGGCAAGACAAATAAAAGAGTAGCCAGAAACGCAGTAAGTTCGTGTCTGTAAACTATTCTTCTAACAAAAAGGTAGATATTTATTGGCGCCCAAAAAAGCATTAATAAAGAAAGCACTAAAAAAAACTGAGATTTATCTATTATTCTTATTTTCTCAACAAAATCGGCAATCAGCATTAAAGAAGATGATCTTGAGAAAGCAGGAGTTAAATCTTTGCTTATAATAGAACTAACTATAAAAACGTTTAGACAAAAAATAACAAAAAGGGCAAAAACTGTGATTTTATTTATCGAAGTTCCCTTCCAATAGAATTTATCTTTAAATCCTTTGTTGACAATATCATCCCAAAATCTGTTCTGAAGATCTATCCCTCTTTTGGCAGCAACATCTTCCATATATTACTAGTATAACAAAGTTGAAAATAGAATTTCTAATACTCCTCTTCGTTACTCGCAAGACCTGAACGCAAAGACGGCAGTTTATTTTTAATTTTTGGATATAGTTTTTTATAGTTTATTAATAACAAAAAAATTAAGACTCCGCCTATTATTGGCGCTGCCCGGTCATACCAAAATAATCTGTAATGAATTTCAAAATCCTGATCTCCTGTTTTTACCGGCAGAATCAGCATATTGCCAAAAGCGTCTTTAATAATTCTCCCCCGGCCCTTTGTAATGTTCCACCTTGAATCATAAGTTATAGCCAAAGAAATTAATTCTTTCTTTCCACTTTTTGCCTGAAATACAAGCTTACCTGGTGTTTCGTAAATTAAATTAACTGGTCTGCCTAAAGAATTTGCATAAGCAAAAATTGCCTGTTTGTCATCGCCTTTGCTTGGACTTTGGACTTTTAAAATAGCATCTTTGGCAATCCTGCCAACCGATGCATTATTAACTTTATATAAACTATTCCCAGAAGTTGCGTTTATTTTCTGAAATGATATAAATTTTTCCGGATGTTTAAAATCCCGATAATACTCCTCTGATTCTTTTTCATGA
>C687J35174_10008835_pt1 | contig 12730 bp, 21 predicted proteins | sample RifCSPhighO2_01_FD_35174 | JGI IMG/M metagenome (IMG submission 35174) | reverse complement strand
GGAATTTTTGTCGTGAAAATGCGCGAGCCATTGCATTCCGAGACAAATCCCGAGGATAGGCGCTCCGAGGCCGATTATCCCTTCCGGAATTTCCGGCGCATCGGCATCGGATATGTTTATGGTTCCGCCCGAGAGGATTATCGCTTTTGGTTTGTTGTCCTCCGCCCATTTTAAAGACTGATCCGGAGGCAGGATGACCGAACGGAAACCCAAATAGCGCAGACTGCGCCTGATTATCTCCGTATATTGAGAACCCAGGTCAACGATTAAAATCTGAATGTTTCTGTCTTTCATTTGTGCAATTGTATCATATTACTCATGTTAAAAACAAAAACTCCGGGCATCCGCCCGGAGTTTTTGTTTTTATTTCCCTCGGCCATAGCCCCTTGGCCGTAGCCAAATGGGCGAGGCCTACGGGCGAGGCTTTTTCGCTTTCTTTGGTTTTTTTACGTCTTTTCGATATGCGTTGTTTCCTTTTCCCATATGATTTTTAATGAACGAAGTGACTATAAAAATCTTTACCCTGTTAAATCCTCGCTCTGCGAGGCCTGTCTTTAGCAGGATTTAACAGGGTTCTTAAAATATATTCGCTTCGCTCATTATTTTAATTAATAATATTTTAATCCTCGGATTTGTAAAAATGAGCGACCAGAACAATGGCAATCAAGGCTATATACCCGCTTAACGCCAGCATTGGGAAAGAAATATATCCGCCGAATTCACTGATTAATTGCTGATAGCACGACACCCCTGAAGCATCACAAGGTAAACTTGAGCTGTTGCCGAAATAGTAGAAAAAATTCTGATAAACGGAAAAAATCAAGCCTACGGCGAGCATAGGCAAGGTATATTTTACAACTTTCCTGTCTTTGGACCATATGGCTGCGCCGAAAATAAAAACCAGGGGGAACATGAAGACTCTCTGGTACCAGCATAAGTAACACGGCACAAAACCAATTATCTCCGAGTAAACCAGGGAAAATAAAGCGGAGAGAAGCGTGATTATAAAACCAAGCGTAAGATAGTGCTTGTCCACAAAAGCCAAAAATTTATTCTTTTTTGGCCCCAGAAAAAGCACCACGAAGGCAGCTACGGCAAAAATTTGCATCAATATTGCCCCAACCCCCAGAAACATATTGAGATAGCGTACGTTTTCTATATTCATATTATTGCGGCAAGACGCAAGAAGTTTTGTCGGCCAGTTGCTGTAGAGTAAGCTCGCCGGTCAAGCGTGAGCCGTCGGCAAATTCCCAAGTAGGGTAGCTTTTTATTTTTTTGTCTATACATGCCGCTGTCTGCCCTTTGGCGTCAGCGGTGGAACATTCGACATAAGGCAGGAGCTTGGCGGAAGAGCCGAAAAGTTTTTTCGTAGCCTGGCAGTGCGCGCACCAGAACGCCCCGTAAAAAACGGCGCCTTTTTCTTCCAGACATTTAGTAAATTCGTCGTACTTGCCCGGGCCGGCAGGCTCTGTCGCTGTATTTACCCTCAAGAGAACTGTCGCGATGGTGCCTAAAACCAAGATACCTATTACCGAAATGAAAATTTTTACATTGTTGTCCATAGTTATGAAATTATATCAATTAAAAATATCCAAGGCAACTTAAAAACTTAGGAAGGAATATAATAAGCCCGACCAGTATTGCCGTAAATACGGCGAGTAAGACGGCGGCGGCGGCCACATCCTTTGTGTCTCTGGCGTACGGATGGTATTCCGGGGAGGTCAAGTCTATATCTATCTCTATCGCCGTATTTAGAGCCTCGGTAACGAATACGAAACTGATAGAAAATACCAAGGCGATCCACTCAAGGGAGGAAACATCAAAATAAAACCCGAGCACTACAACGATGAGCGCCACTATTCCGTGGGTAAGCAGGTTTTTAGTGGTCATCCAAAAAACTTTCAGCCCGCGGAACGCGTTTTTGAATTTTTCCATGGTTTTAACTTCCCGCCATGCTTTTTTTTCTGCCTGGGGATCCATCCCGGTACTAAAATTTTAAACTGTTAATAATAGTGGTCATTTTGTTTTAATCAAAAATTTAGTACGGGATAAATCTTTATTCAACTTTCAGAGTTCCCCACATTCCCATTGCCCGGTGAGAACCTATAGAACAATAGTACTGGAAACTTCCCGTTTTATCCGCGACAAATTCCACTGTTTGTTCTTGCCCGGTCTTTATCACATTTGTGGCGACCTTGAACTCGTCTATCTTGAAATCGTGAGTTCCATCCCCGTTTTTGAAAGTAATTTTTACCGTGTCTCCTTTTTTAACAGATATAACAGAAGGACTGAAAGAGAAATTTTTTCCCGTAACCGTAAATTCTTTTACGGCCCCGACCGTGGTTTTAACGTCCGCGTTCAGATCTAAAATAGTGTCCGCAGAAGAAGTATCTGTGCTCGTATTTACGGGAACAGCTTTGTTTTCGCCTTCTCCCACTACCGGGGCTTCCGCCTGCTTGTTCATCCCAAGCAAGTACCACGCCCCTATCAATATGACTACCAAAACAATAATTGTGATGTATGTGTTTTTCATAATGTTATTTTATTAATTTTGTAATGTCTCATCTCGCAATTTTTTATACCAGGCCAAATTTTCGGGAAGCGGCGTACCGCTCTTTTCGTATTCTTTTATTTCCTTGTCCATTCTATTCCTGTCGTCCCAGCTATAGTCCGAATACTTTGTAAGCTTTGGAATTTCAGCGCTTCTTAAACTCTGCACTACCATACCGGACTGTACTGGCTTTGTTGGCTGTGATTCTGTCCCCGAACGGAATTTCATATTTATATTATACCATTATAAAAAATGAAAAAGTCCGGCCTGTGGATATTTACTGAAATTGGATGTATATAGGACGTGGGTTTAATTTGAGAAGTGTCTCCGGAGTCATCAGGGTGGTTCCCGGTGTCAAAACGTCATTTTTGTAAAATAGCTTGAAGCCGGCAAACTGCACGGGTTCCGGGTAGATGAAGTGCTTGTAGGTGCCTATCTTTTTCGCCTGCCCTCCCCAGCCGTCCATATGCATGACGATTTGCACTTCCGGCTGAGTTCTTATTTCTTTATAATTGGTAACCATCTTCTGCGTATAGCGGTGAACGACGAGTATTTTCGGAGTCAGATTATTTTCTTTGACCAGCTTCGAGAGGTATTCCGACGCGAAATTTATATCGGAAGCATCCACTGTTCCGACGACTTTACCGGGACGTATGCCGCTCTTCATTGAAAACTCCGGGTCAATCCCCAGATGCACGTTCGGCATTTTTAAATACTTTTCTAGGAGCGGAACTTCCGTCTGCACATTGGAGAATCCGACCTGCACGTCGAGAAATACGATGGCGCCGATTTTTTCCGCCATTTTGAGTACTTTGTCTATTTCCGTAAACGGCATGCGGGCGCGGTATTTGCCGCTCTCTCCCGGAGCCGCCTGCGCCACAACTGCGATGTAATGAAGAGCCGGCATAACGGGTGTCTCGGGGTCCGCGGTTTCCCATTTCTTTACTTCCACCGCGAGCCGGGAGAGCATCTCTCCTTCCGGATATTGCCCGAGAACACCCATTTTGGTGGAATACAAGTTACCGTAGTAAGCGATGATACGGTGAAAAGGCAGAAGGGCGCCCGCGTTCGGATACTCGGTCTTAACCGGCCAGATGTTCGGCTTTTGCGGAGGCGGCGGGACCGTAACCGTGGATTTCGTAATAGTGCCATCCTTGTTCTTCACGCTGACTACCTTGGTGGTGGGCAGAGGCGGAGCCGGATTATTCGCGAGAGCTGTCATCTTCTCGTCAAAAAGCTCTTTATTGAGAGGTGGAATCTCGCGGACCTCCGGCTTGCGCTCGGGAGCGGCCAGTTGCCCGGAAACTTCGGTCTTGCTATAAGAAACCATGGTACTGAAATATTCCGGGAACAGGAAAAAGAGCGATGCGACAACAACCGCAGCCCCTAAAAAAATCCTGGTTTTCGTAATCATTGATATGCAGTATAGCAGATATAATGTTCCGGCAAAAGGAGACTTACGCTATCAACTTCGCTATCTCTTCTGTGTTGTAAAAATGAGACACTTTCATATGGACAACCCGGATGCCAACCTTGTTCAGCACTTCATCCACGAAATGGTCCTTCGCCGGCTTTTCCTCCTCCGCGTGAGCGCTATGGGAACCGTGTCCGCCCTCGGCTTCGTGCACGCCCGGGGAATTGTGGACGTTATGGTCGAGCTCTATCACAAGCTTCGGAGTAAATGACTCTCTATAAAAAATGGCAAAGTCCACATGCCTTCCTACTGTCGGATCCGTAGGAGAATATTCCCAATGACGCTCATTCCCCACGTGCACCAGGTTCGAAAGATCAAGCTTCGGCAATATGAGATACTCGCCTTTCACCGCTTCCTCAAGCGCCCTGAAAAAATCCTGCTCTTCCGCAGACAATAAAAATTCTTTTTTAAAATAAGAGGTGTATTTGGTATGGTCGTCGCTTATGTATTTTCTGAATATCGGCGCATAGTAAAAAGAAGCGAGCGCGGTTAATATGATTAATGCGATAAAAATGATAGCCATATTCAATAATATAGACGAAATGAAAACCCTTTTATAACATCACTATAACATTTCTTGTAAAATAAGACTTTTTGGGGTAATGTATGGAAGTAAATAAGAATTTTGGGAGACGTCCCTAATGGTAATCGCCTCATCGGCGACCCGCCGAAAAGGCGGGGGCAAAAAATGTTTTATACATACATATTAAAAAGTCAGAAAAATGGTAGTTTGTATATAGGAAGTACCGATAACTTGAAACGTAGATTTATTGAGCACAATAAAGGTCTTGGTGGAGTTTATACGAAAAACAATAGGCCGTTTATCTTAATTTATTACGAGGCATATCTATCTTATAAAGATGCAAAATTATCGGAGAAATTTTATAAAACAGGATATGGAAGAGAAGTTTTAAAAGGCAAATTGAAAAATTATTTAAAATAATCTTGTTTCTGCTCAAAGCTGGGAGATCGTCTAACGGTAGGACACATCCCTCTGGAGGATGTTATCATGGTTCGAATCCATGTCTCCCAGCCTTGTGCAGAAACGCTCGTAAGGTATAATAAAAATCATGCAATTTCTTGTAATTGGTAGAGACGGGAAAGACAAAAAATCAGAGGAACGCCGAATGGCTGTGAGGTCAGCGCACCTTAAATTAGGTGACAAGATGGAAAAGTCAGGTAATAGATGGTACGGCTGTGCAATGTTAAATGACAAAGGTAAGATGATTGGTTCAATGGCTGTTATGGATTTTCGATCTAAAAAAGATTTAGAAAAATGGTTAAAATCCGAACCGTATGTTGTAGGTGGTGTATGGAAGACAATAGAAGTTCACCAATGCGATGTTAAAACCCCCTGGAAGTTTAATAGAACAAAGAAGTTTTTCAAATCAAGGAGTTAGGTCTAAAAAGGTTCCAACATCGTCCCAGACGGTCAGCAAATTCTGGTATAATTAAATAATGAAAAAGTATGCAAGTCCGACATTTATATTTTGGCTTATCGTAACTATTATTCCCATAATAGGTATCATTATTAGCATTACGGATCCTCAAAACTTTAATCAAGCTCAAGAAGTTTGGAGAGGCAGAATTGTAGTGTTCGGTGTATTCGCACCCTTAGCATTTATTTTAATTCAGGCCTTACAGGTAATCATTACACCTATTAGCCATTACAGTATTGGAGTAATTGGAGGATTTCTCTATGGTCCATACTTAGGGGCACTTTATAACTGGATTGGCAGGATGATAGGACATACGGCCGCGTTTTTCATTGCTCGTACTTTCGGAAGGAAATTTGCGGAGAAATTTGTAACTCCTGAAACATTACAAAAATATGATAAATATGTTTCCAATAAGTCATTCGTTCTTTTCCTGCTGTATTTTTTACCGTTTTTCCCTGACGATGAACTGAGCTATCTTTCCGGCTTATCTAAGATGAAATTTAGGGCGTTTTTTGTAGCTGCTTTTTTCGGGCACATAGGAGGGAGCTTATCTCTCGCTTATGTAGGAGGAGGCATAGATACGAAAGACCCCATTTTTTGGATGTTTATTATAGTAAGCTTGCTGATATTTCCCCTTTTATATTGGCTACTCAAGAAAAATAAAGAAGTTTCTTATTCTGAAAATAATATTATTGATTAACCTTGCTTAAAACGATTCCAACCTCTCACCAAACCCCCATCCAGCACTTCAGTTTTATTTTTGATATAATAATATTGTGAAAAAAACTTTTATCGAAATTTTCGGATGGTTCGGATGGTATGGCACAATTGCGATTGTGGTGGCGTATGCGCTTGTTAGCTTTTCTGTTTTGTCTGTCGACTCAATATGGTACCAGCTTTTAAATGCAACCGGAGCGTTAGGCATAGTGGTTGTTTCCTTTTATAAAAAAGCCTACCAGCCTGGCATATTAAATATAATATGGACCGTGATTGCCTTATTGGCAATTATTAATATTTTGCGCTAAAAAAGTTCCCATGTCGCCCCATACAGTCAGCCAATTGACAAATTGACATGAAATGTGGTATGATGCACGTCAATAAAAGTACTTTAAAAGGAGGTTGTAAAGAAATTGGTTTGGAAACTTTAGTGTCTTTTGGATGTTAAAGTTTCCAAACCAGTGCAAACAAAGCTCGTCCCCGGAAACGAAAACACAACGTCTGAGGAGGCAAGAGTATGTCGCGAATTTTGGTTGTGAGTTACAACGAAGTCATGGGTGTTCCTGTTGGCCGTCATGAACGGGGTGGAGTCATCGTGTACTCTGGCGATTACGGAAAAGCCAAGTATACGGGGGTTCCATGGCTCGGCGCCAAGCAGGTCGCCGTGGCTGAAGCGAAGGTGGCCGAACTGGCACATGACATCGTTGACGACATTAACAGCGTCGACGAAGTGTATGTCTATGTCGGCAGGGCTGCAATGGGCGGTGCGATGCGCCTGATTGTCGACCTGAAAAAGGCTTGCAAGAAAGTCCACATGGTCGCCTGCACCTGTGAGCGCGCGGACAAGCAGTTTTTTGCCGACGGGCTCGGCGTTGCTGACGTCATCTGGTCAGCGTGCAGCGGATACGCGGCCTTGGGCGAGATCGTTAGGCAGTTCGCCAACGACGGCTAGCGCAAGCGGCCACAACTCGTCAATCCTTTCGCGTGAAAGCATGGGTAAAGTTTGGGACTTTTCAAATCCCTTGTCGCTGTAGGAGAGGGTCACCTTTCCGCGGCGACTTTCTCTTTATGTATCTTTACTCCCCCTTTAGATGAGTTCTCATGTACTTTAAGTCTCCCAGCTAGTAAGTTTGATATAATATAAATATGAACAAACAAAAAATGGTTTTGAGCGCGCTTCGCTTAGTTATGGGGTTTATTTTTCTTTGGGCATTTATAGACAAAGTTTTTGGTTTAGGATTTGCTACAACACCGGAAAAAGCATGGATTAATGGTGGATCGCCGACTACCGGATTCCTGTCTTTCGCAGTTAAAGGCCCTTTTGTAGATATTTTTCACAGTCTTGCTGGTGTTGCTGCCGTGGATTGGCTGTTTATGCTTGGACTTTTATTCGTAGGTTTAACTTTGATATTTAATAAATATGTTAAGTGGGGATGCATAGCGGGCTCTTTGATGCTCTTTTTTATGTATTTGGCTTTATTGTTTCCTGAGAATAATCCAATCGTCGACGAACACATAGTTTATATTTTAGTACTTGCGTTAATATATATTAAAAACGAAAATCGCTTGCTTGCTTAGCTAACTGAATTCCAGAATTTTCCAGACGGTCTGCCGGTAAGTTTGGTATAATAATCCCATGAGCAACAAAGACGTAACTACCCATAAATTCGTAGCGGTTATAAGCAAAAAAGTGGAGGCAGGCAAAGCATTCAATGCTTTAGCGCATATGGCGGTAAGCCTCGGCGCAAATGCCACCCCGGAAGAAAAGGAATTGATGGGGTTTATTGATTACGCAGACAAAGATGGCAATCCCCATGTTTTATCTAAAAACAGCTTTGTGATACTCCGCGCGGATAATTCAAACCAGATAAGGACAGCTAAAAATGCCGCCCTGGAAAAAGGAATAAAGGTAGTAGACTTTGCCCATACCATGCAGGAAGGAACTTATATTGAGCAGGTTAATAACACGAAAGAAACTGCCGAAGCTGAACTGGAATATTATGGCATTTGCATGTTCGGACCCATTGCCGCGATAAGCGAACTAACCCGTAAATTTCAACTGTGGAAGATTTAAGGTTAAAAGCCTAGGGCAGTTTGAATTTTGTCCCGGACGGCCAGCTTGAGTTTTTATTTAATGTTTTATATAATATAGTCATGAGAGAAAGTACACGACAAAATAATTCTTTTTCAGTTTTTAATAAAAAGGTTAGCCCTCAATTAGAAGGCTGATCTTTGTGCTGTAAAAAATCCAAAAAATAAATTACAACTCAAACACCAGCCTTCTCGGTTGGTGTTTTCGTTTAGCGGAAACATTGTTCTTTGAAAATTGAATAGGTATTTTCTCTCACTTAAAAAAGAAAGGAGGTGAAAAGAAATGAAACCTGTAAACGAAATGTCGTTGGACGAACTCCGCGAGGAAGTGACTGAGCGGCGAGCCGAAGCGGGACTTTACGAACCCCCGGCTACTCCCCACACGGGAGGTGTCAGGGTTGGTGACTACACTGACTCCCAGCCTTCTTTGACGCTCGCACTCTTCCGCAGTATCGGGAAGTTTGGCCTTCGTAAGTCGCGTATGTTCTAACGTCTAACTTCGCAGGGCGTAAATTTGCGAAGAATCAACCGAGGGGTAGCCCGCTGTGGCTACCCCTACTTTACATAAGTTTTTCCTATAAATAGGTTCTGCCACGGTCATCCAGCATTTTGGACCACAATTTTGGTATAATAAAAAAATGAATACGCAAGAAATAGAGTGCCGATTTTTAGAGATAGATAAAGATGTTTTGGTTAAAAAACTTTCAGAAGTTGGAGCCATAGATGAGGGAGAAGTCATGCTCGAAGAAGTAATCATATATGACCCCGAATTAAAATGGAGAGACGAGGAAAGATTTCTCCGGCTAAGAAAAAGCGGCGACCGGAATACGCTTACCTATAAAGAACACTCAACCCATACGGTTGACGGGACTTATGAACTTGAGTTGAATATAGATGACTTTGAGAAAGCTCAACTACTCTTTGAAAAGATTGGGCTGCCACCTTTCAGGCATAACCAGAAAAAACGCCACACCTTCAAGCTGAAAGGAGTTACGGTAGACATAGACACTTGGCCCAAAATTCCTACCTATGTAGAATTAGAGGGAAACTCTGAGCAAGAACTCAAAGACACCGCGGAAGCCTTGGGCTTTGACTGGAAAGATGCGGACTTTCATAACGCTCGCTGGATAATTGAAAATAAATATAATATTCCGGTTAGTACTTTTCGATGGTTTACTTTTGATAAATGCGAATAGAGTGCTTTTTTTGCAACAATAGAAACCCCCTCATCATTCCGGATGGGCAGTTCGTAACTTTAGGCAAAAAGTAGTAAACTTTGTTTATGCAAGAATTGGAAATGCTCGAAGTAGTCGACGAAGAAGATAATGTCATCGGGCTTGAAACTCGTGAAAAAATTCACAGAGAAGGGCTTCTGCACCGGGATATCCATCTTTGGTTTATAACCCCAAAAAACGAAATTATTTTCCAACTAAGGTCAAAACTAAAAGACAGTTTTCCGGGAATGCTGGATGCTACCGTTGCCGGACACGTGGAACCAGGCGCGTCTTATGAAGAAACCGCATCCAAAGAATGTAAAGAAGAAACCGGCATTGATATAGATATTTCCAAGCTTATTCTTCTAAAGAAAATGAAGAACGAGAGTTTTGATAATATAAAAAACAATACACACAGAACCATGGACCGTCAGTATGCTTATCTATACGAAGGCTCAATAAATAACCTTAAGATAGAAAAAGACAGTGCGGAAGGTTTTGAGTCTTGGAGTATTGGTAAGCTGCATAACTTGTCGGAAAAAGAAAGGGAAAGATTTATCCCGGCCAGAATCAGCAAAAATATGCTTGAACTTTTCGATAAAGCGAGAGAGGTCGCGGCCAATCTTAGCTTTAGTTTTCGTCGGTTTGAAAAGAGAGACGAAGAAGTGGTTTATAATCTGCATGTTACTGCGATGGAGCAGGTGGGAACTTTTATCGATATTCCAGAACTTAGGGAGCTGTGGGATAAGGATTTAAAGAATATAGAGAGTGTGTATATCAACAATAATGGTGAATTTTATGTTGTCACTTTAAAAGATAAAATAATAGGAATGGGGGGCATTCGTAAAGTTGATGAAACAACAACTGAAGTAAAGAGAATGCGGGTTGAGCCATCGATGCAGGGCAAAGGTATCGGTAAATTGATCTTAGATAAGTTGATTGAAAAAGCTAAAGAATTGGGATACAAAAAATTAATTTTAGACACAGCCGAAAAACAAAAAGCGGCTCGACATTTATATGAAACACGAGGTTTTAGGGAATACAAAAGAGGCGAAATAGCAGGCCAGGAAACAATATATTATCAACTTGAAATCTGAATGCATACCCCACGCCCCGGATTCTTGATTCGTAAGTTTGCTATAATAAAATTATGAATCCAATTTATATGTGGTTTCTGGCATACGCTATTCCTTGTCTCCTCGCAGGAACTGCAATAAAACTACTGCCGAAAAGCAAGGACAGGGTTGGCACGCCTTTTATTACAATTGCGGTAGCGACCCTTTTTATTTCGATTTTTGTAAGCCAATATTTTATACATACTTCCGGCTTCGTTTTCCCTTGGTACCCAAAAGCACTATCGATTGTCGCTTATGTTCTAAGTGTATTCATCGCCACTCGCTTAATCGGCAAAATGAGTATGTGGTATAGCCCTTTTGCGTTAATTCAGGAGCTGGCAATCGCTTCTATTACTTTTTTACTGCTACCGTCCTTTCCCATTTATTTGATAATCTTATTGATTGTGCCAATTTTTGTATGGGGTCATAGCTTACGGACAAACCGTTGGCTCATTAGAGTAGTACTTCTTGCGGTTTTGGGCGCAATTTCTGTTTCCCTTTTTTCTACACTCTTGGACTTTTACTTGCTTGCTGCTTTGCATACACTCCTTGGAGCTATTCTTATCTCTAAATTTATTATATATCCCCAGGATTAAATATCACCATGTCACTCCAAATTTCCAGCACACAAAGTCATATGAAAGAATTTTTAATTTTTGGCATCCAGCAGGCCAGGGCGGCAATATTTGCGGGCTCATTTTTCCTACTGCTCTTTGCTTCAAACCATATTCCCCTTTTCGGACTGGCCCGGTACGATTTTCTTTTTATATCAGCGGTTCTCATACAGGCAGTTCTTTATTTCACAAAACTCGAAACCAAAGACGAAGTAAAGGTTATTTTTTTATTTCATATAATCGGGCTTGTTTTGGAGCTTTATAAAACAAGCCCGGGCGTCGGCTCCTGGAGCTATCCTGAGGGCGGGCTGCTTAAAATTGCCACCGTGCCTTTGTACAGCGGATTCATGTATGCCGCGATCGGCAGCTACATCAGCCAGGCCTGGAAAATATTCAAACTGGAACTCACGAACTACAAGCACTACCTAGTAAGCGTTTTCCTCTGCCTGTTAATCTATATTAATTTTTTCACCAACCATTATATTTACGATTTCCGGCTGTTTTTAATAGCTTTCGTTTTCATTTTCTTTTTTAAAACAAAAGTCTACTTTACCGTCACGAATATCCCCCGCTTTATGTATTTAAATATAGGATTTCTTCTTATCGCTTTTTTCATATGGATTGCCGAAAATATTTCTACCTACCTGGGCGCCTGGCAATACCCCGACCAGGTTCATACTTGGAATATTGTTTCCACAGGTAAAATAACTTCCTGGTTTTTGATGGTTATAATCAGCTTTATTTTGGTCGCGTACTTGAAACACTTTAAAAAAGATATTTTGAAGAAATCCTGATTCCCTATTTGGGCATGTCCCCAGGCTATTGATTTGAGGTGATAAAAAAAGTATCATTAGGGCATGATTATACTTTTCATTATTGGGTTGTTGGTAGGGGCGGTTTCGGTCATTTTCGCGTTACAAAACGTTGCCGTCGTCACGGTAACTTTTTTCTCTTATCAGGTTACCGGTTCGCTTGCTCTTATATTGTCCCTCGCGATAGCAGCCGGAGCGCTGGTGGTAATACTTATTTTACTTCCGGAATTTATCAAAAATTACTTTCAATACAAGGGCATGAAAAAGGAAAATGAAAAGCTCGCGGAAGAGTTGAGAAAACAAAAAGAGCTGGCCGTTTTCGCCAAACAAGTACCCGCAACCGAAGAGATAATCTCAAAAATAGAAGACGGGGTAAGCGACAGCGGAGCTCAGTAGGCATCCAGACACGGAAATTTTTATATAATAAAAAATAATGGAAATAAAGTTAGGAAATTTTAATATAGTTCCGGCCTTGGAGAGGGAGGACTTACTCACACCTGCAACCGCGAAATTGATACCTTCCTTGCCGGATGCCCAAAATATCGGTGTGACTGAAATTGACCCGGGTGTTTCGGACACGGCCGCATTTTGCGAGAAATACGGGATATCCCCCGACGTAACAGCCAACTGTGTCATAGTGGAAACCAGGAGAGGAGAAAACCATCAGTTCGTGGCATGTATCGTTCTCGCGACAACTCGAGCC
>C687J35174_10008832_pt1 | contig 12733 bp, 12 predicted proteins | sample RifCSPhighO2_01_FD_35174 | JGI IMG/M metagenome (IMG submission 35174) | reverse complement strand
AGGGGCCCGGGAATTTGTCGTCCCCTCAAGAAAACATCCGGGGAAATTTTATGTTTTGCCCCAGTCGCCCCAGCAGTTTAAACAGTTTTTAATGGTTGCCGGTTTTGAAAGATATTTTCAAATTGCGCGGTGTTTTCGCGATGAAGATTCCCGCGGCGACCGCCAGCCGGAATTCACCCAGTTTGATATTGAGATGAGTTTTGTTGAAGAAGACGATGTGATGAATTTTGTTGAGGGGGCGCTGGTTAATTTAGTTAGAAAAATTTTTCCCGAAAAAAAGATTTCAAAAGAACCGTTTCCAAAAGTGGATTATGATGAGGCAACGGCAAAATATAAAACCGACAAGCCGGATTTGAGAAAAGATAAAGATAATCCCGATGAACTGGCGTTCGCGTGGGTCGTGAATATGCCGCTTTTGGAATATTCTGAAAGTGAAAAAAAATGGGTTTCGTCGCATCATCCGTTTACATCTCCGAAAGGTATAAACCCCGAACATATAGATATGAAAAAACCGGGTGGAATAAAAGCCAAGGCATACGATTTGGTTTTAAACGGCTGTGAAATCGGCGGCGGCAGTATCAGAGTTCACAAACGGGATTTACAAAATAAAATATTTGAAATTTTGGGGTTAAAAACGCTGGAAATTGAAACGCGGTTTGGGCATATGCTTAGGGCGTTTGAATACGGTGCGCCGCCCCATGGCGGAATTGCGCTCGGTTTAGATCGGCTGATGATGATTTTAATGAACGAAGAGTCAATCCGCGAAGTCATCGCTTTTCCCAAAACCGGCGACGACAGGGATTTAATGATGGACGCTCCATCGGAAATAAATAAAAATCAACTGAAAGAATTACACATTGAAATTAAAAAATAAAATAACTTAGAAGAATTTTCGGGAATGGATAATAGTAAACAATTTTATTTTAAGATGTCGCTTATTCTGGCGGTGGCTTTTTTTATTTGGATTTTTGGCTCTTCTAAGAAGGAATTTTCGGCTTTGAAAGCCGAAAAATCCCCAGAGTGGCAGCCGAAAACGCCGGCGGCGCTCACAAATTTTGTGCCGCCGGCCTTTGTAGTTTTTAAAGACTCTGAAAACATTTTGCCCAAACGCAACTGGTCGGCGCCGTTTTTGGAGCTTGGGGCCCAAGCGGCTTTAGCGATAAAAACCGACGGCAGCAGGGTTTATTACAACAAGAATATTGAGACGCGAAGGTCCGTTGCTTCGCTGACAAAATTAATGACTGCCGTTATTGTTTTGGAAAATTATAATTTGGATGAAATTATCGAAATCCCTCTCAGCGCCATCAGAAGAGAGGGAGTCAGGGGAGATTTAAAGCCCGATGAATTAATAACGGTTCGTTCGCTTTTAAGCATAATGCTGATTGATTCTTCCAATGACGCTGCTTTTGCTCTCGCAAAAAAGAGAGCGGATTTTATTTCGCTGATGAATAAAAAAGCCAAAGAATTGGGCCTTGCCAATACTCATTTCAGCAATTCTGACGGCCTCGATGAACCGGGGAATTATTCTTCGGCGCTTGATATTAAAAAAATTTTTAGTTATCTTGTAAATACATATCCTGAAGCGTTTGAAATTTTAAAAATTAAAAACATGGTGGTTTATTCCGCGGACGGCAAAATCGAGCACCGTCTTAAAAACACCAATGAGCTTTTGGGCAAGGTGGACGAAGTAGAGGTCGGCAAAACCGGCTATACAGATGAAGCTGGCGGCTCCCTGATTCTTTTAACTAAAAATAATATTATAACGGTTGTTTTGGGATCGCCGGATCGTTTTAGCGAATCGGAAAAATTAATTCAGTGGCTTAAATCCGCATATATATGGGAGAAATAACCCGCCTTTTAATTTTAACGTCAACATCATTTCTCGTGGCATTTTTTGTAGCGCCGCTGCTCGTTCATTTTTTATTTAAATACCGCCTAGGCAAGCAAATCAGAGCCGAAGGGGCGCCGATTTTCACAAAAATTCATGGCGCCAAAGAAGGTACGCCGACGATGGGCGGGATTTTAATTTGGGGCACCGTTCTGTTTTTAGCCGTCGGTTTTTGGTTTCTTTCGCTTTTCTTTGATGGTATTTTTCAAGATCTTAACTTTTTAAGCCGCTCGCAGACTTTTTTGCCTTTAGGCGTTTTAATTTTTTCCGCGCTGCTGGGTTTAGTTGATGATTTATTGGGGATTTTTAAAATCGGGCCCAATGGCGGGGGACTCTCAATGAAGCGCAAAATTTTGCTTTACACGGCGGTAGCGGCCGTTGGCGCTTATTGGTTTTATTTCAAGCTGGGCTGGAATATCTTTTATATTCCGTTTTTAGGTAATTTTATTGTCGGCTTTTGGTATATTCCCATTTTTATTTTTATTATAGTGGCAACCGCTTTTTCCACTAATGAAACCGACGGTTTAGACGGCTTGGCCGGCGGCGTTCTTTTATTCGCTTTTGCGGCGCTCGGGGCCCTGGCTTTCACCCAGCGCCACTATGATTTAACGGCGTTTACCTGCGTGATTATTGGAAGTTTATTGGCATTTTTGTGGTTTAATATTTATCCGGCAAGATTTTTTATGGGCGACACCGGCGCGATGTCTTTGGGCGTCACTTTAGGCGTTGTGGCAATGCTGACCAATGCCGCCATGTTATTGCCTTTGATCGCTTTTATTTTGGTTTTAGAATCCGGTTCGGTAATTGTTCAGGTTTTGTCAAAAAAATTCCGGGGTAGAAAAATTTTCCATTCAACGCCGATCCATCATCATTTTGAGGCTATTGGCTGGCCGGAGACAAAAGTGACAATGCGTTTTTGGATTATCTCGGCGGTCACCGCAGCCATTGGTCTCATCATCGGCCTCTTGGGGAAATAGTTTTGGGGATAAGGTGGGGATAAAGTTTGTGTTAACAACCAGACGGTTGTAGGGCATTTTTTGTTTGTTTCAAATTTGTTATACTATAAATAATGGCTTTGGATATTTTAATTAAAAACGGGATGGTTGTTGATGGCCTGGGGAGGCCGGCGTATCGTGCCGATATCGCGATAAAAAATAGCCGAATAAAGAAAATCGGTTTTTTAGGCGAGCCGAGCGCCAAAACAGTGATTGACGCCTCCGGTCTCTATGTGGCGCCCGGATTTATTGATATTAATAATGCGTCGGATAGATATTGGACTTTATTCAGCCATCCTGATTTAGAAAGTTACTTATATCAGGGCGTTACCACGATTATCGGGGGCAACTGCGGCTCGTCTTTGGCGCCGCTTGTCACCGGCAATATTATTTTAAATATCCAGAAATGGGCTGATGTGAGCCGGATTAACGTTAACTGGTTCACAATTAAAGATTTTTTTGAAGAAACCAAAAAAAGAAAACCGCTTCTGAATTTTGGGACATTAATCGGCCATTCAACTTTGCGCCGCAATATTGTCCGCGACGAATTTCGGAGATTAACCGAAAAAGAATTCTCGCAAATGAAAGCGCTCTTAGAGAAGGGTTTGGAAGAAGGGGCATTGGGTTTTTCAACCGGCCTTAGTTATTCCCATGCCAAAATAGCGCCGCCGGAAGAGATAATCGGTTTGGTTTCAATTTTAAAACGGGGAAAAATTTACAGCACCCATTTGAGGGACGAAGGAAAAAATCTTTATGAAAGTGTTTTAGAAACAATTGAAACCGCCAGGAAAACTCAGGCCGGCGTTGAAATTTCTCATTTTAAAGCCGTTGGCAAAAATAATTGGCCGCTCTTTGATAAAAGTTTAACGGCAATTGAAAAAGCGGCGGAGGAAGGGATGGATATTAATTTTGACATTTATCCTTATGATTCAACCGCCACGGTTTTTTACACTCTTTTGCCGGATTGGATTACTGTTGGCGGCCGCGCCAAATTGATTGAAAATTTAAAAAACAACGATTTTAAAACAAAAGTCATTGGCGAACTTCAAGGAAAAGAAGACGAGTTCAAAGAAATTATTGTCGCCTCCGGAAATATTGATAAGGTTTTTATAGGAAAGACCATTGGTAAAATTGCCGGGAATCAAGGTGGGAACATTATTGAGACAATTATCAACCTTCTGATTGCGGCCGAAGGAAAGTTAGTTGTATTTTGGCCGGCGCTTTCCGAGGAGAATTTTATTAAGGCCCTGAAAAGTCCCTTATCCATCATTGCTTCGGATGGCGCCGCGTATAATCTTAATGACACCAAAGATGGTTTTTTGGCGCATCCGCGTTCTTTCGGCTGTTTCAGCCGGGTTTTAAGCCGTTATGTTCGCGAAAAAAATGTTATAGGTTTAGAGGAAGCGATAAAAAAAATGACGGCTTTGCCGGCTTTTAAAGCCGGGCTGGCTTACCGAGGCGCTATTGAGCCTAAATATTTTGCCGATATGGTGATTTTTAATCCTGAACTTATTAAAGATATGGCCACTTTTAAAAATCCCTTCCAATATCCTCAAGGATTTCACACGGTTATTATTAATGGCCGCGTGGCTTTGGCTGATGGTCAGGTTAAAAATCAAGGTCTGGGCCGAATCTTATAAACGGATGGGGGATAACTTTTGCTAGGCAAAAGTCGCGTACTATATATATGAAGTTGAAGAAAATAAAAGCAAAAAATATTGACCGGCCATTTTTAATAATTTTGGGCCTGCTTTTGATTTTTGGCCTTTTTGTGCTTTTTTCAGCATCATTTATAACCGGCGCGGAAAAGTTTAATAATCCCGGTTACTACTTGCGCGAACAATTTTTGAAAGGGATTTTGATCGGCGTTATAGGCTTTTTAATATTTTCAAGAGTATCTCTGGAGTTTCTTAAAAAATACAGCTTCATTTTTCTAATTTTTTCCATCGGATTTCTGGTTTTGGTTTTTTTTCCAAAATTTGGCTTTTCCCACAGCGGTTCAACGCGCTGGCTTAGTTTGGGTCCTTTAACTTTTCAGCCAAGTGAAATATTAAAATTATCTTTTATAATCTATTTGGCTTCGTGGCTGCAGTCGCGCCAAAAAGAGCTTAGAGGATTCAGCAACGGCCTTTTGCCGTTCTTGATAGTTATTGGAATTATCGGCCTTTTGCTTTTGATGCAGCCGAATATGGGGACTTTCAGCATTATTGCTATTTCAGCCGTTGTTACTTACTTTGCGGCTGGAAGCAGATTAAATCATCTGTTGATAATGGTTTTGATCGGCGCCTTGGCTTTTTCCGCGTTTATTTTTTTAAAACCTTATGCGGCTGAGAGACTCAAAGTGTTTTTAAACCCCCAAAATGACACTTTGGGAGCAGCCTATCAAATTAACCAAGCTATGACCGCCATCGGTATCGGCGGCATTAACGGCATCGGCATAAACCAGAGTTTAATTTCCCCGTATCTTCCGGAAACGATCGGCGATTCAATTTTTGCGGTTCTTGGCGAAAAAATGGGACTTTTTGGCATTAGTTTTTCAATAATGCTTTATTTATTGTTTGCCGTTTTTGGTTGCAGAATCGCTATCAAAAGTCCCGATTATTTTTCCAAGCTTTTGGTGGTGGGCGTTATTACTTGGATTATGGCTCAAAGTTTTATTAATATGGCGGCGATTTCGGGGCTGGTTCCTTTAACCGGCGTTCCTTTGCCATTTATGAGTTATGGTAGTTCCGGCCTTGTCATTAGTTTAGCGGCTGCCGGCATTATTGCTAATATTTCAAGGCATACTTAATAATGCGAAATCATGATAAAAATAATTCTAACTGGAGGCGGTACCGGAGGGCATTTGTTTCCTTTGGTCGCCGTCTCAAGAAAAATAAATGATATTTGCCGCATTGAAAATCTCGGCGAACCGGAAATTTATTATTTAGGACCCGATTTGTTTCTTGAGAGCAGTTTGGGGAGAGAAGCGATGGATTTCCATTCTGTAATTTTAATGACCGGCAAATGGCGGCGCTATTTTTCTTTTAAGAATTTTATTGATTTATTTAAAATAGGCATTGGCATTATCCAGGCCTTATGGAAAGTTTGGATTATAATGCCCGATGTGATTTTTTCCAAAGGCGGTTATGGCAGCGCGGCCGCGGTTTTAGCCGGTTGGCTTTACCGGATTCCGATTATCATTCATGAGTCTGACAGCGTGCCCGGCCTTGCCAATAGTTTGCTCGCCCCTTTTGCCACTTTAATAGCCGTCTCTTTCAGCGAAGCGGCAAATTACCTCTCGAAAGATAAGACTTATTTTACCGGTGAAGCCATTAGGGACTCATTTTTTAAAGCGCCCGAATTGGGAAGAGAACGCGCTTTGCTTCATCTGACAACCAAAAAACCAATAATTTTGGTTCTTGGCGGTTCGCAAGGAGCCCAGAAAATAAACGACATAATCTTGGATATTTTATCCAATTTAGCGGAAATTGCCGAAGTGGTTCATCAGACGGGGGATGATAATTATAACAGCGTATTTAATGAATCAAGAGTGATTTTAAGCGGCTTGACCGGTGAGCAGCTTATTTCTTATCATCCGGTGAATTTTTTGGTTGAGCCGGAATACGTGGCGGCGATGCAGGTGGCAGATTTGATTATTTCCCGGACCGGCGCCGGCTCTATTTTTGAGATTGCCGCTGTTGGCAGGGCCAGCATTTTAATCCCGATTGCCGATTCGCCGGGCGGGCATAATCGTCGCAACGCCTATATTTTTGCCGAGGACGGCCGCGCCGAAGTAATTGAAGAAGCTAATTTAACGCCCAACTTGCTGCTTTCGGTTATTCGTTCTATATTAAATAATCCGGAAAAAAGAAAAACGATGGAAGAAAAAGCCAAACAATTTGCCACACCCGACGCCGCCAGATTAATTGCCCAAGCGTTATTAAACTTAATCCCTCGCTGATGCTTAATAATCCAAATCTACGAATGTTTTCTAATTCTACGAATAACATTTGTAGTATTCGGATGAAATTTATAGATTAGAATTACTATGAGTTTTCTTAAATCTTTATTTAAAAAAGAAAAAATAAGAACAAGATTTGCACCGAGCCCCACCGGTCCGTTTCATGTTGGCAGCGTCAGAACCGCGTTATTTAATTTTTTATTTGCTAAAAAATTTAATGGGGGATTTATTTTACGAATTGAAGACACCGACTCGGAACGATCCAAGCTGGAATATGAAAAGGAGATAATTGAGGGTCTTGAATGGTTTAATATTTATTGGGATGGGAATCCTTATCGGCAAAGCGAGCGCCTTGATATTTACGCCGGATACCTTAAAAAACTTTTAAACAGCGGCGATGCTTTTTATTGTTTCCACAGCAAAGAATTTCTTGAAAAGGAAACCGGATTGGCGCACCATTGCGAGTTTAAAAAATTACCGCTTGAAGATTTGGAAAAAAGGCTCAAAAAGGAAAGCGCTGTCATCCGTTTTAAAACTCCGCTTGATCTGGAGATCGCCTTTATTGATTTGATCCGCGGCGAGATCCGCTTTAATTCCGACACTTTGGGCGGCGATTTTAGTTTGGCCAAAGCTGAAACCCCCGGTAAATTTTTGCCGTTTTATAATTTTGCCGTTGTGATAGACGATTTTGAGATGAACATTACCCACGTGATTCGCGGCGAGGATCACATTTCCAACACGCCGAAACAAATTTTAATCCAGCAGGCCTTAAAATTGCCGATGCCGAAATACGCTCATCTGCCTTTAATTTTAGGTTCTGATAAATCAAAACTTTCAAAACGCCACGGCGCTGTGTCCGTGGATGAATATCGTGAAAGGGGCTATTTACCGGAAGCCTTGGTTAATTTTACAGCTTTTTTGGGATGGAATCCGGGAACCGATAAAGAAATTTTCAGTTTAGAAGAATTAATCAGGGAGTTTGACTTAAACAAAATCCAAAAAAGCGGCGCAATTTTTAATGTGGAAAAATTGGACTGGTTTAACGGCCGTTATTTGAGGCAATTGCCGCTTGAAGAATTAACGAAAAGAGTTATCCCATTTTTAATCAGAGACGGTTTAATAAGCGACGATTTTTCCGCCCAAGGCGGGTCTCAGCCCGAAGTTGATGAGCCTTGGGTTCAAGCTTCTAATTGGGAGTACCTAAAAAAAATATTGGCGCTTGAACAGTCGCGGCTTAAAAGACTGGGCGAAATAGGGGAGAGGGTTTCTTATTTTTTCAAAATTCCGGAATATAAACCGGAACTTTTAGTGTGGCGCGATATGCTTTTTAAAGACGTTTTGGCTTCATTAAAAGTGTCTCTTAATACTATTTTTCAGATAAGCGATGTTGATTTTAACCAAAAAAATTTAGAAAAGATACTGCTTAAAGAAGCCGAAATGGCTAAAAACAAGGATAAGGGCCGCTTGTTATGGCCATTAAGGGTCGCCTTAACCGGACTGGAAGCTTCTCCCGGACCTTTTGAAATTCTTGAAATTTTAGGCAGAAAAGAAAGCATTAAGAGAATAGAGGCGGCCATAAAAAGATTGGTCTAAATTTATCCGTTGTATGAAATGCGGTTTCTTAATCATCATAATTGCGGCTTTATCATTTCCCGTCCCGGCGATTTTCGCTCAAGTTGATGAGGCGGCTTTACGCGAGCAAATAAGTTTGAAGGAAGAGGAAATAAAAAAACTCGAGGCCGAGGAAGTTGTTTATAAACAGGCGCTTTCCCAAGCTCAATCACAATCAAAAACTTTAAAAAATCTGATCTCTTCAATAGAGTCGCAAATTAACCAGATGACAATTAATTTGAGAATTATCAAAGCTAAAATTTCTAAAACCGAATCCGATATCAGTTTGCATTCCCGGGAGATAAAAGAAACAGAAAAAGAAATTCAAAACCGCAAATCGGCGATGGGAGAATCAATTAAATTTCTGGCCCGGTTGGAAAATCAGGGTCTTGCGGCCATGATTTTGAAAAGCGATAAATTTTCCGACGTTTTAAATAGCAACCGGTATTTAATCAATTTGGAAAACGGCCTTTATGATAATTTTGCGATCTTGACGCGAGACAAGGCGGAATTGGAGAGTTTAGTCAGCAAAGAAAAAGATTTAAAGAAAAATTTTAATGATTTTAAAAGCGAGTTGATTATAAAAAATAATTTAATCCTGAAACAAAAAAAGGAGAAAAATAAGCTGCTTGCCGAAACCAAAAACAAAGAAACGGAGTATCAAAAAATGATATCTCAAACGCAGATAAAGCAATCAGAAATTCAAAGCGAAATATTTAAACTGGAAGACAATCTTAGGGGACAAGTTGGCGGCGTACCTCCGGCTCGTCCCGGGGCCTTGGCCTGGCCCCTTTTGGGGCGAATCACCCAGGGATACGGACCGACTTCAATAACGGGTTTTTATAATGACGCTTATAAGTTTCATAACGGCATAGACATCGCGGCTAATTACGGCGCGCCGGTGAGAGCGGCTTTGAACGGCATTGTGGCCGCTTCCGGAGACAATGACAGGTATGCTTATGGAGAATGGCTGGCTGTTCGCCATAATAACGGCTTAATTACTCTTTACGCCCATCTTTCAGCTAAAGCGGCGGGCGTTGGGCAAACCGTGTCCCAAGGCCAGATTATTGGCTATGAGGGCTCTAGTGGCTTTGTAACCGGTTCTCATTTGCATTTTACGGTTTATTCAACAAATACCTTTAAGGTGGAAAAACGCTGGTTTGGATTATTGCCTTTCGGCGGTTCGGTTAACCCCTTTGATTATCTCTTGTAAAAAAATTATCCCCGCATAAGCTTGCTGGAGCAAGCTTATGCGGGGAGGTAGTGATGTTAACTAAGTTCAAGCTTTTCTTTTTTCTTGTTGCCGACTATAATAAGTATTAATGAAAACATTAGCCATTTTAGCGGTAATTTTGGGGATTTTATTTCTCTATTTCATTGTTAAAGCTGAAAAATCCTTTGTTATTAAAGGCAATGAAGTTGTGCCAGGCGGTATTGATATTCCAAAATTGATTTTAGATAAAGTCAAGGAAATTAAATCTGGAGCCACTAATAAAAATGTTCAAGTACCAGGCAATGATGTGTTCAGCAATTCGGGTCAAAGGTTTATTAATAATATAGTTACTGACGCTAAAGATTTGGTTTCTAAAACTGTTGATAAAATAAGCGAATCAATTAAAAGCCCGATTGAAAATAAAATCAACGAGTTTCTTTGCCCCAAAAATTAATTGAGGTATGTCGCAAAATGGATATTGTGCGACTAATGATAGGTAAAAGTTATTTCAAATTCACTAGGAGATTTCAGGTAGGTTTTAAAATAGTACATCCCCGGTTTTTTGAAGGCCTGAAATTTATGGATTGACTTGTCAGTCCCGGAAACCATCGTGTAGATAAGTTTATCTGTTCCTTTTTCGTAAACTTCCAATTTAAAATAATCTTTTTCCGTCAGCAGTGCAGATTCTTTTGGGGCCCAATAAGCAAGGACTTCTATTCGCCAAAATTCTCTGGTAAAAGTCATTTCTGGAATACTATAGTCGCCATCATTACTACTGCGTTTTAAAGTTATAGGAACATACCAATCAAGCACTGGTTCTGGATTAGCTAAATAAATATCAGCAGTTGTTGGAGGTGGAGGTGGCGGCGGAGAAGGCGGCGTTGGTGTTGGTTTCGGTGTCGGCGTTAGTATTGGCGTCGCCTTCTGCAAAGGCAGCTCAACAGTCAATAAGGTTTTCGTTTCTGTAATTTGTTTAGCCCAAGGGAAATTTCCTGGATCAGCCACTGATGGCGCGTGGTAGGTTTCCTGATACGAAATAATAGCCGTATTTAAAGGCGGCGCCGCAATTGGTTTATTTGTTTCTCCCGTAAAAACGGTTGAGATGGAAGCAAAAAGTCCGACTAGCCACTTTACCATATTAATTTAATAATAACTCAATAATTAATTTTTTAAAAGTCGCAATTTTGCGCCGGTTGGTAACCCTGAAACTCGGCTTCTTCTTTGGTGCCAAACCAAATTCTGTTTTCTTCCTTGATTCTGTTTGCCGCCGCGCAATCCTTCGGGTAGTACGCTTTGCCGTTTATTGAAGCCAGAAAATCGCCTAAAATTTTATAATTGTTGTTTGTATCGGTTACTTGATCGTCGCTCCGCGCGGGCAGGCCGATTTTGGCATTTTTATCAATAATAATTTGTGACGGCTCGTTATTGTTAATTAAAAACCCTATTCCCAATCCGATTAAAAAGACCAACGGCAAAATAGCGCCGATAAAATATTTAAAATATTTATTTGACTTTTCGTTAAAATTTTGGTACATTAGTTATGGTTTTTAATTTTTACTTTTTAATTTGAAACATGGCTCACACTAAAGCGGCCGGCTCAACCCAGCTTGGCCGCGAATCACATTCAAAACGGCTGGGAGTTAAGCTTTTTGACGGCGAAAAAGTTAAAGTCGGCGATGTTATTATTCGCCAAAGAGGCACCAAATGGCTTCCCGGCGAAAACGTTAAAAGAGGCAGTGATGATACGCTGTATGCTTTAAAATCCGGCAACATTAAATTTATCACTAAGAAAATTAAACGATTTAACGGTTTAAAGCGCGTCGCAAAAATGGTTAAGGTTCAATAATTATTTTCAGTTCCGCATCCATTCCCTGCGGCAATTTTATTTTTATTTTATTTTTTCCCAAGGTTTTTATCGGTTTAGACAGCAATTGATTTTTTTCCAGTTTTATGCCGTTTTTTTCCAGTTCGGCCAATATTTCGGTTAGCGTGACAGAGCCAAAAACTTGTCCTGACTCCCCTATTTTTGTTTTTAAAACCAGTGTCAGTTTTTCTATTTTTTCTTTCAGGGCCGAGGCCTGACTTTTTAGAGCCGCCGCGAGTTTTTCTTCTTTTTCTCTTTCTTGCCCCAATCTTCTTGCCGCTTGAGGAGTTAAAATCTCCGCTAATTTATTTCTGATAAGAAAATTGCGGCCGTAGCCGTCGCTAACGTCTTTGACGTCTCCTTTTTTGCCTAAATCCGGCACATCTTTTAAAAGTACAATTCTCATAATTTATGAAATACGAATATTTACGAATATACGAATTTTTATTTTATTAATGTTTCCAGAACTTCCACTGCCTTATCTAATTGGGGGTCATTGCCTTTGCTGATATCGTTTTCTGTCAGCGCCACTTTGTAATCCGGTTCAAGCCCCGACTCGGAAATTGAATATTTTTTGGGAGTAAGCCACTTGGCGACGGTTACTTTGAGCGAGGAATCGCCTTTTAAATTAACTAATTCCTGAACCGATCCTTTGCCAAAAGTTTTTTCGCCAATAAGCTTGATGCCGCGGTTGTCCCGCAGCGCTCCGGCCAAAATTTCGGCAGCCGAAGCGGTTCCTTGATTAACCAGCACCACTAAAGGATAATTTTTTAAAGCTCCTAAGCCGCTGGCTCTAAATTCCGTTGTTTTGCCTCGGCCGTTGTCTTTGCCAAAATCTTCAATTGCCACCAAATCTCCGGCGTTGAGAAACCAGCCCGCAATGTCAACTGCCACCTCAAGATACCCCCCGGGGTTATTTCTCAAATCCAAAATTATGCCTTTATAACTGGTTGTTGAAATAATTTTAACCGCCGATTGTTGAAATTCAAATGGCGCGGTTGAGGTAAAGCTGTAAAAAAATAAATGCGCCATCTTGTTATCTTTAATGGCCTCCAGTTTTGTTATGGGAATTTTTATTATTGCCCTTTCAATGGTAACATCTTTGGCTTTTGACGGATCATTGCCGCGTAAAATGTTTAAAACAACTTTAGTGCCGACTTCTCCGCGAATTTTGGAGACTGCTTGTTCAACGCTTAAATCATCGGCAGGTTCGCCGTTT
>C687J35174_10008827_pt1 | contig 12734 bp, 18 predicted proteins | sample RifCSPhighO2_01_FD_35174 | JGI IMG/M metagenome (IMG submission 35174) | reverse complement strand
AGCAATCGACAGCCAATTTGGAAGAGGAAAACATTTCTTAAAATGACTCGTTGTCTCTTCATTTATAAAATCTTCTTTCCAGGAATGCATATGAACAGCCGTGCAAAGCCTTTTAAATCTCCTTCCCTTTTTCCCAGCCCATGCACGCCTATAAGCAAGGACTCACGGCGACTATCACCGCCATCAAGAAACACCGGCTGCTGTTTAGCATCCTGCTGGTGCTGCAGATACTGTTTTTCTTTGTCCTGGCATTTAATGGCCTGCGCTACCAGGTGAAAATTCTTGCTCATGCCGAGGAGATTTCGACACTCGTTGCGGAAGCCGACCTTGATCCAGAACAGCTGCAGGCCGGCGTTCCTCCGTTAGAAGATGCGCTTCCGCTGTATGCTGCATATGACGCTATGCAGGAGACACTGCTGGCGTTGCTATGGACTTCTCTGGTGATTTTTTTAGGCTTCACGAGCATACTCTGGGTGGGTGCACAGCAGTTAATTAACCCACTGCCGGCAATAAAAAAGAATCTGCTGCTTTTAGGATCCCGCTGGCTAAAGTACATATTTCTCACTACACTTTTCCTGGGCTTGTTCTTGGGCAGCCAGCTCTTCCTCTTCAAAGAAAGCTTTTTGCCTAACGCAGTTCTTCCTAAAGCGCTGTTCATCCTGCCGATGGTTTTCTATTATTTCTTTCTGGTTTCTCTCGCTTTCATCTATCTGCCCTGGAAAGAGCTGCTAAGAAAAGCAGGAAAATGCACCCTGAAGAAAGCACCGTACACGCTGCCTGCTTTCTTATTGCTTCTATTCTTCATCGCCGGCAGCAGCTATGGCACGTTCAAACTCATCGAGGCCGGAAAAGCGCCGCTCTTCATCATCCTCAGCGGCCTGCTGGTTCTGGCTTTGCTGCTGCTCACAAAAATTTGGTGGATAGCGACGCTGCAGATCATTGCACACCACGAAGCACGGCCAGAGCACTCCCCATGAAAACGGTTATCATCGACACCAACGCGCTCTTGGCCATCGCTCTTTTTCGCATTGATCTCTTTTCCGAGATTGAGCGAACTTGTGATTTTCCGTACCGGCTGGCTGTTCTTCAAGGAACGAACCGAGAGCTGGAAAGCCTCGCGACAACAGAGAAAGGAAAATTCACCCCAGCGGCACGCTTGGCCATAGCTTTGCTAAAAGCCAAAACAATTACTGTGCTGAAGAGCACCGGAAAAGTGGACGATGCGCTCGTTATGGAATCCAGAAAAGGCGCTCTCGTCCTGACGCAGGATAAAGAGTTAAAAAGGCGGCTGCAAAAGCCGTATCTTACCATCCGCCAGAAAAAGTATGTTACGGTAGTCTCTGCATGAAAAAAAGGTATCAGCATGAAACAACTGACTTTATCGCCTGAAGATTTCCCGGATGATGCACGAATTCCTCTTTTCCGAGAAAAGTACCCCCGCCTCTTTACGGCCAAAGAGCTGAGGGGGATTGACGGGCCGTATGTCTGCTTGTTTGGAGACGTGCTCTACGATCGAGAACAGGAAGGAGGGATGTATCTTATTGGAGAAGCTGGTGTGGGAAAAATGACGACAGCAGAAGCTATTGCTGCTGCCAATTCCCGCTTTCTGGTTGCTGCAGAAGACCGCATGCTTTTCGACTACCAAAACCGCTGCCTCTTTGCTGAGTTTGAAGGCCTTGGGCCGTTTCCTGCATTGGCGCCTTTCCCTCTGCTGCGGAGCATTCAGCTTGCCAAAGCGGGAAACACAGACATTATCTACAGCGGCTTAGCGCAGAGTTACGAATTTCTGACGCAAGAGCTGGACATACAGCCAGAGATTGTAGAACGGGTGGAAAGAGACATGGAACAGACTGTTGAAAGAGTACTAGAAACACTCTGCCGCCAGCCGTGAAGTGGCTCAATTATTTGACAGCCACCGTAAACTTCAGCTTGTTGCCATATGGCCGCCCGCCAGCAGAAACTTCGACGTCATAGATGTACGTGCCTTTGGGTGCATCGTTGGGAATATCGACGAGAATTCCTTCCGTGCGGTGCTCATTTTCTGCAAGGCGCAGTTCTTCCTGATTGTACAGCAGCCAGCTTTCGGCAACGGTTCGCACTGCTTCATTGAGAACGTCAGGATCATCATACAGCACTGCATCATTCTCGTCGAGCGCTTTGGAAAGCAGTACCGTAAGAGTAAACGTTTCTCCCACATCCCCCGTGTTCAGAATGCCTAAGCCGAAAACATGCGATTCGCCGGGAAGAATGGTTGCCGTATGCCGGGGCAGCGCTACCTGCTTGCCCTGATCGACGAGCAAGCGTTCCAGTTCCTGCTGTGTTCTGGTGTCAAGCTCTGCCTTCAGCTCGCTGGCACCGCCCAATAACTGGTATAAAAAAGCAATGCCTGCACCTAAGATAACCAAGCTCAGGATAATGATGACCAGCAGTTCTACAGACAAGCCAATAGCGCCTTTTTTGCTCATGCCCAAAAGAAGAACCAAAAGATATTTAAAGTGATGTCACTATTTTTAAGTAATTATGAAACCACGATATATCCCCGCAATGCTGGCCGCTGCTTTTTCTGCAGCTTTAGCCTGTGGCAATCTGGATGAACCTTGCTTTAATGCTTCTAAGAGTTCGGGCTGCTCATTGGAGCAGCGCTGCCGCAGCGATAGCGACTGCCCGGGCAATGAGCTCTGTGAAAGCGGCTTCTGTAGGGATTCTTCCTATGGCGAAAACGATCATCCCGAGGAAGAGGCCGTTCGCATCGATAACGCCACGCTCCGCGCCGAAGGCGCAGCGGCAGACGGCAGTGTTTCTTTTCCCAACGTCACGGTTCGCCTCCAGGACACGGATGGCAACCTTTTGTATAATCCCCAAGCGGCAGAAGTTCTTTCTTGGGAAGACTATCAGGACCATCGCTGCTTTGTCACCTGGCATCCGGATTATGCGCCAAGCGCCATCTGCCCTCGTCTGGGAACTTCTTACAAGAATGCGTCTGGAGCAGGAAACGAAGTTCGCATTTCTTTAACGCCAGCACCCTTGCAAGTGCTTTCATACGATTCCGATGATGATCCTGATGCACGGCTGCGTTCGGAAGAATCGGCAGCAGCGTTCCATCTCTGGGGCACGCGCAATGGCCGCTATCTGGGCTGCCGGGAGATGGACCAAGTCATGGTTATGATGAAAAGCGGGGGATTTATTATGAAAATTGGTGCTCGCATTTTCAGCGGTGGCGTTGCTGAACGTGCTGTGGATGAAGTTGTTGCAGCATTAGGCGCTTGGGCCACCGAACGGTTGGACGATCAGACTGTGGCAGACATGTACCTCTTCGTTCCGAGCGAGCAGGGCATGCGTGGAACGGGAACGGTCTGGACGCCGGAAATCAGGCGAAGAAGAGAGGGCGAACAGTGTGATTCAGCCTCGACACAACCCGGCGATCCGCCAGACGAAGCGGGAGCATCCTGTGATGTGCTGCCGTCATGCATCGGCTTTAACAGCCAAAATACCTGTGCAGAGCCGTGCATCTGGACGGGCAGTGAAATTGGCACTTTAGCTCGATGCGTGCTTCCGTGTACGACGAATGCGGACTGCGGGTACTTTGGCCCGTGGCTGCTGCGCTGCCAGTCGCTCTCGCGATTTGACGGCATGGAAGGCAATGGCTGCTTCCTTTCCGCGTGTACTTCTTCTGCAGAATGTGCGCCGGGAGAAGAGTGCATTGCCATCGACGATTACCCGCATCAGGAAACGGCTTCAGGAGCGGAGCCGGCCGCCATGATGAATACGTACGATATTTGTTATCCCGTGGAGTGCTTGGAAGAATAGAAGAAGAATCGATAGAAAGATTATTTGAAAAACCTATTTCCAAATCTCATACTCTTTCACAATAATCACCAAGAACAGGAAGAGCAATACTGCACCTGCCAGCATGAACCATAAGCCGGGCAGCACCGCAGAATCGCGAATCGACGTATACATCCCCCAGCCCATGACGATGAATCCCAGCCAGAGGAATTTGTCGAGGACCAGCTTCATCACGTCAAATTCCTGCTGTTCCGTCATGCGCTTTTTGTGGTGGACCATATATCGCAACTAGGATGTTTTTATGAAGAACGTTCGTTCATCGTACAGTGTCGTACCATCTTCTTGCACTATTTTCACTTTATACAAATAATTGCCACTTCTCGTGGGAGCAGTAATCGTCACGGGAATGACCCGCGCTTCTCCTGCTTTAAATGAAACCGGTGAATTGTCCCAGAGGAGAACGCTACTGGTTTCATCAACCCCGCCGACGGGAACAAAAGCGAAAGGCTGCGCCGGAGAAAAGGGCTTAAAGCCGTCTTTGGTATTCACTTCAAACTGCACTTGCAAAGTGAGGGCCGTATCTTCCGTATTTTTTACTCCGATAGCCTGAACGGATTCCTCATTGGTTTCCAATGCTAATTGGGTTGCCGGAAAGCTTAACTTTTTGTTGCCTGTGCGTAAATCATCAAGAATTTGCTGGCGAATCTGCTCCTGCACCGAACTAGCAGTTTCTTCAATGGTTTTGAACTGGCTGCGGACAAATCCCAATCCCAGCCCGAGAACGACAAAAGCAATGACAACGATGACGATAACTTCAATGGATAAGGACAGCGAACCTCTTTTATTCATCACGGCACCTCTTTTTAAACGTAGAGAATATCAATTTCTTTGCATTTAAAAATCTTTCGACGGGGTTTCCGGAAAAATCACTCCTCTTCATCCCAAAACAGCCCCCGCAGCGAGCCTTCTGAATCGTACGGCATGGCATTTTCATACTGCACCGGTAGGGGTGCTGCTTCCCGGCGAACCGTAATGCCATAATTCTTTTCGGCATCGTCCAGAATGCTCGTGATGCCTTCGGCAATGTTCATATTCTGGCCAGAAATAAAATAGGCGACCGTAACACCAACGTAATGGAGATTTCCATCATACACGGCAAAAGCCGGCCCGCCGCTATTCCCGGGACTGATAGGGCTGGTGATAGTAAACTCATAATCCTGCAGCAGGCTGTTTTCCGTGAAGTCGGAGACATTGCTGACTTCCCCCGCAGAAAGGAATCGGCCTTGCATAAGAGAATAGCCAACAGCGTAGACGAAATCTCCCGCTTCCAGAACTGCAGAATCTCCTAAGCGCAAGTGCGGGCTCCGGGCCAGCGAGGGCAACTGATGGCTGGTGGGCAGACGTAAAAGCGCATAGTCCGGCCCGGGATAGCGCCCGCTTTCGCTCAGTTCACCGGAAGAATAATCCGGACAGGCCACGCCAAGCGTTTCGACATCGCCCACGGTAATGCGCACGCTCACTCTTTCTGCCGTCCCGATGGTGAGCAATTGCTCCATAAAACCCTGTGAGAGTTCCAAAGAAAGCGATGGAATCTGTGATTGCTCCTCGAGGTACATGTACTGTATGGTCTGTGGCGCATCAATGACATGATACGCCGTCACCGCAAACTCGTCGTTTAGCACCAAGCTCGAGCCGGCTTTGCGCAGAGTCTCGATAGATTCACTGCCATCCGGCAGCAGAAACCGATATTTGGCTTCGACAAAGACGGGCTGCGTCACCTGCCTCGCTTCTTCCCGGGCTTCGTCAGGAACAGAACGAGCAGTATGATCAAACCCTCCGCGAATCGGCGGCACGTCGAGCCCCGGAGACCATTCCCGGGACTGCAAAGCGCAGGAAAAAAAAGCGCTGCTCAGGAGAGCACAGAGTGTAGAAGACTTTAATCGCATATCGCCCACCTCTTTTCTGACAATGCCAAAGGAATGGTTTTTAGTTATATAAATGGTGCGTATTATGCGTTATAGATAATGGAGGATGTGCTTTCTTTTTTGTTATCAGAAAATAAACCGAAAAAGAAGGGGAAAGAGCATATCCTGAAAGAGAAAGCTGAGATACGCCAGCAAAAAAGCGGGCACAAACGGAATGCCTTCGCGAATGCAGACACTGGTCTGTTTTCCCTTCGCCGCGAGATGGCGCAACGCCCAGATGTCTTCCCGCTCCAAGGTCTTGGAACGGAGCACTTCGCCGCGCTTAACGGTGATCGTTTCCGCCAGCCAGTCGCCGGGCGTGAGTTTCTCGACGGGGATCTGCTTCAGGCAGCAGCGCTGCTCGATGGTTGCCACAAACGTCATGAGATAGAAAAATATCAGAACAAAAAGAGCAAGGGTCCAGGCCAGCGAGAGGTACATGCCGACGAAAAGCAGGGGCAATACTGCCGCCCAGGAAAAGAGATGCCAGTGCTTATAGGCATGCAACTGCTGGCGAAAAGCGGGCAGAAAGATCGTTCTTCTTTTGACGGCCAGGATACTCAGCCAGCACAAGCCGTAGATAGCGCCGGCAAAGAGCAGGGTGAGAAAGAAAAGCAGCAGGGAAAAGCTCTCCATGCTGAAAGGCAGCGGAATGCCGATAACTGCCCCCAGGCCGATGAGCAGCTTGCTATCGCCGCCGCCCCACTGATGCAGGCGGTAGAAGAGAAATGCAATCAGGAACATGGCAGTGAAGCCGAGAATTCCCGCAAAAAGAACCTGCCAGCCGAAAGCGACCGAGAAAATGGAACGGATGCCTAAGGCTCCGAGGATAAACCCATAGCTCAGCCAATCCGGCACTTCGCGGGTTCGCAAATCGGCATAGGAAGCAACGGCTAGGGCGCTTAGGGCCAGAACGCTCAGGATGAGGGCGAGCATTACTGAAAGGAAAGGCGGGAAAGTATATTAAGGTAGTGTTGAAGTTATGACCCTCTTAGGCTGATTAAAGAGTATAATTGGGAAATTGACCACAAGAAAGGTCAATACCTAAATCGTCTTTCGTATTCTTTATGTTTCATCCATTCAAGAACAATGCTGAGGACGACCACTTCGTCTCGTTTGATGGTGTAGACGAGTCTCCAGGCGTTGGGGAGGTTGTACTTCCATAAATTATCAAGAGAACCGTACTTCAGAGTATATTCTCGCGGGATTAATCGTTTGGCAATCTGCGTTCCTGAAAAAGCATTTTTCTTCAAATCTGCAACGGCGCGATCGAGCCACTCTTTCAGCTGCTTATCTTCAAATTTACCGTCTTCTAATTCGTAGTATGCTTTCTTCAAAGCATCATCGCCAAACCGCACTTCTGAGCTCAATTCCATGACAAGTCTTTCCGCGCTAAGTAACGCTTTACTCCTTCGGGATCCCAAACCCAAGCGATTTTTCCTTCTGGGTCGACGGCAATTTTTCCTGATTCAAGAAGATAGTCGATAATGACACAAAACGTTTGATACATCATTTGCTTTGGCAAATTTTCCCAAAGGGCTTTTTTCTTAAATTCTCCGCTATGGTCATAGATAAATTGCTCTACCATGAGCACGGTATCCAGTTGCGGGTAGTGCAAAATTTCCTTTTGTTTAAAGAGGAGTTCGGGCATTTGGTGTATAAGTTTATACAACTATTTAAACGTTTCGCTACTTTTTTCTCTTTACCAAGATCGTCTTAGAACCAGTTTATTGGTTTGTATAACCCAAAATAATGGTTAATCCTCTCATTGCTTTGAAACACTTTTGCTTAACTTCATCAATATATCCCGGAAGATTCCGGCGCGTTAGATATCTCTTTAGAGTAGTAAATCGTGCGAAACATTTATAAAAAAGGCTACTTTTTACTACCCAGTATGAAAATAAAAGTATCCATATCTATGGACAAAGAGACGGTACAGCGGGTAGAAGCCAGAGTAAAAGACGGCATCTACCGCAACAAAAGCCATTTCATTGAGCTGGCGACGCAGCGGATGCTGGAAAAATGAGCAGGGAAACAGGAGATAAAGGACTGGAAGAGATTCTGGGAGATTATTTGCTGGTGGCTAGGCAGTATTTTGATGAGAATTTTGTTAGAGAGCATGCAGGATTTCTCGGAGAGATAGCAGAACACTGCGGAAAGGAAACAGACTCTGCTTACCTTAATCTCCCCAAAGACTTAGTACCCAATCATGCTGGTTTACTACTTGCACTCGCCAAATTCTGTGGGAAAAACATCGGCTGGGCTTATAATTGTCTCCACAAAAAACAGGTGCCGAAGCACAAAGACTTTCTGCTTGCAATCGCTGAACACTGCGGAGAAAGAATCAGCCGGGTTTACAGCTCTCTTCTCAGAGACTTAACACCTGAACAAGCCGAACGAGCGTTCCGCGCTGGAAAAGAGCAAGGCATTACGCATTTTGACCGCTACTTTAGGAACCACAACTTTCCTTTAAAAGAATGCACTCTTGAAGCAATAACAAAAGCATCGCCACAGAAGCCTCTGGCAGTTATCATTCACAATAAGAATGACAATAATGAAGTGTTTTCTAATGTATTTTATATCACTGAGCTTCTGCACGTTCTGGATCATTATTCCGTCTGCCTCTTTGAGGCGGATAATCGGACAGAAGCATTTGAATACATAAAACGTGCTGCTACAGCAAGTAAAAAACCGAGAAAGATTTCCCTGCTTGTTCTGGGCGGGCATGGGACTCCGTACTCACTAAATTTAGGAAAAACAGATGATACAGAGTACGCCGACGACGAGCGAAAACAGCTTGAACGCGAGCAGGAACGCTACTTCAGCATCTTAGACACAGCACGATTTGCAGAAATGGGGAGATATGTCGCTCCGCGCGGAAAAATTGTTCTAGTCTCTTGCAGTACGGGAAGATATATTCCCAATGGGAAAAATCTGGCGCAGGTCATTGCCGAAAACATCCCGCATGCCACCGTCTATGCACCACAAGTAGATACCCATCTGAAAAGATTTGTCATCGATAACGGAAAATTGACGGATGTGGAGTACAATTGTGGATCAGAGCTAACGGTAAAGCTTTGTGGAGGCGTTTCTGGACAGCAGAAAAGAGGATAAGAATATGACCAACAATTCTCTCTGGTGCGTCCTGCCCGTCGACCCGCCCGTGCAGATTGGGCAGGGATTTAATGGAATTGCAACCCATAAGCGCTGGACGTTTGAAAAACTCATTGTTGATGAGTCATACTGCCTCGACTTTATCGTCGACGAAAGAAGTCCGGTGTATGCAGCACGAGAAGGAGAAGCCAACCTCGTCTGTGTCGACTACGATTTCAATTACTTCCCAAAAAGCGGAGAAAGCATTGATGCAAAACTGTTCAAACAAGCCATAGACCAGATTAATTTTATTCGCATTAATCATCTGGATGGAACATATACTCTTTACGGGCATCTCCAACGAGGCGGTTCTTCGGTGCAAGTCGGCCAGCAGGTAGCGGCAGGAGAGCTGATTGGTTTCAGTGGCAATACTGGTTTTTCTTCCTCTCCACATGTGCATTTTGGAATTTATGAAAGAATAAATAATCAGGAAATACGAACGTGCCCTTTTCGGCTCTTGGATTATGACGGCCCTTTGGAAGATAGGGAAGTAAGGCCGGAGGTTTATGTCAATAACTATAGAACGATACCGTGGGAGCGTATTGCCTAAAATTATCTCTCTGGAGGTTATTAATCTCTTTAGGCTCAGGGAGAAGTGTTCTTTGATAAATTTATATCATTCTTTTTGAGCTTCCGATACATTTTCTTGGTAAAAGCAATGACTTTTTCTGCATATTCCGTATCAAGAATAGTTCCGTAATAGAGCATGCCATTCCTGAAAAACCGGAGCTGGTCCGCAAATTGGACCTCATTTTCAGGGAGACCAAAAACCCGCAAGTAGGAAACTTCTGCTTCGTGAGCTCCTTGCCCGGAAGCGTTGTATCCTGCCAAAAGCATTTTTGCCCGTATCAACTCCATGAGAATATCGTAACAGGATTTTATGTAATCATTGGCCGTATCGGGGCGCAGGCCGATTTTCTGTATCTTTTCCTGAAGAAGGGCATAACTGTTTTCAGCTTCTTGCATCAAAAAGTAAGCCCGCGACCTATCAGGTGCCTGCACTTTAACAATGCGATTCTTAATGAACTCCACAAAGTGCTTTATGGCTCTCATAATTCCACCCCACCAATGAGAACTATCCCGTTGCAGAGGTTTTCTTTTAAATGTTTGTGAATCTTGCCCCACGATTCGTAAAACTGAAGCAGAATTTTCCGTTCAAGCACTTTCTCATATTTTTCCAGGGCAACATCTTTTTCTTTCCTCCCAATAATAGCAATATCGATATCAGAGTTTTCTAAGTCGTCCCCCCGGGAATAACTCCCAAAGAGAACAATCGTCCCGCCTGCAAAGGCTTTCTCCAAAAAATCGGATAAGCCGCTTTCGTACAGTTGCTTTAGGTTATCTACCCTCTTCAATTGCAAGACTCTGCGGCTATCTCTATTAAGCCCAACAGCCCACCTTTTTGAGGTGTGGTCTTGGTTTACCGTAACGAACCCTCTTTTCTCTAAGCCAGGAAGCGCTTTCATCACTGCCGGCTGGGAAACATGGAGCGCTTGGGCAATCTGGTGTTGATTCACTAAAATACCCGCTTTAACAAATAAGAACCGGAGAATCATCTGCTGCAATGATGTTAACTCAAGTTTATATCTATTTACCATGGTTAACATATGTTAACTTTAGTTAATATTTAAACATTTTGGTTTTTGGGGTTCAAAACTGTTTTTCAAGCAAAGATACGACTGCAACTTCTCCCCCACCAACATTTTTAAAACAATCAGCACTTTCCCGCCCATGACTCCACCACCCGTCCTGCAAGAGATCACTGCAGCGATCAAGAAACAGCAGATACGATCGCAGGCCAAGCTCAATCTCCTGAAAAGAGATGTCAGCAAGAAGCATCATCTGAAGAGCATCCCCACCAATATAGANATTCTGCTCTCCTTGCCGGCAGCGGAAATCCCGTTGTTCCAGCATATCCTGCTGACGAAGCCCGTGCGCACCATTTCGGGTGTTACTCCCGTCGCCGTGATGACCACTCCTAGCAAATGCCCCCATGGCAAATGCACTTTCTGCCCTGGCGGCCTCGGCAGCCCCTGGGGGGATGTGCCGCAATCCTACACCGGCCATGAGCCAGCAACCATGCGCGGCATCCGCAATGAGTACGATTCCTATNTNCANGTCATGAACCGGCTGGAGCAGTATATTCTGCTGGGGCAGACCGTCGATAAAATTGAGATTATTGTGATGGGCGGCACGTTTCCTGCAGAACTGAGAGAGTATCAAGAGGAATTTATTCTCGGCTGCTTTCAGGCCATGAATGATTTTTCGGCTTTGTTCTTCAGCGAGAAAGAATTTGATGCCATGAAATTCAAGGCTTTTTTTGAGCTGCCGGCAGAATTGCCCGATACCAAGAGAGAGAAACGGCTCAAAGAAAAATTAAAGATGATAAAACAGCAGAGAAAAACAACTCTCGAAGAAGAGCAGCAGCGCAATGAAACGGCCAAAGTGCGCTGTGTCGCTTTGTGCATCGAAACCAAGCCGGACTGGGGATTCCTGGAGCACGGGAATGAAATGCTCAAGCAAGGCTGCACCCGTGTCGAGTTAGGAGTTCAGTCCGTCTATGATGACGTGCTACAATACGTCCATCGCGGGCATACGGCTGCTGATTCCAAAAAGTCCATCCAAATCCTGCGTGATCTAGGCTTCAAGATTAATTTTCATGCCATGCCCGGATTGCCATTGACGGACAGGGAGCGCGATATTGCTGGTATGCAGCAATTATTTTCCGATCCTGATTACCGGCCGGACATGATCAAGCTGTATCCATGCATGGTCGGGCCTGGTACGGCACTCTATAAGCAATGGCAGCTCGGAAAGTTTGCCCCGATTTCGACACAGGAAGCAGCAGAGCGGATTGTGGCATTCAAGAAAATCGTGCCGGAATACTGCCGGATCCAGCGCATCCAGCGCGACGTGCCGACAAAGATGTGGAGTTCTGGCGTCGACCGGACGAACCTGCGGCAATATATCCATGAAAATTATTCTTTCACGTGCCGCTGCATCCGCTGCCGGGAGCCCAAAGGAAAAAAAGTTGATTGGAAAAAAGTACAGTTGAAAGTTACTGAGTACGAAGCATCTGGCGGAAGAGAATTTTTTATTGCCGCTGAAGATGCGGAGAATGACACCTTGCTTGGCTTCTGCCGACTGCGGTTCCCTTCTCAATATTTGCGTTCGGAAATTACCGCTCAAAGCGTTTTGATACGGGAACTGCATGTGTACGGCACGGCCACGGCCATCGGCGAAGAAGGAGTGGTACAGCATAAAGGCTGGGGTAAGAAATTGATGGCCAAAGCTGAAGAGATTGCTCGTGCTCAGGGAAAGAAAAAGATGGTGGTAATTTCCGGCGTGGGTGTGAAAGAGTATTACAGAAAATTAGGGTATGAGAAGGAAGGGCCGTATATGGTGAAAAGAATTCCTTCACCCATAACGTATGAGGATTATCTGGAAGGTTTAAGGAATATTTGAAATTCAGAAGTTGGGTTGTGAGATAGACTGTAAGATTTCCCTCAGATCTCCACCAGCTTCTTCAAAAGTCTTTCTCATCCTATAATCAGGAGGGGGAAGACCTCTGAGATCTCTTTCCGAGGAAGTTCCCACAATGATCGCTGTGGGCATTCTTGCTCGTATTTCTGGTATCAAAGAATACCCGCATCGGTCATCTTATGCCTCTTTGTAACTGCCTATGGTTTGACGAATCAATTCCAAGGCTTCAAAGTAATGCCCCCTCGCTGTTTCTGTTAATTCATCTTTTTGAGAGTCATTAAGTGCTATCCACTCCGGCACATATCCTGACGCCCTTCGACCTGTTAGCAGATGGTAAGCCCTTTCTTT
>C687J35174_10008824_pt1 | contig 12736 bp, 9 predicted proteins | sample RifCSPhighO2_01_FD_35174 | JGI IMG/M metagenome (IMG submission 35174) | reverse complement strand
CTGCTCTCCTCCACGGGGAAACTATAGTTTCCCCGACCCATTTCGCTGACCCGCCATTCATCCCTGCCTAGGAAGGCAGGGAGTTCTGGCGAGTCATTAAACGCCGTGTAGTATCATTGTCCTACAATGGCGCTCTATCTCCAGAGAATTCTTTTCCGCAAAGCCCCAGCTTCTGAACGGGAGTCGGGGCTTTGTTATGCACGAGGGTTGTGTCGCATTGTTCTGGTTGCGTCTGTCTTCTTTATCGCACCGTTTGCGGCAAGCGCGGCAACGGTGCTTGACGGCGTAACGATTGCCGCTTCCGAGACCTGGGACACCGCCGGAAGCCCGTATGTGATTCGTAACGAAGTAACCATTGCCGCTGGCGCGAAGCTCACCATTCTTCCGGGCGTTGTTGTGAAGTTCGAAGACGACGCAATGCTCACTGCGGAGGGAAGTATTGAAGCGCTCGGCGCCGCAAGCGAGCCGATTATCTTCACCTCAATCTATGATGACGCGGCGGGAGGCGACACGAACGGCGACGGCGGGGCAACCTCTCCCACATCTTTTGACCCGTGGGGACTCAATTTCTATGGTGCGGCGAGATTGCCCGCTTCTACATTCCGATACACGACCATTCGCAACTCACAATACGGCGCGTATGTTTCGGGCGCGAAGCTCTCCCTTCTGCAGGCAACCTTTGAAGAAAGCGATAACGGATTTTATGTTGACGGCGCGGGAATGCTTTCAGTTGCCGATTCCACGCTCGGCGGGACGGATGGCGACCTCGTCGCGGCGGACGGCGGGAGCTATGTAGAAGTGAGTAACTCTGTGATGCGCGAGGTCTTCGACGGGGATGTGTTTGGAATGTACAGCGGCGCGTACCTGTTCCTCGATGAGTCCCGCATTGAAGACATTGGGGACGGTTCGGCGATTGGACTCTACAGCGCCCACGCCACAACAACGAGGTCTATCATTTCCGGCGGCACCGATTCGGCGCTTGAACCCTATAGCGGTTCATCACTTACCGTTCTTGATACCACGATTGAGGATTTCTCCGGGACTGCCGTCTACCTGTATAAGAGCCGCGTTATTGTTCAGGACTCCATTATCCGTGGCAACGACTACGGGGTGTACGCGTCGGGCATGGGGAGCGATGTCTCTATTTCCGGGAGCGTCATCGCGGACAACGCTTCGTATGGTGTCTACGATGAGGGCGGCGCGCCGACAGACGCGCGGGGGAATTTTTGGGGAGATGCTTCTGGCCCGTTTCATTCCGGCTTGAATCCGGACGGACTCGGCAATGAGATATATGGAGGCGTTCTTTTTGAACCGTGGCTTACGGAAGATCCGTTTGCGCCGCCGGAACCATCATGTTGTTCCTCGGTTGCGTTTATTCCGGGAATTAAAGGGTCGCGGTTGTATAAAAAAGTTGGTGATTCGGAAAACCAACTCTGGGAACCGAACCGGAATGCCGATGTGGAGAAACTGCTTATGGATGCAAACGGCGTATCGCTTGACCTGGATATTTACACGCGCGATGTTATCGGTCGGGCATTTGGCGCCTTTGATGTGTACTCGGGATTTATTGGGTTTATGGATGGTTTGGTGTCGGACGGCACGATTGCCGGCTGGCGGGCTCTGCCGTATGACTGGCGCCTCGCTCCTGATGAAGTAGTGCGGAAAGGAGTTGAGACCGGAGGCGGAAACATTTCCTACCTCTCGCCGGTGCCGGCAGGGGAACTGCCGTTTATGATTAAAGAGATTGAGGAGCTCGCCGCTGTTTCGCAAAATGGTAAGGTAACGCTTGTAACGCACTCAAACGGCGGGCTCGTCGCAAAGTCGCTCCTCGCCCGCCTTGAAGCGCTCAAAACTCTTGGCGTAACGGATTTAGTAGACAAGATTGACCGTGTCATCATGGTTGCCGCGCCGCAACTTGGCACACCGTCCGCCATCGCCGCCATGCTTCATGGCGACGGCGAGCACATGCTCGGCGGGTTTTTCCTCAACAAACAGACGGCGCGGGTTTTCGCTGAAAATCTCCCGGGTGCGTACGCGCTGCTTCCTTCGGCGAGATATTTTGATGTTGTGTCCGACCCGGTGATGACATTTAGCGATGACATTACGAGTGCGGCAAACTTCGGCGCCTACGCGCCCGACATTTCTTCCTTCGCGGAACTTGGACAATTTTTCCTCGCGATTCTTGATGGCCGAAGCGACCCTGCCTTTGGCGACAACGCGACACCAAACATTTTAAACCCCGCTCTCCTCGATTCGGCAGAAAGTTTCCACGCGGCGGCTGATGCCTACCTCCCTCCCCCGCACATCAAAGTCGTGGAAATCGCCGGTTGGGGTTTGGACACCCCAAAAGGCATCCGCTACGATGCCAAACGCGACTGCCCAATCTTCTGCAGTGAGTATGAATTGGAACGAGAGGAAATAAATACAGTGGAGGGCGATAGCGTGGTGGTATATCCAAGTGTTGTTAGTAGTTCTGGTACAGATTATTTCTTTAACATCTTTGATTACAATGAAGATGATTCGGTGTCTGATTTGAGAAATAGAAAACATTCTAATATTTTGGGAGCAGTTTCTATACAAAATTTCTTACGCAACATGGTTACCGAATCTAACGTATTACCTAACCATATAACCACATCAAAACCGTCGCTGGATGGAGAAGATGGAAGACTTACTTTGTCGGTCTTTTCTCCCATCACCATAGACGCCTACGACTCTGCTAATTTACACACTGGTCTGATACCAAGTCCGATTCCCGATTCTGATTTGATTTTCTTTGAGGAAAAAATCCCCAACAGTTACTACAAAGAATTTGGGGAAGGGAAAACTGTTGGTTTGGACGGGAGCGGCACATATAGGATTGTGATGAACGGCACCGGCTACGGCACATTTACATTTGAGAAAAAAGAATTCTCCGAAGACGGCTCCGCTACAACAACTACTTTTACTGACTTACCCGTAACCCCGCTTACGATAGCCGAGGTGGAAGTTCTGCCGGACGCGACTACCACGGTTATTAAACTTGATTCCGACGGCGATGGCGATACTGACTTCACCTTGGAGCCAAGCGACGCATTTAACCCCATTCTTTTCCTCAATTCGCTCAAGCTATTTGTCTATTCCCTTGATTTGCCCCCGAAGATTGAAAGGTACTTCATAAAGTGGATTGACAAGGTGATAAAGGGCATTGAAAAGGGTAAAATTAAGAATGTGGAGAAGAAACTCAAACAGGCCATCAAGAAGCTTTCTCATCACAAAGGCCACTTCAAAAAGATTCCAGAGGAAGACCTGAACGCCATCATATCAATGCTTAACGAATTATTAACTAATTTGAAATAGATGAATATGAAAAAAACAATTTTAATTGTCTTGGCCGCTACCATTTTAGCTTATGTGATATCTGAGCCAGTCATATTCGGTCTTTGCGAGCCGACCGAGAGATTCGATTGCATAAGACTGTTGTCGTCTGAAATAGGTAAACCACTGTTTCTGAACCTAGTGGCTTTGTTTGTGTCTCTTGTCTTTCTTTCCCTATCAAGAGTCCAGCGGTTTAATAGGTGGAAAATCTTTACTGCTCTTTATTTCATCCTTGCAGGACTTTTAATTTCCTTTACACCTATTACATGTGGTGGGTATTTACCAACCTGTTTAGATCGTAATGATGTCTCCTGGCTCACCGCAGGAGGATTCCTTCTCATCACCCTCCTCCTCGTCGCCTCCCAAAAACTCAAATCCAGACACCAATCCCCAACGCAAACTTAACTCCACCCCTTACAGGGTCCGGCCGTGCATACAATTTATGGTGTCATTGCTGGCACAAAATCTCTATACAGCGAAAACGCTTGCCGGTATATCAAATCTAACACCTTTTCGCTTTCCTCCGCTTTATATCCTTTTCGCAACAAAAGCAATTTAACATTCGCGCGGACTCTCGCTTTGATTATATCATTGTTCATCCAATCAATCGCCAAATCACGCTTGATAATTTTGACAAGTTCTCGCACCAACTTCTTCAATTCTTCATTTCCGTTGACCGCCTTGCGCCCCGCGGAAATAGCGTCGTAAAAAGCCATTTCTTCCTCCGACAAACCAATATCCTCGTTGAGCTTCTCAACTTTTTTAATCTCCCTTGCCAACTCAATAAGTTTCTCAATGACTTTCGTGGAGTTGATAATGTTGTTCTCGTATTTTTCAATGATGTCCTCCAGCATATCAAGGAGCGATTTATAGCGAACCAAATTCTTTTTTGTTCGCACCCTCAATTCATCATTCAAGAGTTTACGAAGCACATCCACGGAAAGATTCTTATACTTCAGATTCTTCACTTCTTCCAGAAACTTCTCGTCAAAAATAGAAATATCCGGCCTTCCTTTGCCATTCATGTCAAAAATATCAATGACACCCTCGGCGGATATGGCCTTGGAAACAAGCTCCCGCACGGCGGATTCAACATCAAAGCCGATGACATCTCCCCGGATAATGGTTCGCTTGATAATCGCTCTTTTGACGCTCTGGAAAAATTCTACTTCGTTTCGTATCGCATTCGCTTCTCTGTGCGGCATGGCAAAAGCGAAGAGCTGGGACAGTAACTCCGTCTCTTTGGCAAATCTCTTTTTCTTTTCATCGTCAACCATTCCGCTCCTTTCATTGGTAATAATCGTATTAACCGCCTTTTGAAAAACTCCCGCCAACTCCGCGCCTTTCAATTTTTTCCACTCCTTATATTCAACTCCAGAAAACATTGCCCGCACTATGTCATATTCTTCAATCATCTTGGCGATGATCTCTTCAATCGGCACCATCGCCTCTTTTTGGATACCAGAGCTATAAATGGAGAGTGCTTTTTTCAAATCATCAGCAACGCCAATGTAATCAACGATAAGGCCGCCGGGCTTATCCTTGAAAATTCTATTGACGCGGGCGATTGCCTGCATCAAGGTATGATTCTTAAGCGGCTTATCAATATACATTGTATGAAGCGCCGGGACATCAAAACCGGTCAGCCACATATCGCATACAATCACGAGTTTCAGCGGATCGTCGGGATTCTTAAATCTCTTTTCCAATTCTTTAGTATCTCTGCTTTGTTTAAGTTCGGGAAAATCTTCCGGCTTTGAAATGACAACTGCGACTTCCGGCCTGCCCGCCGAAGCCCCTGTCTTGCCGGCAGGCAGGTCGGCACAGGCGGGTGCGTCTTCAATCTTTGAAATGATTTTATACATCTCAACGGCCGTCTTTCTTGAAATGGTTACAATCATTCCTTTTCCCTCAAGACCGCGATTGTTGAAGTGTTCTATTATGTCTTTTGCCACCTGCTCCAAACGATCTTTCGCGCTTACGGCTTGCTCAAGTCGCGCCCATTTACGCTTATATATTTCCTTTGCCTCAAACTCTATCTCACCGATTAAATCCTCAAATTCTTCGTCAATAAACTGATTTGCCAAATGCAGAGGCACAAGCCGCCCCTCGTAATAAATCGGCACGGTAGCGCCATCTTCAACCGCTTGGTTTATCTTGTACTCGCTGATGTGGTCGCCGAATACCAACCTTGTTTCGCGATTATGTAAACTTATCGGCGTGCCGGTAATACCCATGAAAGAGGCGCTGGGTAAGGCAACCCGAACATTCGCCGCAAACTTCGCGTACTGCGAGCGGTGCGCCTCATCCGCAATAGCGATAATATTTTCTCGTTCACTTAAAACTTCGTATTCGGTATCAAATTTTTGAATTGTAGTAAAAATAAGTTCGCCGGCCGCTTCGCGCAATCTTTCTTTCAAGTCAGCTATACTTTCCGCTTGCTTCGCGCTCGGATAGCCGCTCCTCAAAAATGTTTTGTAAAATTGTCCGTCAAGGTCATTTCTATCAGTCAAAAATACAAAGGTGGGACTTTTCAATTCTTCCAACTGCTTCGCCTTGTTCGTATAGAAAACCATTGAAAGCGACTTGCCCGACCCTTGCGTATGCCAAAAAACACCGATTTTTTTATTTCCTCTCGGCTTTGTCGCGCGCAATGTTTCGTTAACGGCCTTATTGACGCCAAAGTACTGATGGTACATTGCCATCTTTTTTGTGTATTTACTTGCGTCCTTTTCGGCGTCTGCCTCAAAAATAATAAAGTTTCGGACGATATCCAAAAGCCGTATTTTGTGAAAAATTCCTCGCGTCAAAATCTCAAGCTCCGCCTTCGCTGAAGCTTCGGCGGACAAGTCGGAAATTGCCTCATTTTCACTCTCAACGCCCTTCCAGCGAGAAAACCACTCCCAAGAGGATGAAATTGTGCCGTGCTTTGCTTCAATCAGATCGCCGATAACGAGTATTTGATTGTATTTGAAAATTTCAGGAATATCTTTTTTATATTCTCGCAGTTGCTCATAGGCGGTGTAAATTGCCGCGTTTTCAAGCGCGGGATTTTTGAGCTCAAAAATCGCAAGCGGGATTCCGTTCACAAAAATAACAACATCCGGCCGGCGAACTTTTTCCAATCCCTGAATCGCGAATTGATTGACAACTAAAAATTCATTATTCTGCGGGTTTTCAAAATCAATAATTTTTGCGAACCGCCAAATATCTTCGCCGTCCGCGCTGTGAAAATTAACCCGCACTCCCTGTGTTAGCATTGTATAAATTTCTTTGTTGGCAATCTCCAAATTTGGGTGTTCGGATCTCAAACTCCGCGCGGCATCATCAATCGCGGCTTCCGGCAAGTCTGGATTGAGACGACGAATAGAGCGCTTCAGCCGCCCAACCAAAACAACCTCGCGAAAATCTTCGCGCTCGCCCAAAACTTGGCCCGGCGCCAAATCCGGCCCAAACTCATAGTCATAGCCCATCTCCTTGAGCCATTCTATGACTGGTTGTTCGGTTAATGTGTCTTCGTTAAGTTTTTGCGTCATAGTTATTCACATTAGTATTTGACATTTCACTGCTAGTTTGCTAACCTTGCAAAACAAGTGGCTTCGGCCTTACCCCCGCAAGGGGGAGAAAACCTGAAAAGCCGTCAGAATAATGTTCTGACGGCTTTTCGTAGCCGCCCGAACGATTTTTTGTTAAGAAACCCGATCTTTTCCACCAGTCGCCGTGTATCAACGACGCGGATTTGCGAAAGAATCGTTGATGCCTCTTCCACCTGCACTATTCCTACAGGCACGCGGAGCGGATGACGGCGAGGTGAGGTGGTAAGAGGCACAGCCATACAGGTATCTGCGCCAAAACCGCGGAGAATCACAGCGGAGCGGAGAAATAGTTCCCCGCTCCCATCTTGTTCGGAACCGATATTCACACCAAATCGGCACCACCAGACCTCAGCACGGTATATAAACGCGGCGTTTCGGTATGCGCCCGCTTCTTCTCTGTATTCCACTTGTCAAAATCTTTGTTCATATTTTTATCTCCCCGCTCATTAACTTTGGCAAAAGCAAATCGCGGAGAGCAGATAATTTTTGGTTTTCGTGTTTGATACTGGAAATTTTTTCTAAAATCTGCGAAGCCATAGCAGTAAACTTCTCTACTAACTCCGCTGGAGGAATTATAATCTCAAAGCTCGAAATCGCTTCCTTTGATAGTCCGAGAATATTTGTGCCTGCTGCTGCTCCAATGACCCGCGCGCGAAATGCGGATTGACGCAAAAGATAATAGAGAAATGTCTTATTCAAGTCTGATTTTGGCCGAAGAATATAGATGTGGTGAGTGAATAGATATTTTTTATTTCCCAGCCACTCCTCAACTATTACTGGATTTCCAATAATTTCTCTTTCTTGAGTGATGTCGGTATTAGAAACAAGAAGGTCTCCGATTTCGGCAATGTGGCGTGGTTTGTAATCGCCAGAATAATATTTCAGATTGTCGTAAGAGAACTTGCCGNCACGCATGAAACAACCAAGATTTATCATCGGCATTCCTGATTTATTTAGCCCCGATCCTTTATAAGAAATTCCCTTGTCAAGGCCAACTATATCCGCGAGCTTTTTCACTTCCCACCCCTCTGGAATTTTTCCTAATTCCGAATCAACCATTTTTATTTTTTCGTGGCCGGGGAATTTGAAATTTACAAACCACTCCTTAAAAATCGCCTGCGCCGTTGCTTCCAAATTTTTGCTGATTTTATTATTCAACTCAATCTTGTCATCAAAAGCGGAAAGAATATCCGCGATGCGTTTTTGGGTCTCTAGATTTTCTGGAACTTCTACCTCTATATTTTCAAAAGCAGCGCGTTCTACACGCTGACGACCAGAAGCGCCAACCATGCTTCCTTCGGCTAGTTTTCGAATACGAAATGTGCGAGATAAATAATGAATAAAGTCACTGTTAGATATTCCTTGTTTGCCACGCAGTACATAAAATTCGGTTGATCCGAAAGCGGGACTTTTTAACTCTTGGGCTTGCGTTATTTTCCCATTCTCTAAACAAGGAGTAATGCGAGCAAATAGAGTGTCGTTTTCTTCGAATCTCGCCCCGGAACCTTTGAAAACTTTCCGCTTTTGCCAGTTTGTTGTACGAGAAAGCGGCGCGACATCCGCCATATCCAAAAATGGATACTCTTTGCCGCGTTGAATCTGAACCGTTGGGTTTATATTTGCAAATTCCCCCAACCTCACCTTCCGCCAAGTTTTAGATTGTGATTTTGTTTTTGTCATACTCACAGAGTTATTTATCTTGAGATTTACTTTTGTATTCCAAAATAATTTCTCCCCTTTCTTTTTCCGTTATAGGACAATTATCGCAACGATATACTCCGCAGAGCGATGAGTATCCGCCGTCGGGCAAAATAATTCTTTCTCCACATTTGGAGCAGTAGGTCGGCTTAAAAGCAGGCGGATTTGGTAGCTTTTCAAAATTGTATTCGTTCATGCCATACCACACATACATTTCCAGTTCGTGTTCAAAATCCTCGCGACACTTTTTGCAAGTTCTCCAATCGTCTTCATGTTCTTCCACATTGTGGTGTCCGCATAGCGTAAACCGCCGGTGATTGCGCGAACAAATATCGCGCGAATATGAAAACATCACATATTCGCTTTCATCGCCACACACCCAATTGCCGCAGCATTCCGTCTTATACCTCGGTTTTTTTGACTTGCCGCACAATCCGCACGGAGGATTAACGGTTCGCTTTTTTATTTCCTTTATTGTTTTTTTCATATTTTTGCTCGTATTTTCATATTTCTACTTTTTGGGCAACTTTCTTGGTCACAGCGGCATTTGGATATCCCTATCCAGNGGCAGTTGCTCCAGAAATGACATAATTTGTTCCGGCGTCGGTCTTTTTACATTGGTAATAAAATAATCTTTTTGGAACATCGGTTTCTTTCCAATCTTACTACACTCGTCAAGTACTGCCTCAATAAAACTCGCCGGTGCGATGTTAAACGAGACAAGCGCTGTGATAAGAACATATTCTTGAAAACTCTCGGCTTCCTCAATTTCAACGGTAAACCGTTCGGACACTTTCTTAAGCGTCTTGGCAAATGCGCCCGCCGATGATTTCCTGAAATCGGCGCTTTTGTCAAACGCAAGCACAACAAAGCAACGCATCTTATTGTTTCGTACTCCTGCCGGACTGCCAATCAATGTTTCGTTATCCCACAATCCATCATCAACCGGTTCCGCGCTCCCTGTTTGCTCGTTCCAAACAAAATGGTTGGATGGAGATACCTTATCTTCCACAATGCCATATTTATTATCACGCCCCAAACCGCACTCACCCATAACAAATGCGTGCATTCGTATGATAGTTTGAATTGCCATACTGGCTTGTTTCCGAGCAAACGCTCTAGATTCTTCGTCTCGGAGTTCAACTTCCCCAGCTGAAATAACATAACCAAACTTTCCGCGATATTCAGCATGGTCAAAAAGTTGCAATACTGGCTCATCGCCAATAAACATTTCCCGGCGCTTCTGCGCATATTCAAAAGTGAATGGGTTTATTTCCGCCTCAACAACAAGAAAGACGCGGCTTACGCTGTCGTCCAAAATTCTTGTCTCTTCGCATAAACGAACCTGNGAATACGGACCATCCTCGCCCCACATTTGCTCATAATTCTTTGGCGTAAGTTTTTTGTTTATTTTTTGGTCTTTTTTCATACTTTTCCTTTATTTCACAGCATAATTTCCACTTTTCCACTTTTTGGCTTGCTACCAACCGCTTGGTATGCTACACTAGCTCCGGTGCTTGGAGGGCTTTGGCCCTGTCACGGCTATCCAAGCTGTAACCAAGCGCCGCTAAAAGACACCGCCTTGCGCGGCGTTTTTTAGTTTAATCATGTTCAGGATTACCACCATGTAAAATCCGCCTACTGGTATTTTTATCAATTCCCCAAAATGGAATCACGCTCCAAAAGTGCTTTTCTCCTCCCGCAACTTCTTTCACAATCACTTTGACGCGCACCGAATCCAAAACGGCTATGAACTCGTAGTACGCAACATCTTTCATTACTCGCTCCCACCGGCTGTTTGTTTTTTGTTCTTCAAAACGCCGCACTGACCAAATACCCTGCATTGTTCGCGAGAGTTTCAGAATTTCCGACGCGTAACGAATAAGCTTCAGGCGACTATACTGATCTGTGTGCGGCCGCGCTTGTCCGTCTGTTTTGAACTTCAGATGCCGCAGTCCTTTTGCGTTAAAAGCGACATCGCTCCCAAAGTATGGACAGCGAATTTTTTCTACGGTCGTGTAAAACGCTTCGGCATCCGTCCGCACCTTTTCAAAATCCTGTTGGTCTTTGAAATTAAATTTTCCCATGATTGAACTTGCGTAAATTCGCGGTTATCTTTTCTTCCAACCCTTTGTTTTCCTCAAAAGATTCTTTCAACTCACCGCTCAACTTCCTCATCTTTTCCTCAAATGGCACGCCGTCGTCTTCCTCCTCGGCAACACCTACGAAGCGGCCCGGAGTGAGGACATAACCATTTTTTGCAATTTCATCTTTTTTGACTGCTTTACAGAAACCGGCAACGTCTTTGTATTCTCCGGCGCCACTCTCGCCGCGCCATGTGCGAACAGTGCCAGCGATTTTTTTGATTTGCTCTTTGGTGAATGTAACCTGCTTGCGGGAAATCTGTTCAAAGGTTTCTCGCGCGTCTATAAAAAGCGTCTCGCCGGTACGTTCGCGGAATCTGCCGTTCTTTTTGTTTTTGGATACGAACCAAAGTGAAACCGGAAGCGCGACATTGTAAAAAAGCTTGGGCGGACAGGCAATAATCACATCAATCATATCTTCCTCAATGATTTTCTTCCGTATTTCGCCTTCGCGGCCGCTTACCGCAAGCGCCCCATTTGCCATCACAAAGCCCGCCATTCCGTTTGGCACCAAGTGGTGAATGAAGTGTTGGATCCATAAAAAGTTGGCGTTGCTTCCCGGCGGCGTGCCGAATTTTATACGCGGGTCTTTGTCGGAAAGCCGGCCCGGTTCCCAGTCGGCATTGAAGGGTGGATTTGCCAGCACAAAGTCTGCGCGAAGGTCTGGAAACTTGTCCTCATAATAAGAATTGCCCCATTCCATCTGACCGATAATTCCGCGAATAGCGAGGTTCATTTTACAAAGCCGAAGCGTGGTCGGATTACTCTCTTGCCCGAAGAAAGAAATTTTGGTCGGGTCCTTTTGATGCATTTTCAGAAATTCGCTAGATTGCACAAACATCCCACCGCTCCCGCAGGCCGGGTCAAAGACGCGCGCGTTTTCATACGGCGACAAAACTTCAACCAAAAGACGGACAATGGAGCGAGGGGTGTAGAACTCGCCGCCTCTTTTTCCTTCGGCGGAGGCGAACTGCCCTAAAAAGTATTCATACACTCGGCCGAGGATGTCTTTCTCCTTGTCTATGTCATGGTCAAACTTAATTTTTGAAAAAATATTTACCAGCTCCCCGAGAATTTGGTAGTCCAAATGCGTTTTGGTGAAAATCTTGGGCAATACGCCTTTCAGTTCCTTCGGGTTCTCGTTTTCAATCGCTTCCATTGCCTCATCAATGTACTTTCCAATGTCGTGATGCATCGCGTGGTTTCGCAACTGCTCCCATCGGGATTTTAGTGGAATATAGAAGATCCCGACGCTCTTGTATTGGTCTTTGTCATTCACAATGTGCGTCCTGTCCGCTTCGTTTTTAATGTAGTAGTCCCTGTTTTTCGGATCGCTCGTCCATTGTTCCAACTGCAAGCGCCGCTGATAGTAGGAATCTGAAACATATTTTAGGAAAAGAAGNCCCAAGACAATGTGTTTGTATTCAGAGACATCAATGCTACCGCGCAACTTATCCGCGGCTTTCCAAAGCTCTTTTTCAAACTCAAGATCGTGGCCGGCTTTTTTGCCTACCTGTGCGGCAGACAGACCCAGTTCGGTGATTTTTTTGGCGGTTTCTTCCTGCTGTTTTCTTATTTCGTCCTTTATTTCATCGGGCAGAGAATCCTTGTCTATGATGTAGCCCTTGCCCTTTTCCGCAGCCGAAATTTTGCCCTTTTTAACGAGTTTTGTAACCTTTTGGGCCGCTGCAACACGGCTAATCCCCAACATTTTAGCCAGTTCTGCCGTGGTTATATATTGTGCCTTATTATCCATACACAGAAGAGCTTATCATATGATAACCTATATTGTCAAAAGTCATCTTCGCCGAAGCAGAGGTAACAGTAGATATAGTTTCGAGTAAACTACCCTGCGCAAGCGCAGGGCGTTTCTCCAACCGAGCGCGTGGTTATAGGTTGAATAATCTTAGCTGACGCATGATACCAATACTATTCGGTCTT
>C687J35174_10008822_pt1 | contig 12739 bp, 14 predicted proteins | sample RifCSPhighO2_01_FD_35174 | JGI IMG/M metagenome (IMG submission 35174) | reverse complement strand
AACGCAAGGGCTCGTAGATCAGCGGTAGATCGCATCGTTCGCAACGATGAGGCCGCGGGTTCAAATCCCGCCGAGTCCACTGACTTTTCTTTCTCCCGTTCAGACGCTTTGCGTCTGAAGGGCGCTGCAGAACGAAGTTCTGCTCGCGTTTGCGAAAAGAAAGAAAACTTAACTAAAGAAAGAAAAGCGAAAGAAAAATTAACTAAAGAAAAACGAAAAGAAAGTTTAATCAAAGAAAACTTTGCGGAAAGAACGAAAAGGCAACGGCGGTTTTAGGATTTGAAGAAAAAGATTTTTCTCGCAGTGAACTTCGCCTTTGCGGCGCTTCTCCTGGCCGTAATCCTCTATTCGTTCGACTTCACCGCGCTTTTGCAGAACGTGTCTAACGCCAACGCACTGTTCCTCGCTTTTGCTTTCTGCGCTTACCTTCTCGCCCACGTCCTGCAGGGCGTGCGCTACAAGCTCCTGCTCCCCTCCTTTCCGTTCGTTTCCGTGTTTTCCTCGCACATGAAAGCCATGCTCGCGAGCGACGCGACTCCCGGCCGAATAGGCTACTCGTTCTTCATTTTCGACATGCGCGGCAAGGGATTGAAAGGCGGAAAAGCTGCGAAAGTGCTGGGCGTTTCGCTCGCCTCGGACTTTATAGTGAGGGGGCTTCTGGCGTTCCTTGCAGTATTCCTTTTCTCGCAAGACTTCGGGCAAGTGGGGATTGCGGTTTTGGCGCTTTCGCTGGTCGCGCTCGCACTGCTTTTCTACCGCATAAGCTTTTTCGCCAAAGCGATTTCCAAGCTTCCCTTATACGGNAAAAAGCTTGAAAACGCTTACGACGCGGTGTTCAAGCAAAAAACTTCCCTCCCGCAGTTGGGATCTTCCATGGGCTTGAGCGTTGTGGGCGCTGCAGTAAGGGGGTTTGAATGGCTTTTCGTTTTGAATGCGATCGGCTTGAACGCGGGACTGCTGGAATTGACGATAATCAGCGCCTTGCTCACCGCCCTGTCTTTCGTGCCTCTCTCAATATCCGGATTCGGCTTACAGGAAGGCGGGGGAATCCTGCTTTTCACCCTGTTTCTCGGTTTCACTACGCCCCAAGCTGCTGGCGCGGTGCTGTTGGTGCGATTCATAGACGTTCTCGCGGACCTGCTCGTGGGCGGATGGTTTTTCGTTAGGGAAAAAGGGGGCAAGCGGAAAAAAATCAAACGATGATTTTCTCTTTCCTTCCTTCTTTAGCGGACTTTTGGCCTGCCTGGACTGCGGCAACTGCGTAAAGCGCGTCCCTGCCTGAAATCATCGGAACTGCCTTGCCTTCCACGCAATCGAGAAAGTGGTTCGCTTCAACGCGCAAAGGCTCGTCTTTAACGAAATAAGGCTTCACTTCGGTTCCCCTTCCTACGCGCAGCACGATTTCGTCGAAAGTGCTGAACTTGGTGTCCATGTTGTCGGACGTGAAGATCGTCAAGTCCTGCGTGATGTAATCGAGCTTTGCTGCGCCCTTCGTGCCGAGGACTATGAGATCGCGGTTTTTGATGGGCGTAACGCGGTTCGCTTCGACCGTGGCAGTAAAACCGTCGAACTCGAACAAGGCGGAGCATAAGTCGTTGCTCTTCGCGTCGACAATCTTCCTTTCAACAGCGGAAACTTCCTTTGGGTGCTTTCCGTACAAGAAAGAAATCACGTCGATGTCGTGAACCGCCTGGTCTACGAACGAGCTTCCAACGTCCCGTTGCGTCGGAACGCCGAAGCGGTGTGCAGAAGCGTAAAACAGGTCGCCGATCAAATGCAAATTGCGCTTGAGCGCCTGCACTGCCGGGTTGAAGCGTTCGATGTGCCCTGCCAAAAGCAGGATTTTGCTTTTCTCGGCTTTTTCCACGAGTTTTTTCCCGTCCTCAGAGTTTTCGGTGATAGGCTTTTCCACGAGAACAGGTATTCTTGCGTCGACGATTTTCGACGCGATTTCGTAATGCAGTTTAGTGGGCACCGCGACAACCACGCAGTCTGGCTTTTCCTTCAAAGCTTTCTCGAGTTCGGTGAACGTCTTGGTCTTCTGGGTTTTCCTGACCAGCTCGAGCGAGTCGCTGGAATTGTCCACCACGATTACTTCGTCGACCCTGTGGTTTTCGCTGTAAACGCGGACGTGGTTTCTTCCCATAGAGCCGCTGCCTACAATCAAAACCTTCATTTCCTTCTTTCCTCCGAAAGCTTTAGAAGCGAATTTCTAGTGTTCGGCCGCACGCGCATGCCTACTGCCTTTTTCAACGGCACCCACGCATACTCGTATAATTCGTCTTCGTCCAATCGCACTTTCCCGGTGCTTTCGCACGACGCGTGCAGATAGATAAAATGCTTTTTCTCCACGAAGTTCTTCGGAAAGATGCCTTCAAGCACGTTGAATAACCTCACGTTTTTCACGCGCAAGCCCGTTTCCTCAAGCGCCTCGCGTTTTGCCGCATGCTCGATTGTCTCGCCGAGTTCTACATGCCCTCCGATGGGAACCCATGAATTTCTCCATTTACGCGATTTAGCAAGAAGCACTTCACCCTTCTTGTTGAAAACGAAAAGCCCGACGACCACTTCGGGATACCGCTTCACACGGTCACCAGTCTTAACCGTCATTTTCTTTTTTCCCCTCAAACAAAAAATTCTTTTATTTTAGAAGCAATCAAGCCCAATTCGTCTTCGGAAACGCTAGGATGGATGGGTAGCGACAAAACCTGTTCGCTGGCTGAAACGGCGTTTTTGTTGTCCGCGCCTTGAGCGAATTCTCTTAAAACTCCGAGTTTGCTGAGCGGAGTCGGATAATATATTGACGAGCCGATCTGGTTTTTCGCGAGAAATTCCTTCAGCGCGTCCCTCTTTCCGCCCTTCACTTTAATCGTGTATTGGTTGTAAACGTGCTTTGCGTTNGNATGNTCNAAAGGCGTTTCAACCGCTTCAACTCCCTGCAAGAGCTCGTTCATCACGTGCGCGTTTTTCCTGCGTTTTTCGGTTATCATATCGAGTTTGGCAAGCTGCACGGTGCCAATCGCTGCGCTGACGGCGTTCAAGCGGAAGTTGTATCCCAAGTGGGCGTAGTCGTACGGCTTGCGCTGGCCGATGTTCCTCCACAATTTGCATTCTTCGGCAATCGCCGGGTCGTCCGTAAGCACAGCGCCGCCTTCGCAAGTGGTGATGTTTTTCGTCGGGTAAAAAGAGAGTATGGCGCAGTCGTCGCCCAAATTCCTTTTTCCCTTCCACTCGGTCCCTATCGCCTGCGCGTTGTCGCTTATGACCTTGAGCGAATATTTTTCTGCAACTTCCTTGACCGCATCTGCGTCGTAAGCCTGGCCGTAAAGCGAAACCGGAATCACCGCCTTGGCGTTCTTGTTTTTTTTCGCGGTTTCCTCCAAGCTGCGAGCGTCAAGGTTGAANGTCTTGGAGTCAATGTCCGCAAACAGAGGATTTGCATTGAGATAGCGCGCGGTGTTCGCAGTGGCGATGAACGTGAAATCAGGAGTGATGATTCCGTCGCCTTGCTTTACTCCCGCAGAGGCAGCAGCGACGTGCAGCGCGGCAGTGCCGCTGTTGACGGAAACGGCGAATTTGTAATTGCAGTATTCCGCGAGTTTTTTTTCGAATTCCTCGACAAAAGGTCCGCCTGTCAGCATGCCGCTTTCCAGCGCTTTGCGTGCGGCTTCCGCCTCTTCGCTTCCCACCAACGGTTTTGCGATAGAAATCATTTTTTCCAACTCCTACAAAAACTTCAAGCCTTAAGCCCTTCCTTGTTGACTTTTCCTGCGACGCGCGCCGGGTCGCCGTAAGCCAACGCAAAATCGGGAACGTCTTTTGTTACCACGCTTCCAGACCCTATCATCGCCCACTCTCCTACCGTAACGCCGGGCAGAATGATGGTTCCGGCGCCGAGAGACGCGCCTTTTTTTATCAAAACTTTTTCTACCTTCCAATCGCTTGCGCCTTTGAGCGTCAAGTCTGGGTTTACAGCGCGCGGGTTTTTGTCGTTGGTTAGGATGCAGTGGGGCCCTACGAAAACCCCGTCTTCAATAGTTGCTCCGTGGTATATGCTGCAGTTGTTCTGTATTTTGCAGTTTTTGCCGATGCGCACTCCGAAGTCGATGTAAGCGTTTTTTCCGATGATGCAATTCTCGCCTATTTCCGCGTCTTCGCGCACTTGCGCGTAATGCCAAATCTTGGCGCCCTTGCCTATCCTGGCTTTGGGCGACACTTCAGCGGTAGGGTGGACGAAAAATTCAGCCATTTGAAACACCATTCACGTTTTGCTTGAACCACTCGAACGTTTTCTTCAATCCCGCTTCAATCTTTGTTTTGGGCGTCCAGCCGAGGGCCTTTATCTTGGAGTTGTCCGCAAGGCGCCTGGAAATGTGGTCCCAAGCCCTGCGCTCTCCATTCTGCAGGTTGCCTTCGTTTCCCGCGATTTTGTTTATTTCGTTAGCCAAATCTATTATCTTGGTTTCCGCAGAGCTTCCGATGTTGTACGCTTCTCCGGCCTTTCCTTTTTTCGCCACGAGAATCGTGGCTTCAACCGCATCTTCCACGAAAGTGAAGTCGCGCGTTTCCTCGCCCGACCCCATAATCACAAGCGGTTTTTTCTGCGTTGCGAGGGCGAAAAATTTCGGAATCACGTTGCGGTAAGGCCCCGGATATTCGTTAGGGCCGTAGACGTTGAAATAACGCACGCTAACGGCATCGAGACCGTGAAAGTCTGCGAAAAACTTGGCGTACTGCTCTCCCAACAGCTTCGTAATAGCGTAAGGCGTTTCCGGCTTGGGCTTCAAGCCTTCATCCATCGCCCCGTCGACTGCTCCGTAAATGCACGACGACGAGGAGTAAACGAGCTTCTTGGTGCCGAATTCCTTTGCAAGCTGCAAGAGCTTTAGCGTAGCTGTGCCGTTCACGTCCAAGTCGAGCACAGGGTCGTCCACGCTCTTTTGGTTGGCGAAGCTCGCGGCAAGATGAAAGACGTAATTGAATTTGTGCATGGAAAAGAGCTTTCGCATGAATTCCTGGTCGCGAATGTCTTTCTTGAAGAATGCGACCGGCAGGCTCCGCAGGTTTTCCTTGAAGCCCTCGCTCAAGTCGTCGACAACGTAAACCGTGTTTTTTTCGCACAGCGCTTTCACTAGATTAGAGCCTATGAACCCGGCTCCGCCGGTTATGAGAATGCGCTGTCCGGAAACCATTTTTTTTTCACTTTTCAATTGTTTTGCTTGCGAAACCTAAAAACCCTTTTCCAGCGCTTCGCAAATCCTTTGCGCGGCTTTTCCGTCCCACTTTTCTGGAACCCTTCCCTTTTTTCCCTTTCCTGCGCAAAGCTTTTCCAGCTCTTTCTTCAAAAGCGCAGAATCCAAATCGACTATCGTGTTAGTGCCTTCCGAGACGGTTATAGGGCGTTCGGTATTGCGCCTTGCCGTAAAGCAAGGCACTCCCAAAACCGTAGTTTCCTCCTGCACTCCTCCGGAGTCCGTCAAAACGAATTTCGCTTTAGCCTCGAGATTCAAAAACTCGAGATACCCCAGCGGCTCAACGAGCTTAACTCCCCTGCTTTCAAGTTTTTTCTTAAACCCGCTTTTTTCCAGCCTTTCCAGCGTGCGCGGGTGCACGGGAAAAACCACTTTCGAGAAAGAAGCGGCAGTCAAAACCATTTCCACCGCATTGCCGAGCGTTTTTTCGTCGTCGACGTTCTCTGCCCTATGAAGCGTAACAAGCGCGTATTCACCTTTCTCCAGCCCTAGTTTTTTTTCGCTTTCAGTCTTTTCAGCCTGCTTTTGAAATGCCGTGAGCGAGTCTATCATAGTATTCCCTACGAATTGAATTCCTTCCGAAATGCCTTCCTTCCTCAAGTTTTCGCCGGCGTCTTTCGAAGTGGTGAACAAGAATTTCGAAATCCTGTCGGTCAAAACCCTGTTGATTTCCTCTGGCATGCGCCAGTCGTTGCTGCGCAGCCCGGCTTCGACGTGCGCCACGGGATAATGTTCTTTAGCCGCGACCAGAGCGCAGGCGAGCGTGGAATTCACGTCTCCCACTACTAAAACCATATCCGGCTTTTCTTCGAACAGCACTTTTTCAAAGCGCGTCATGATGCTGGCCGTTTGCACGGCGTGCGAAGCAGAGCCAACGCCGAGGGAATGGTCGGGCTTGCGTATGCCTAGCTGGCTGAAGAAAATTTCGTTCAGCCCGAAATCGTAATGCTGGCCCGTGTGCACGAGCACCGGCTGAAACGATTGCGGCCTTTTCAGCATTTCTCGCATTACGGGTGCGATTTTCATGAAATTCGGCCGCGCGCCCGCGACGTTCAGGACTTTCAAAGGCAAAGCAAACGACCTTCAATGAAATATAGGGGTTTGAGGAGGCGCGATGCAACGGAGGGGGGCTCGCATCACGTCGCGCTCTCCCGTCTTCCCACAGAGGGGTTACGCATGAATTTTTCTTGTTCTACATCTTCCTTTCCAAATACGCGTAAGCAATGCTGTACGCCAAGCTCATTATTCCGAGCAAGACCGCGAGAATGCCGTTCGGGCTCGTCGGCCTTCCGGAGTAAGCCAAAAACGCGAGAATCAATATTACTACCACCACGCTTGCCACTAGTGTAAAGCGCGCGGCCTTTCCTGCAATGAGCTGGGTTCTCTCGTCGCTTTTTACGTCATCCCTGGAAATCCATTCCCTGTAGGCGTAAAAGCCGCCCGCGATGAGCAAGCCGAAAAACAGGATTTGGAACGCGATGGGCTCGAACGAATAGCGGTTGGCGTAGCTGAAGTAAAGCAAGAGCGTGAACACCAGGCTCAAAACCACGTTCTTCATTTTCATCAGCAACATCGGCAAAACCCCCTTTTTTTCATTCTTCAAACAAATCTTCTATCCTGCATGCAAACGTTTTCGAGAGCTTGAACGCCAGCTCCAGCGACGGGTTGTACTTCTCGTTCTCTATCGCAATGATGGTTTGGCGGGTTACGTGAACTTTCTTCGCCAAATCATCTTGCGTCAAATTTTGCCTTGCGCGGTACTCCCGCAAACGATTCTTCATGTAAAGTAGTATTAACATTAAGTATATAAGGCTTTACATTTTGTATAGTTATACTTACTGAAGCCTTTTGAGCTTTTTCGGTGTTTTCGTTAAAGGTGGTTTGTTTGAAGGTTGTTGTTACCGGCGGCGCAGGCTTTATCGGAAGCCACCTCGCCGAAGCGTTGGCGAAGGAAGGCAACGAAGTTGCGGTTCTGGACAACTTGAGCGTCGGAAGCCAAAACCTGGGTGTTTTGAAAGAATGCGGAACGCGGTTCTTCAAGGGCGACGTGAGGAGCCTGGCGGACGTAGAAAAAGCTTTCGAGAACGCAGATGGCGTTTTTCATTTGGCTGCAATGAACCGGGCCATGCGCAGCATCAAAGACCCGCTTGAAGCCAACGACGTGAACGTGACCGGAACTCTCAACGTGCTGGAAGCGTGCAGGAAGAACGGCGTCAAGCGCATGGTGTTCGCGTCTTCATCGAGCGTTTACGGCGGCGGGGAGAAAACAAACCTGGAAGACCAGAAGCTTTGCCCCCTTCACCCGTATGGCGTGGGAAAGCTCGCCGGCGAAGAGTACTGCCGAGTCTACAATTCCCTTTACGGGCTGGAAACCACCGTGTTGCGTTACGTGAGCGTGTACGGCCCTCGGCAGCGCGGGGACATTCCTTACGCGGCAGTCATCCCCAAATTCATCAAGGCAATCCTTTCCGGCGCGCCTCTGGAAGTGTTCGGTTCCGGAAAGCAGAAACGCCAGTTCACTTTCGTGAAAGACACCGTCGCGGGAACGATAGCGGCGTGGAAAAGCAGGAAAGCCGCAGGAGAGGTTTTCAACATCGCGCACCCTGCGGAGTCGAGCGTGCTGGAAATAGCTTCAACCCTTGAGGAAACGACCGGGCGGAAGGCGGTGTTGAAGCACTTGCCGGCCATTCCCGGAGATCCCATGCACAACAAAATCGACGTTTCCAAAGCGAAAAAAATCCTCGGGTTTAATCCGGCTTACCCGCTGGAAGACGGCTTGAGGGAAACGGTCGAGGCATTCCTCCATTGACGCTTTTGCAGTACGGCAGGTGAAAAAAATGACTGGCACTTTGAACGAAAAAATCAAGTCGAAGAAAGCTGTTGTGTGCATAGTTGGCGCAGGGTACGTGGGTTTGCCCAACGCGATTCTCTTTGCGGAAAAAGGGTTCAACGTCATCGCAGCCGACGTGAGCGAGCGCATAGTATCGCTGACAAACAAGGGCGTGAGCCACATCAACGACCCTGTTCTCAACAAAAGTGTGCCGCGCGTTTTCGCGACAGGCAGGCTCAAGGCGATGCAGGACACTGCAAAAGCTGCGTCGGAGAGCGACGTGATAATAGTTTCAGTTCCCACGCCTGCAGAAGAAGGCGAGCCGGACTTGACGTTCGTGAAAAGCGCGTGTGCAAGCGTGGCAAAAGGACTGCGCAAGGGTTCGCTGGTAGTAATAGAAAGCACGGTTTATCCCGGCGCGTGCAGGACTGTCGTAAAGCCTTTGCTCGAAAAGGAAAGCGGATTGAAGTGCGGGAAAGATTTTTTCCTCGCACACTGCCCAGAACGCCTGAACCCCGGCGACAACGAGCACAACGTGATGGTGACGCCTCGCGTGGTGGGCGGCGTTGATGAAGAAAGCGGCGCTGTTGCGAAAACGCTGTACGAAAGCGTTGTTGACGCGAAAATCGTTTTGGTTTCAAACGCTGATACGGCCGAGCTTTCCAAGCTAGTAGAAAACACGCAGCGCGACGTGAACATAGCGTACATGAACGAGATCGCGTTCGTGTGCGAAAAAATCGGCGTGGACGTCAAGGAAATCATTGAAGCCTGTTCGACGAAATGGAATTTCTACAAGGCAAAGCCTTCGGCCGGCGTCGGGGGGCATTGCCTTCCCAACAACCCTTACTACATTCTCAAAGCTTCGCAGGACAAAGGGTTTTACCCCACGCTCATAATGACCGCGAGAAAACTCAACGATTCGATGCCCTTGCATACTGTTGACTTGATTGCAAACGCCTTGAAAGAATGCGGATTGGATGTGAAGGGAAGCGCGGTCGCAATAATGGGCGTGGCGTACAAGGAAAACGTGGACGACGTGAGGCAAGCGCCTTCACGCGTGATAGTTTCAGAGCTTTTGAAGCGCGGCGCCCGCGTGAGCATATGCGACCCTTACGTGAATGACGTGAACATGCGCAAGGTTTTGGACTCCGGAGTGCCCGTGGAGAAAGCGCTGGATGCGGATTGCATTGTCTTTCTTGTTCCGCACGACGAGTTCAAAAAAATCAAGCCTGCGCAAATAAAGGCGAAAGCAGTCGTCGACGCATGCTTCCTGTTCGACCGCAAAGATTTCAAAGGCAAGGCTTACAAGCGAGTGGGAATGGACAAGAACTTGGAATAGTTTCAAAAGGTGCTTTTGGTTGAATATCCTGGTTTTCAGTGCTGGAAAATACTCGAGCCTGGACGGCTCGGTAGTCCGCTTCAAAAACCTAGTCGTCAACAGGGATGCGGGAGCAAAAACCGTTTGGATAGACGGCTCTTCGCAAAAAATCTACAAGACCGAAAACCTTGATTCGAAAATCCCCGCCAACGTCAAAGTGATTGCGGGAATCGGGCAGGCGAAAAACGCAGCGTCCGAACTCGTTGCAAGGGAAAGGCATTTCCTGCGCTATGCAAAGCAATACGCGGAGTGGGCAGACGTCGCAGTTTTTTACTCCCCTTGGGGCTGCAAGCTAGCGAGAAGGGAATTGAAAAAACGGGGCGTCCCGCTTGTTTTCGATTACATCGACTTGATCCACCGCTTTCGCGCCAATCCGCTGGAGCGCATTGCATCGAGGCTTTCAGTCCTTGACGCGCTGAAAACCAGCGACCTCGTCGTCGCAACGGCCTTCAACTTGTTTGAAGATGCAGGAAGGCTGAACGAGAAAGTGGAATTGATTGCGAACGGAGCGGACGTGCGGAAAATAGCCTTATGCAAAGCCGTTCCGCTCAAGCAAGGCAAAGTCAGGACGCCTTCCGTGGGCTTCGTGGGCGGTTTCGGAAAGTGGGTGGACTTCGACTCTGTATTAGCGGCGGCAAAGGAAATGAACGGAGTGCATTTCTACTTCATCGGCGACGGCGTGCAGCGAAGCAAGCTGGAGCAGGCTTCCAAGCGGCTGAAGAACGTTTTCGTTTCCCCGCAATTCGTTCCGCAGCCAGCGGCGTTCGAATGGATGGCTTCGATGGACGCATGCCTCATCCCTTTCTCCAAAAACGAGCTTACCGACGCCGTATGCCCCATCAAGCTTTTCGAATACTGGAGCTTGAAAAAACCCGTGATTTCGTCGAGGATTTTCGAGGTCGAGCGCATTGCAGGCGAAAGCGTGCTTTACGCTTCAACCCCAAAGGAGTACGAAAAGGCCGTCGAACGCCTGTTGTGCGACTCAGCCTTGCGTTCGAAACTTTCTAAAAACGGTTTCGCGATAGCGAAGCAATTCGATTGGAATAAGCTTTCGGTAAAATTCATCAACGCCCTGAAGTCGGTGGCGAAAAAACGCGGTGCAATGAAATGAAAAGGGTTTTGAGAAAGGCTGTTGAATTGGCGAGCCCGCTTTTGTACGAAAAGTTTTTCTTCGGAAGCCGCGGCGCTTCTTGGGCAGGAAGAAAGTGCGCCGTTTCAATCACGTTCGACGTCGAGTACGCCCGGGACGCGAAAGCGCTCAAGCGGACAGCGGAGCTTTTGGACTCCTACTCCGTAAAAGGATCGTTCGCGTGCATAGGCAAGCTCGTCGAACAGTTCCCGCGCGAGCATGCGCTCATCGCGGACGAAGGCCACGAGATAATGAACCACACTTACTCCCACCCCAACCACGATGTTCTCAACCCCGCCGAGTTTTTCAACAGGCTCCCGCGAGAAAAGCAGGAGTGGGAGATTGCAGAGTTCGAAAAAACGAGCAAGAAAAATCCTAGGAGTAAAGCCGGTCGGCTTTCGCGCGCCGCATTTCGGAGACTTGAATTCGCAAAGCGCTTACGAAATCCTCGAAAAGCGCGGTTACGCTTATTCCTCTTCGACGGTTTTGACCAAAACGAAAGCAAAGGGCTTGCCTTTCAATCCATCCCGGAAAAACTTCTTGAAGCCGGGCTTCGGAAAAAACGCATTCGAACTCGCGGAACTGCCTGTCATGACCTGCCCCAAGCATTACTACAGCGTTTTCGATTCGTTCCATTGCTTCAGGACTTCTCCGCCGGCGCACGCCAGGGAAGGAGAATTTCACGGTTTGTTCTCAAAAACTTTGGAAATGGCTTTGGCGCACGGTTTTCCCGCGGTTTACTACTTCGACCCGAGCGACGTGGCGGGAAAAAAGGATTTCGAAAAATCTCTTGAAACGCTTTCCTCGAAGAAGAAGGACGCCTGGATTGCGACTTGCGGGCAAATAGCCAACGAATTAAGAACGAAATGACGAATTGAATTAAGGGTGCGGAAAATTGATTTCGATTTTGCTTGGAACAAGGCCTGAAGTGATAAAGCTCGCCCCCGTGATTTGGGAGCTAGACCGGAGAAAGCAGGACTACCTGCTGGTGCACTCGCTTCAGCATTACGACTACAACATGAACAAGATTTTCTTCGAAGAGCTTGGAGTGCGCGAGCCTGACGTTTTTCTCGAGGCTGGGAGCGATTCCGACGCGCGGCAGACTTCGAAAATCATGATAGGCTTCGAAGACTTCATCAAGTCGAAAAAACCCGGTATCGTCGTCGTGGAAGGCGATACGAACACTGTTCTTGCAGGTTCCATAGTGGCGAAAAAGCAGGGCGTGCTGCTGGCCCACGTGGAGGCTGGCGCAAGGAGTTTCGACAAGAACATGCCCGAGGAAGTCAACCGCATTGCCTGCGACCACTTGAGCGACGTTCTCTTCGCCCCCAACGGCGGGTGCATGAAAAACCTGCTGAACGAAAAAGTCCCCAAAGAAAACATTGTCTTGAGNGGCAACACGCAGTTCGAAACGCTGCAGTTCGCGTTGAAAAAAGCGATAGTTCCNTTTGAAACTCCAGCGGAGTTTGCGTTGGTCACTATGCANAGGAAGGAAAACGCCACGCCTGAAAAGCTTTCGATGCTTTTGAAGCTGCTTTCTTCCCTNGAAATCCCCTCGATATTCCTGGTGCACCCGCGCACGCGCAAGGTTCTGCTTGAAAGCGGGCTGGACGAGAAGTATGCGAAAGAAAAGAAAATAATCTTGAAAGACCCGGTCGGGTTTTTCGGGCTCGTGGGACTCTTGAAGAACGCGTCTTTCGTTGTTACTGATTCTGGAGGGCTGCAGAAAGAGGCGGCGTTTTTGGACAAAGCGGTGGTGATACCGAGAACTTCGACCGAATGGCCTGAAATACTCGAGTCAGGGCACGCTAGCCTCGTTGGGCTGGACGGCAACTCCCCTGGAAAAGCAAGGAACTTCCTCTCCAAGTTCAAGCCAGGGAAAGTGAAGGAAATCGACAGGCCTTCGAAGGTAATAGTGGACAAGCTCGTTTCTTTGCTGGAAGGTGGAATGACTTGAAGTTCGACACGCTGGAAAAAAAAATAGGAGACAAGAGCGCGGCCGTAGCGTTCGTGGGACTGGGAAAAATGGGCTTGCCTACGGCTTTGCTAATTGCAGACGCAGGATTCAGAGTCACCGGGATAGACGTCAATGAAAAGGTGGTTGAAGCCTGCAACGAATGCAAGTCTCCCTACTTGGAGCCTGGCTTGGA
>C687J35174_10008821_pt1 | contig 12739 bp, 10 predicted proteins | sample RifCSPhighO2_01_FD_35174 | JGI IMG/M metagenome (IMG submission 35174) | reverse complement strand
AGGTGAACGCACAGTTTTACAAGCTCACAAACATGTATACACAACTGCAAAGCAACAACCCCCGTGCCAAAATCTATGCCATTGGCTACCCCCAGGTGGCCAAGCCNNGCGGCAACTGCGCGCTCAACGTGCACCTAAACCAGCAGGAATTAGAATTTACAGAAGGGCTCATAAACCACCTAAACAACGTCATAAAAAGCGCAGCCGAAAAAGTCGGGGTGCAGTATGTAGATATAGAGGACTCTCTGTTTGGCAGCCGCTTGTGCGAGACANACAGCTGGAACGTAGCNGTAAATGGAGCTACTTTGGGAAATGATAAGTTTATCAACTTTGGCCCCCTGAAAGGGCCAATAGGCAATGAAAGCTTNCACCCGAACGCCCTTGGCCACCGCCAAATTGCCCAAAAAATAGCCCAGCAAACCAGCGGCTTTACCCAGCCTATGCCCACGCCCAACCCCAACGCCTCGCTGCCCAGCGAGGATGGTTTGGCAATCCTAAACGCCTCCAAGAGCGGCCGAGCGCTAAAAACCATTAACTTTGACGGAGACACTAGCAACAACGTAGTGTACCGCCAGCAGCCTTGGGCAATTTACGTTGACGCGGAAAAATTGGCCTTGAAAGTACTGTCTCCGTTTAAAGTTTTGCTGCATTCCGACCCTATTGATCTGGGCACCTACAGCACCGACGCAGTGGGCAATTTGTCTATCCAAACAACTATTCCCGATACCGCACCAACCGGCTTTCACGCCTTGCATCTGCAAGGACAAAACGCAGCGGGCGAGGAGGTTGATATTTACAAGATGATTTTTGTGGCGGCAAATGANGAGGATTTGGATGGCGATGGTTTGCCAAACNCCACCGACCCATGCTTTGCTGTTGAGCCTAGCGGAACTGACTCCGACCAAGACGGCACAGACGACGCCTGCGATGGGTTTATAGACCAACCACCACTAGATATAGGTAGCTCGTTTGAAAAGACGCAGATAACATACTCTGACCCAGAAGGCAGTTTTGCTGGAGTTTCGGTTAACACAGCCAGCCAATCTTCCGGGCAAACTCAAACCCAAAGCGCGGTATCTGTTAGTCAGATTCAACCTGCAGAAACTATTGAATCACCAACCGCTCAGCCCCAGGTTGCTGCAGCACAGAGCGAACAAGCCGCGCACGAAGATTCATCGATTGACAATTTACCAACGTCACCAAACAAAGCCAGTATGAGCTGGCTATTTGTTGTCGCTACCATTTTGCCCGCTGTTGCGATCTTGGTATATATATTTATCCACAACACCAGAAATTAACTGTGTTTTCCGTTTGGTGAATTTGGGGGCTATTCAGCCGGTTTCAAGACTATGTGGCGCTCTCTGCCTTCGCCGACGGATTCTGTAGTTAGGCCGTGTTCGCCTGCTAGCTTGTGAATTACGCGCCTATCGGCCGCGTTCATGGGCGGCAGGTCTAGTGGTTTGCCATCTTTTTTTACCTGGTCTAGCCACTGCTGGGCATGTTCTGCCAAGCGGCCTGCGCGCTGNTTTTTATANTCNGCAATGTCNACGTTTACNCGGAACATTTCAAAGCCATTGTTCTTAAGCGCGCTGGACACCAAAAACTGCATGGCCCGCACCGTGTCACCNTGCTGTCCTATCAAAAATGCGTTCATGTGAGTAGAGGGCACTTCTAGCTCTATGACTTCGTCGTCTTCCGTGGTGGCGTAAACNTCGGTGTTCAGCCCAAAGAAAGACAAGAGGTCTTCTAGATATTTTTTGGCAAANAATATTGACTCTTCCCTACCCTTGCCCTCTTCTGCCATTAGCGTTTCCTCTTTTTAGTTTTGCCTTTTTTGTTTGGTTTCTTTTTGGGTTTTGGCTTGATGACTTCGCCTTCAATTACCTTTTTTTTAACAGTTTTGTCTGCTGCTGTTTCTAACTCGGTTTCGTCCTGTTTTAGCACCCTGCCTTGCTGAATAACTGCCACCAAACCGCTGGTTAGCCAGTAAAGGCTAAGGGCTGAGGCAATGTTGACCGTGATGATAAATATCATGGCAGGCAACAAGTAGCGCGTGCTTCTGCCTACCGCTGCGTTTACCTCTGACTGGTCAGTCTGCTTGCCAGAACTGGCTTCTTTTAGAATGTGGCGCAGTTTGCGGGATTTGTCTGCCTGTGGGAGTAGCTGTTTGGACTGGAAAAACTGCGCTAGAGCACTGCCGGCTACAAGCAGCATGGCCGGCCAATAAATTCCGCCGCTTTTGTTTAGGGCCGCCCTGGTAAGATCGATTACGCCAAACAGCGAGCTGTCAAACTTTGTAATGTCGGCGGCTAGCACTTTTACCCAGCTGAGGTTTTGGATAAAGGAGTATGAAAATGTGGTGATGCTGGTGGGGTCATGAACAATGCGGTTTATGCAGCTATAGAGACCTATAAATATGGGGATCTGCACAATTAAGAGCCCAATGCTAGCAAAGGGGTTAATTTCTCTCTCGCGGTAGAGCTCCATAAGCAGTGATGATTCTTTTTGGCGATTGCCTTTAGCTGCGGCTTTGATCTTTTTTAGCTCTGGTTGAAGCTCGCGCATGGCCTTTGCCTGGTGGAGCTGTTTTCTGACCAACGGCCACATGAGCAAGCGCACAATAATGGTAAATATAATAATGGCCAGGCCAAAGTTGTGGCCGGGCAGTANCGCATATATAAGTACGAGCAAGTTAAAGATAGGTTGGACAATTATGGTCGTAAACATCTTTATTTCTCCTGTTGTTCTATCATAACATTCTTGACTGGTTTAACCTTATCCGTTATACCAGCCCGCAAAAGCAATGAGCTTATTTCTTTTTGGAGGCTTTCCGCTGAGCCAGCGGAAAGCNTTTCGTCAAAAACAGTAAATACCATGTCTTGTGGCTCTTTTATTTGATCACTTTGCAAGCGTACCAATTCATAGATNCGCCGCCNAAGGCGGTTGCGGACCACAGCTGATTTGTTTACACGNTTTGAAACTACTACGGCACAACGAAAGCTCTGTCTGTGCGTGTTGTTTATATGCTTTAGAGACAGGTGACGGCCCCGGACTGTNCGGCCGTTTTTATAAACATAACGCAAGCTACCAAGTCCGCGAAACCGATGAGCTGAGGCAATCATGCATATAGGATATAGGATATAGGAATTAGGAACTAGAGGTTTTAGCTGGGATCTTTTCTAGTTTCTGCTTACTGGCTGCTCCTAGGCAGAAAGTTTGGTGCGCTTTTTGGTGCGACGGCGATGTAAAACATTGCGGCCGTTTTTGGTGCTCATGCGTTTTAAAAAGCCGTGTTCGCGTGCNCGTTTGCGTTTTTTTGGTTGGTGTGTTTGCTTTGGCATGCCAATACTTTANCACAAATGCTCTGGCACCGTAGAATTCACCACATTTTCCCACCAAACCTGAGCACTTATCCACTTTCTGCGAACTTTTTTCCACACCTTTTAAGATAGGGTTTGTCGCTGTGCATAAGTTCTATCTGAAGTTGAGNAATTCTAGTAATTTGTAGCGGAAACATTTTGAGACTTGTGGAAAACTAGCATTTTTGCGTATAGTAATGCCACGAGGAAGATCTAAAAGGAGGAGCATAAGCAGGTGCGAGACGCTTTGTGGCAAGCAGTCTTAGGTGAGATAGAACTAACCGTTTCTCCGGGCAATTATGCTACTTGGTTTAAAAATACTCAGTTNCTTAGGCAAAAAGACGAGGTTTTTGTTATAGGCGTGCCAAACGTGTTNACCAAACACCAGTTAGAGCACAAGTTTAACCANCTGATTGTGGATACGCTTAAGAAAAACGGNGTGGCACCAGAAAAAGTTGAGTACAAAATCAATTCTTCGGGCAGTAAATTGCACGCCAAAACGATTGACGAACCGGTTGTACTGGTTGGCGAACAAAGCGTTCGCCAAAATGCTGGCAGTTTGACCCATACCTACCGCCAGGGCCTAAACGAGCGCTATACCTTTGAAAACTTTATAGTCGGTTCGGGCAACGAACTGGCATATGCCGCCTGCCAGGCCATTGCCGGGAACCCCGGCACCAAATACAACCCGTTGTTTGTATATGGCGGCGTTGGGATTGGCAAAACCCATTTGATACAAGCGGTTGGAAACGCGATTTTGGCACACAAACCGGGCTCTAGGGTTGTTTATATATCTACTGAGCAGTTTGTGCAGGAATTTTTAGACGCTATCCGCTACAAAAAGAACACTGATTTTGCCGGTTACTACCGTGGAGCAGATGTTTTGATTGTGGACGACATTCAGTTTATTGCCGGCAAGGAAAAAACCCAAGAGGAGTTCTTTCATACCTTTAATGCGCTGCACCAGGCCAACAAGCAAATCATCCTCTCTAGCGACAAATCACCTAAAGACATCCCAACGCTCGAAGAACGCCTAAAGAGCCGCTTTGCCTGGGGTATGAGCATAGACATGCAGGCTCCTGACTTTGAAACACGCTGCGCAATTGTGCAGTCCAAAGCCAATTCGCACAACATTAACTTGCCTCAGCCGGTTGTGGAGTATTTGGCTACCCACATCCAGACCAACATCCGTGAGCTAGAGGGTGCCCTAAACCAGTTGCTTGCTTACTGCGAGATGCACGCAACTGAGCCAGACGAGCAGATTGCAGCCAGCTTGCTGGGGGCTGGCAAGTCCAGGCCTAAACACCTAAACGCCAAACAAATCATAGAGCGTACGGCTAAGCATTTTCAGTTAAGCCTGGAGGATATTTTAGGGCCCAAGCGTGACAAAGATATAGTGGTGCCTCGTCAGATAGCCATGTATATGCTTCGTAGCGAGCTTCACCTAAGCTTCCCTAAAATAGCCAAAGAGCTGGGCAGAAAAGACCACACCACCGCCATGCATTCGGTAGACAAGATCACCAAAGAATCGTCGCTGGACGCCGATATGCGCAGTGCAATTGCCGAGATCAAGGAGCGTTTGTATGCCTAATTTAGAAGCGGGAAGGCTGTTGAAGAGCTGCGTAGAACTTGTTTATAAGTTGTGGCAAACAGTGGGTGGTTTTGCACAGGACAGCAAAAGCTACTTTGCAACTGTTTATAATTCTGGGGTTTTTGCACGCTTTGTGCTCAGGTTTTGTACAACCTTAGCCACTGCCTTTGCAGTCTTTTTTAATCTGTTGAGTGGTAGTTATGCCCGGTTTACACAGTCCCTATGTATTAAAACTACTGGTTATATAAATAAATAATAGTTAGGAGTGTGTTTAATGAAACTTCAAGTAACCCAGGAAAACTTAGCCAAAGCGCTTAATACCGTTGCCCGTGTGGCAAACAGCAAAAACACNCTGCCAATTCTTTCTAACGTTATGCTAAAAACCATTGGTACTAGGCTGAGTATTGTTGCTACCAACCTGGAAATAGCCATCACTAACTTCGTTGGATCCAAGGTTAGCGAAGAAGGATCCATAACCGTACCAGCCAGGCTTATGCAAGATTTTGTTAGCAGCTTGCCACCAGGGGTAATAGACCTCAAGCTCGAAGAAAACAAACTCCACATAGAAACCGATGAATATAAATCAACCATAAACGGCGTAGCTGCCGATGATTTTCCGGTTATGCCATCAATTTCCAAAAAGAACGCTTGGAGCCTGCCCGCCAAAGCGCTTAAGAAAGCACTGACACAAATTATTGTAGCGGCCGGAAATGACGAAGCCCGCCCCGCCCTAACCGGCGTTTACCTACACACAAACGAAGGTTCACTATACTTGGTGGCGACCGACAGCTACCGCCTAGCAGAAAAGCTTTTGACCAAAGCCACCGACAACGTAAACCTCCTTGTGCCCGCTAGCGCCATGCAAGACCTGCTTCGCATACTTTCTGACTACGATGAAGACGTAGAGGTTGTGTACGATGAGCATCAGGTACAGTTCAGAGTTGGCGATGTGGAACTAGTAACAAGGCTGATAGAGGGCAGCTACCCGGACTATAAAAAGTTAATCCCCAAAGACTTTACCACCAGCATCACAGTATCTAGAGCAGAACTTTTAAATATTACCAAGGTGTCTAGCCTGTTTGCGCGCGAGAGCGCCGGAAGCGTAACTATATCGGCTGACCCAAAAAACAAGCATGTCCACATGAAATCAGTGGCGTCGCAGCTTGGTGACAACACTGCAAGCGCCCCAGCAAAAGTTGTAGGTGAAGGTGAAATAACACTAAACTCTCGTTACCTAATAGACGCCCTCAACGCCGCTAGCTCAGACGAAGTAATGTTTTGCTTTAATGGCAAACTTGAACCCAGCGTGCTAAAAGAAGTTGGCGCAGATGATTATATCCATGTAATCATGCCCCTCAAAAGTTAATAAACTTTTTGGGCAAATCAAAAGTAAAAAGTGTAAAGTTTAAAGTATTGTGATAGCTGATATTCGGTTGCAAAACTTCAGGTCATACAAAGACGCGACTTTTGAGTTTGGGAGTAACGTAAACATAATCGTTGGGCCCAACGCCAGCGGCAAAACCAACTTGCTGGAGGCTATTTTGACCATATGCCAAGGCTCTTCGTACAAGGCCAAAGACCTAGAGATGATAATGCACCAAAAACCGTGGGCCAGAATTGACGCCCGGGTGGACAACNGCGNNCGCAGCGTAAAGTTGCAAACCGAGCCAAACGGAGCAGTACGCAAAAGTTTTGAGCTGGGCGGCCAAAAGTTTGCTCGCCTAAGCCTGGCCAAAACTGTGCCGGCAGTGCTGTTTGAGCCAGAGCATTTGCAGCTACTGACAGGAGCGCCAGAACTTAGGCGCGATTATTTAGACAACCTACTTGCCCGTACTGTCAGCGGGTATGACAAAACCAGGCGAGACTACCGCCGCACGTTGTCCCAGCGAAACGCTTTGTTAAAAAGGGGCAACTTGCCAGCCACGAACCAGTTGTTTGCCTGGAACGTGCGCCTAAGCGAGCTAGGCGGCCAGCTTGCCACAGAACGGGCGCGGTTGGTAAAAGAGCTTAACGCTTCTGCTCAAGCTATTTATAAAAAACTGGCTAGTTCTAAGGCAGAAGTAGCCCTAAGCTACTCTAGTGCCATACCAACTAAAAACTATAGCTCCTCTTTGCTGCACAAACTAGAAGCCAGCCAGCAGCTCGATATGGCCCGTGGCTTTACCGGGCACGGACCGCACCGCGACGACCTTAAGGTGGAGCTAGCCGGCCACGAAGCCCAAGCCACAGCTTCGCGTGGCGAAGCCAGAACGCTGATCTTAATGCTCAAGATCTTAGAGCTAAAGCTGCTTGAGGCAGAGTGGAACAAAAAGCCAATATTACTTCTAGACGACGTGTTTAGCGAACTAGACGGTAAACGCCGCCAAGCTCTTACTAAATTTCTCAAAGACTACCAAACGTTTATAACCACCACCGACGCAGACGTGGTAGTGCGGCACTTTATAGACAAAGCAACAATCATTCCAACCAGCAAGTAGGTGCTACCCGCTAGGTTCTATAATTTCGTATTTGATCGTAAAGTCTCCTGGATCGAAGCCCAGAGATGCTATGTAATCATTTATAGCTTTTTTGCGTTGCGCTATGGCATCGTCTCTGCCAATTTTTATATCCGCATTGCTAAGGTAAAGCTTGGCATCTAAGTAAAAAGCTCCCAGTTCGCCAGATTCGCTTTGTTCAAATTGTCCAGAGAGCCTAAAATCTAAGTTGCTATAAGGCAGGTGGGCCAAAATGGGATTGTCTGCTTTATAGAGGCTACCTAGCTCCTCAAACAACGCGCGCTCATCGTCCGAAAGTTTTTCCGCAGGCTTAAACCGGGCAATATAATCAAAACGCACAGACTTAATTACTGAACCATCCTTTGCCTTTATGTTATTAATATTGAACTTGTATTTCTTCCCTTCTTCGTTCAGTTGAGTTACCACAAGCATTGATTTGCCATTTAGCCTTATAGACTTAACATGCTTAGCCTCATCGTTTAGAGTTTTCATGTAGTCAACGTTGCTAGCAAGCTCGCGGTTAAACTCTATTTTAAAACCGTTGAGGATAGAAGGCGTGGTGCCGGTGAGTTTAGGCACCGTTTTTGTTATATGAAAACCCAAGTTATTAATAAACACAAAGACAGCAAGCCCCACCATAATTAGCACAAAAACTGCGGCAAAAATTNTTAGTCNTTTATTGTTGTTTGGTTCCATTTTGTCTCCTTATTTGCAGTCACTTGGGTTTGGTGTTCCTTCAGGNATGGTTAATCCATTTTGCAGGGGGTTAAGATGTGGCCCATCCTCACCCGTTTCTGTCATATAAAAGTTGATATGCAAATGGGATCCACGAGAGTTACCTAAGTTTCCAACCGTTCCTATTTGTTGGCCCGCACGCACCTGGTCGCCCACTTTGACGGACATAGTGTCCATGTGCCCATAACTAGTGCTCAACCCGTTTGCATGATCGATAGCTACAAAATTAGGGCCATAACCTTCCCAAGGGCCAGCTACGCGTACGGATCCGTCGGTTACTGCTAATACGGGTATTCCCGTGGCGGCACCAATATCCAAGCCGGCATGTGGTCTGCCACCTTCTCTTATTTCCCCAAAGCAACCACTTACATTTGCCGTCCCGTCCACCGGCCAAACAAACTGGCCAATACCTGCGCTGCACACGGTGCTAATACCTGCCATAGATGCATAAACCACAAATGCACCATAATCATTATTGGCCGGGTACTGGATGCCGCCGCCATCCGTTTTAATCTGTCCCCAACCCGTAGGGTTTACTGCCGGGTCGCGTTGGGCGTCAGCCCTGTTCATGACATATGGCGAGCCCTCAAATGGCTGTGTGTTTGGGTCAAACCCCAAACTTGCCGCTTGCTGTGCGTATACTTCAGCTCGGCCGTTGTAACCGAAAAACGTGTCTTTGATTGCGTCTGTGCTAGCTTGTGCTGTCAGGTTCTGGTTTTGTGGAAGGTTTGACCCCGCCTTAGCTTTTATAAACTCAGCAGCTAAGATGGTCTGACGTAAAAATTCAGCTTCATCAATATCGCCAGCGGGGTATGGGCCCCCCTGCATGTTTACAAATTGGTAGACACCTTGCCCATTGCCTGGATTGTAGCGCTTAAGCCCAGTCTCTCTAAGATGTATAACGGCAATCATTTGCCATGGGATGTCAACCTGGGTAGCNGCNTGTTCATATATGGACTGGTTTTGTCTTATTGCCTCCAGCTGGGCTTCAGACAAAACGGGGTTTCCGGCATAATCTAAGTTTGTACCGGCTGACTCTGCTTGAGAGGTCGAAGTGCTTGACTCGTTGCTACATACATTGTTATCACGGTCAACGTTGAAGTACCAGACGCCGGACCGGTGCGTCTTTAGCTGAGCGGGNCTCAAAGCGTACAGTGAATCTTGGACCGCTGCAAATAAAGCTAAAAACATGCAACAAGAGCAAGCTAGCACTNCCAAAAACCGTCTNAATGATTCGNANTTTTTCATTATGGTATGCCCAAGCTACTCACAATTACTTCAACCATCTTGTCGTAATTACCAAAAGGATGCACTCCATAATCTGAGTCTGCGGATACATACTGAGAGCCTACGGATGCCCAGTCAATTATCTTGATGCCGTTTTCTTGGGCAAAGGCAGTCAAAATGGTAGTTTTTTCTTGTTGTGCAGCTGCAGCCGATCCAGAACCTACATAATTGACCCAGTAGATGCGCGCAACTGAATTAATAGAGCGTATTTTATCTAGCATTTGCTGCAGTTCAGCCAGTAGGGCTCCCGCAGAATCGTTTGTCCCCAACTCTACAATAATTGAACCGACGCCAGCTACAACAGCCTTATCCTGCTCGATTTTTGTAATACCATCTGGCGCTGGGCCGCCGGTGATCCTCCGGCTGACCAAACCATCTGTGGTTGGCGTAAAGCCCTTTGCAGTGAGCTGGTCATCTAGCCCGGCTGATTCCATACCTACAGTAAGGGAATCCCCAACTAAATAGACACTTTTGTTAGTAACAGATACAGTTTCAGTAGAAGTGGTGCCAAAACCAAGAACCTTGCAGGAATCGTCCTGGCCAGCATAACAAGCCAGTGCCTCTATAGCCTGCATGTCTCCAACAAATACCCCTAGATCAATCATGTTTGTGTTGTTTGGGTCGGTGCATTTGGCGGGCAAGTTTGAATACATGTCTTTAACCGGCGTATCAAATTTAACACCACCCTGACTATCTACAGTTGCCCCAAAACATTCTTTGGCATCTTTCTTTAGGCTGTCACCGTCAGACTGAAGCCTAGTACCAACGCGATCTGCGTTCTCAAACGGATTGTCATAACGGGGGTTATTTAGCTCATCGGCGCTTCTACCGATTAGCGGGAACTCATAATTATATGGCTCTGCCGCCATGGCCTTGCCTGTAAAAACTGATGAAATAGCTTTTGGCAAGCTAGAGAAGATGTTTCTGGCCCCCAGTAGGCCGTTGGCTACCCCGGTGACGTTNGCACTGGCATCTGGGTTTTGTTTGTCTATGATTTTTGAAGCAAGAGACCTGGGGTTATATGGATTGAACATCCTCTCTGCAAAGGATTTGGTTCTTTGTTCTTCGTTTTCAAGTCGGCGCTGCTCTGTCTTTAGCTGTGCTGTTTCGGTTCCTGACAAAACTCTGCCACCGGCAGACATGGCGTGCTCATTTGCTGCTAGTCTGGCGCCAAAGTTTACGTAGTTGCCAAAGTCTGCACCAGCTACAGATACATCTATGGGGTGGCCAGCCAGCCACTTGATGACCCCGTCTAATAGCCCGGTTGACTCAACTATCCTAGCGGCTACTTCACCAGTCAGGAAAGAAATTGGCCCAGTGACAGCAGAAAATACAGTCATAATGCCTTGGCCTACTTTCGAACAAGCTGCACCTAAACCTGGGATAGCAGACGTAAACTTACTAACGGCGTTCTGCTCATTTGGTATGCGTGCCTCATCTCTTATGTCAGGCCCAGTCTGTTCTTCGCCCAGCTCTGCCTGGATGCTGCGGGCTGCCGCCCAAGACCCACTTTTTTCGTCATGCATTTGCTTGGAGTAAAACCCCAGCACCTCGCTGTCAAAATCTTCGCCAGACATAACTTGGTTGCCCACAGTTACCATTTCCATGCCCATTCGCATTAGCGGCATAACCACATTGGCATATTTGATCTGATCAATATTATCGGCAATGCCTTTTACCGCACACGCTATGCCAACCGCACCAACACCCCCAGCAGAAAATTTACCAACCGTACTAGACTGAAAACTCTGGAAAGGCCCAGATGATGTCGAGGGCGTAGTGTCTAGGTCAGCCTTGGCTGCTTTACCTGCGGCTGTTGTTTCATCTACCTGGCCGGCTACATCAGAGGCGTCTGGGCTGACTGGTTTATTGTTGCCGTCAGCATCTTTTACTTCTTCTGCTTTAGCGGGTGCGCTGAGATCGGTGGCACCTTGTCTGATGCGTTTGGCCCTTTCCCCAAACCATTTATTAAACAAATCATCAACTGCTCCCTGCAACTTAGTATCTAATTTTTTCATAGGATGCCAGGTTACACCAGCGCGCCGGCCTAGTACGCGCTTACCAATGGCGGACGATGTACCGCTTAGCCCTACTTCTCCTAGCATGTTTTTAAAGAAACTACGCGTGCCAAAAAAGCCGTTCTTTGTAGAGATGACTCGCAGCACCTCGGTATCTATGCCGTCAATGTCTACCCTAACTCTCGACACGTCAATGTCGTTATAATTGTTCCTAAGGTCTGCTTCAACCTCATCTAACGATTTGCCGGAGTACTTACTGCCTTCTTCTGCTAAGGTGGGATTAATATCAAAGCCGTTGAACTTTGCCAGTTTTCCATAGGTTGAGCTAATGCCTTTTTTGTTTAAAACACCCTCGTAATGGTCGGCAACGGCATTGCCTACTTTACCCATACGCAGGTTCTGGGCTTTGCCGTCTTTCATATAGCGTAATAATTTTACGGTGCGGATGTTTCCCGTTTCTTCATTAATACCAAAGTGAAATTTTTGGAGCAGTTGTGCCATATGGATAAATTGGAGCGGGCCAGACGCAATCATTAGAAGACCCACAATGCTGCCAACTACTCCAGCCCCGACGCCACCGCCAATCCACTTTTGCCTGGTAGATAGTTTGTCTAACTGGCCCAAAAATTTGGAAGTTCCACCTCGGCCTTCCGGCTTAAAACCTCCAGCTATCTGCCGCTCAACTCCACCCAGCTTGTCCTGTTCGGCAGATGCCGCGCCGTCAGCCTGGCCTGATCCACCACCCTTCTCAGCGGCCTCTAATTCCTCGGGCGAGCTTTTTTTCTTGCGGCTAGGATGCCCTGGAGGCAAATTGTCATCAGTGGCTGTCGGCGCGTTATTAGCATCCTCTAAATCATCATCTAGATTGGTGCGCCAGGTTGGCTGGTTGTCGTCGTATAGTTCTTCGTNTGGTCTGTCGTCAAGCCTTATTGCCATTTTGTTTTTCTTTCAGCTTAATCCTCNTAGCCTGCTGCGTTAAAGCCTTTAAATTTGTGGTGCTCCTGGTATGGTTGGGGGTACTTGCCCGGCTAAATCAATNGTGCCTTGGGGTTGGGCGGAGGCCTGCCCTGCAGACAAAATCTCGCCGGCTTGCTCTAGCTGCTTGATCTGCTGCGGGTTGGTGGTAATTAGTCCGGTCTCTGTGGGGCTGGCTGCTATTTGGATGTGCACGTGGTTTTGGCCGGCAAAGAACAAACCCTGGCCAACCGGGAACTGGCTGAGGCGCTTCTTTTCCTCACTGGTTAGCTTGAAAAC
>C687J35174_10008820_pt1 | contig 12740 bp, 11 predicted proteins | sample RifCSPhighO2_01_FD_35174 | JGI IMG/M metagenome (IMG submission 35174) | reverse complement strand
TCGGCGACCACGCGGCGCTTGAACTCGCCGAGGTTCCGTTTGTAGTCGTCCAGGGCGGGCACGTGCCACGCGGGGAAGGCCCGCCGTGGCGCGCACAGGCCCGCGGCGACGAGGCGTGGCAGCGTGGCGACCACACGTGCAATGAGACGTTCGCCGAGCTTCCGGACGGCCTCGCCGTCCGTGCGCAGTCCCCAACACCCGGCGAGGTGGAGCGACCACGCCGCGCGGACCTGGGGCAGGAAGTCGGGGATCGGTCCTTGCCGTTCGTAGAGCTTGCCCGTCCACACGGCGTCGGCGATCGGATAGCGGACGGCTTCGGCGGGCCAGGACGCGATCGGGATCCCGTCGAGTTCGTGGTACCGCGTGCGCCAGGATCCCGCGGCCTTGTCGGCCGAGAGGTCCGCGCCGAACCACTCGGCCACTAGTTCCGCCATCGAGAACCACGGAGTGGCCTCGAGGAACGGGCACCACTGGAAGGTCCCCGCCGCTATCTTCCGCAGCATTTCCCAGATCGACACATCCCATACGCGATCGGCGTCGTACGCTGCCCATACGAGGGGCATCAACGACGGGTCCGCGGCGCACGCGGCGGCGAGATCGTAGGACACGTTGAGCCCGACGAGGCGCAAGCCCGGGTCCTCGAGGAACGCACGGATCGCCGCCAGTCCCCGTGTCTTGTCGAGTAGTCCCGAGTTCGTACCGTCGTACCAGGACACGCACACGAGGGGCGGGGCCAGGAGCCCGGGCACGATCGCGTGTGTCTCCGTGTCGAACGCTACCCAACGCACAGGTGTCACCTCGGAGAAAAGGCACGACGGCGGCACACCCGGTCGACCATGGGGTGTTGCAGCACGGAGGAGGCAGAGGCGCCGCCGTCGTGTGTGGATCAGGTACCAGGGGGCCGGTACTGGGGCAGGCCCGGGGGCGGCGCGCCAGGGACGATCCCCGGGGGCAGCTGGTAGCCCGGGGGCGCGTACTGCCCGGGCGGGGGAGGCGGCGGAGGCGCGTACTGCCCGGGCGGGGGAGGCGGCGGAGGCGCGTACTGCCCGGGCGGGGGAGGCGGCGGGGCTGCACGGGCGGCTGCGTCGAGATCCGGCGCCTTCGACCCGTGCGACCAATCGCACGCGGTGAAGTCATCGCCCGCCTTGGTCGTGATCATCTTGGCGTCGATGTACAGGACGGCGCCGACCGCGGGTTGCGTCCCGGCGTCCGTGACCTGATACCCGAACGCCTCGATCCCCGCGGGGGCCTTGGCGCCGTCACCGTCGATCAACGCCAGGAGGAAGCCCTTGACGTTGCCCTGGAACGAACGGTGTTCCGACGTCGTGATCCAAGACACTACCTCGCCGATCGTGTGGGGCGCCGTGAACGGCGCGCCCGGGACCTTCGCCGACGAGGGCCGACCGCCCACCGACTTGACGATCTCGGCTTCCACGATCCAGCACATGATCCCCGGTTTCTTGCCCGAGGGCTTCAGGAACACACCGCGAATCTTGACGAGGTGCTGGCCCGCCCGGATGTTCGCGCCCTGCTTGTAGACCTCGGCCTCGTTGACGCCCGCGAGCGGCGCCGGGGGCTGGCCGTACTGGGGCGGTTGCATGTAGCCCGGCGGTGCCGGGGGCATCGGCGCGTAGCCTTGCCCGGGCGGGGGAGGCGGCGGGGCGGCGGGCGCGGGGGCCCACGCGTGGCCGGTCCACACGTGGCCGTTGATCACTTGTCCGACTTGATACATGCGCTAATCTCCTGTGGTTTCGGTGAGTTCTAGGTCCACTATGAACATGAGGCAGCAACACGCGTGCGCTAGGTGGTGCCGTTCCGTTTCCGGATCGGACCGTTCCCCGCGCATGTACGCGATCACGTGTCGGAGCGCGGCGCCGACATAGCGGCTCGCGTCCTTGTTCTTGCGCCAGTTGTCGGCCGTGTACTTCCGGGCGCCGTACGCCAGGACGACGGCGATCTCCTCGAGGGCGCGGGGCGGGAGTAGTTCGGGCCTCGGCTTGCCGTCGTCGTGCTTGACGAACGGGACCGCTTCGGCTTCCGCCTCGGCTTCCGCGACGACGACGGGGGTTTTGTTCGAGAGTTGTACCCAACGTGCCGTAGGGGTCGATCGATTGCTCGCCGCCCGGTACCCGATGCACACCTCGCAAGCGGTGCTCTCGCCGATCGTCCCGCCGCACACGCCGCACGCCGTGCCTACGCCCACGTCCAGCCCTCCCACTCGGCCAGCTGTAGTTTCTGCGTGTACCCGGCGGTGTCTGCGATGTAATCCGATTCGCGCCGTGCTTTCTTCACGGCGTCGGTGAACGCCTTGACGTGCGCGTACACCTCGAAGTCCACGACCTCGGCCTTCTGGCCCTCCCGGTGGAGTCGGCCGAGCAGCTGTTCCCACGTGTCGCCCGCAGCCGGCGGTTCGACCACGAGGGCACTGCGCCAACGCCAGAGGTTGCGCATCACGCCGTGCGTGCGGATCGACGCGGCGCACGTGTGCGGCGGGTCTTCCGGGAGGGACGTTCCCGCGCCGTACGTCGTGAGGCCCGCGGCGGCGAACACGTCCCCGATCGCCTTGTGCTGGTACCAGAGGATCACGGGTTCGCGGGACGCAGAGGCCCACTCGATCGCGTCGGCGACGAGGAAGCCCGATATCCAGACGGGCACGGACGGCGGCGTGGCCTCGCCGAACCATCGCTTGGCACGGTGTCGATCCCACTCGCGCCAAGCGCCGTGGATCGCCCGATGCCCGCCCTTCATGATCTCCCGGGCGACGAGGAGGGGGGAGTCGTATCCGGGCGCGGCGCTCGTCTGAAGTTCCCTGCGGACGTGTCGGTGCCAGTTCCGGCGCGCTTCGAGCCACGCGAGATCCGGTTCTCCGGGCCAGTGCCATTGGTAGAACCACCCGCTGGCCAGCTGGCGCATGATCCGCCCCGCGTCCAGATCGTCGGTGATCGCGTCCCCGTTTGGCTTCGTGTCGGTCGCCCGCACGACCTCGATCGCGTCTGCGACGACGGCGGGGATCTCGATCTCGCGTGCGGTGATCCGCAACGTCCCGTCGAAACCGTCCCCGTCCGCTGACGTGACGACGCCCGGCGCCGTCCGCAGCCGCAGGTTGAAGGCGCGGCGCACGGTGCGTTGTCTCTCGGCGCCTCCCATGAGGCCGAGGGTCGGCGTGCCCGCCCACCTCACGAGGGGTTCGACGGCCCGCCACTCGGACGGCCCGGGTCGGCCGTCCGCGTCGATCGCCGCCGCCCACGCCTCGAGGATCGCCTTGTGGGTCGGCCGAGGCAGGGGCGATCCGCGGCCCAAGGCCCACTCGGCGAGGTGCGCGAAGTCGCGCAACGAGTCTTTGGTGATCGACCCTGTGAGGGCGCAGAACGTGACCTCGGGACGGGACAGGAGGAACCGACCCATGCGGCGGGTGCGCGCGGCGTCCAGCGATCGGAGCTTGTGGGCCTCGTCGCACACGATGCACAGGCGATCGCCGAAACGGGCGCCCCAACGCTCGAGGAAGTCGGACGCGTCGGGTTGCGACAAGGAATCGTACGACCGTACCTGTACCGGGATGGTCCGGAAGTTCGGGATCGTCTCCCGCTCGAACGCCGCCGTCATGGTTTCGACGCCGGCTGCCGTAGTGAACACCAACGCGGCCTCGGCGCCGACGACGACGCCCGCGAGGTGCGCGATCAGCGTCTTGCCGCCACCGACCCGGATCGGAGCGAACAAGCCGCGCGCCTCGGCGACGGCGTGGAGCGCGGCCGACTGGATCGGGCGCAACTTCCACGCCGATCCGGGGCGAGCTAGATGCGCCGTCCAGTCGGTCGGCGGGTGCTGCACGACGGGCAACCGGAGGATCCGGTCGACCTCGTTTTCGGCCTCAGTGGGGCCTCGCTGGACGGCGGCGTTCACCGACTGATCCACGCGACCTGATCGAGGCGCGCCCGCTTCCCGCCCGTCGCCGCGATGTTCGTGCGGCGGTCGAGGGCGACTCGATCACACCACGTCTCGAAGTGCGGCGCCGTCGTGGCGGGGTAGGTGACGACGACGCGGGCGCCTCGTTCGACGGCCCCGTGAAGGTGATCGGCCAGGACGGCGGGATCGACCTTGTCGTGCGCCGTCGCGTATCCGTCGAACGTGCCCGGGTAGGGCGGGTCGCAGAACACCACATCCCCCACGCACGCCTCGCGAACGACGGAGCGCCAGTCCCCGCAGCACAAGACGGCGCCCTTCAGCACCTCGGCGGCGCGGGACAGATCGGCGACGGTGGGCCAGTGCGGGTCCTTCACGTCGCCGAACGGGACGTTGAACCCACCCGCCTTGTTCGTGCGGTACAACCCGTTGAATCCCAAACGGTTCAAGTAGATCGTGCGTGCGGCCGCCTCTTGCGTGTTCATCGCCTCGAAGGCGCGGATCTTCAGGTACGCCTCGCGTTCCGTTCCGTAGGTCACGAAATGGAACAACGCCCGCGCCACACCCTGTGGATCGTCGCGTACCGCCCGATGGCACGCCATGACCTCGGCCAGGGCGTCGTTGAGCACGGCGCGTTCGGGCGCCACGTGGAAGAACACCGCAGCCGATCCGCAGAACGGCTCGACGTATCGCCCGACGATCCCGTCGCCTACGATCAGAGGCGCCAGGATCGGCGCTTCCTTGCGCTTCCCTCCCGCCCACTTCAGATAGGGCCGCGCCTCGCGCACCCGATCGGGCTCGCCGAGGGTCCGCGCCACCTCCCGATCGGCCTCGGCCCGGGCGGCGTCGGCCCTCCCCTGGAGGTCCACCAACATGGAAGGCACGGCGATCCCCAATTTCTCGAGACGCCTTACTTGGGCCTTGACCGCCCGCTCGATCGCCTCGTGCCCCTCGGCGAGGGCTGCTTGTTCGGCCGCTTTGACGAGGCAGTCCTGCACCGTCGCGATCCCCGTGTCGGTGAACTCACCGAGATCGAACAGGCCTCCCTGTTCGCCAGCGCCCGGGGTCGCCTTCGACTTCGCGACGACGACTGCGACGAGGCGCCGGAAGAGATCGACCCGTACCTTCGTGGTGCGCGCGATCCCGGCGAGGTGCGCTTGCAGGGACGCCGACGCGCCGTCCTTCGCCGCTTGCCCGATCGCCTCTGCGTAGTCCACAGGGAGGAGCTTGCGCCGCACGTCGTCACGCAGGCGGGGCGCCAACCACGCCAGCATCAAGCGGCGCTCGACGGCGCCGGGACCTCGACAGCCGAACGACCGGGCGATCTCGTCCACGGTGCGCCCCGCGTCGAGGGCGCGGCGGTAGGCGTCGGCTTCCTCGAGGGGATCCATCGGCCGGGCCTTCAGGTTCGAGCGGTCGGCGAGGTCCCGCGCCGTCGTCCTCGAGATCCCCCGATGCACGACGGCTGCGATCGTCTCGACGCCGCAACGGGTCGCGAGGGCTGCCCGGTGGAAACCCTCGAGAACGACGACGCCCTCGGGGGCTTCCCACACGTGGATCGGCTCGTACAGCGTAGGGCACCACCCGCTACCGCCGTTTTCCCGTCGCTGGCCCTCGTCCCGCATGGCGTCCACGACGATGGGATCGTACAGGCGGTCCCTCGGCTGGATCTCCGGAGAGAGGACGAGGGCCGCGACGGTCACGGGCTCGATCGAGGTGGACGCGTTCACGGCTTCACCGTGCTCCACAACGCCTTGAACACTTCGCCCGTCGCGAACCGTTGCCCGGGGCCGTCCCCTTCGCCGACGATCCGCTTGGCCGTATCCCACGCAGCGGTGACACACGCGATCACGGAAGGATCGATCGCGTGTGTCACCGTGCGCGGCGGGCCGACCGGTAACACCTCGATCCGCGCGTCGTTCAGGCCCGCGAGGGCGCCGAGCTGCGTGACGTCCACGGGCAGTCGCATGGGAGGGGGCGGCGCCGCGGGCGCAGCCGGGAGGGGGACGGGGATGGACGCCGCCGCGGTCGGCGTCGGGAGGGGCACTGCGACGGCCGCCGGGGAGGCGACCGGGGGAGCCTTGGCCGAAGCGATCGCCGCCGTGTACTCGGCCGTCGTCATGGGCGGGACGGTCCCGTCCAGCAACGCGAGCATGAGGGCGGCGTCGGCCTTCAGGGCGGACACGGACGACCCGCCGACCGAATGCCACGTGTACGCGCGCAGCAGGCCGTCGCTCACGACGACGCAGCCCTTCAGGGCGTCGTGAAGCGCCTTCGCCTCGTCGCCCTTGAAGTTGCTGATCTCCCGCCCGACGAACGCGACCGGGAGGCCGAGGTCCGTGGGGATCGTCGGGTTCTTGCGTCCGGTCGCCTTCGTGAACGCCGCGGCGTTTCCGCTCGGCGCCGCGTCGGGCGGGTTGGGTTGCCCGGGCGTCGGCGAGGTCACGAGGGCCGGCGGCGGGGGCAGTGCAGGGACGACAGGCAGAGGGGGCGCACCGTCACCCGGCACGGGCGCGGGCGTGTATCCACTGGCCCGCGCCCCTTCACGGGACGCCATGTAGTCGGCGACGGTCGCGTACCGGAACGCGGGGTAGTGTCCGTAACGGATCGCGTACTGCGTTTGCGCTTCCTCCGAACTCAGATCGAGCACGGGAGGGGGCGCGGGGTTCGACGCCCGAAGGCGTGCCAACAGATCGGGGTTTTCCATGAGGTCGCTTGCTCCTTGGGGTAGTGGTCCGAACAACGTACGTAGACCGAATTGCGCGCAACGTCCGAGGAAGGGGCACCCTCCCCAATCGCCGCACGCCTCGCCGTTGGGCGGGACGTGAACCTCGTGCGCTGCAACGGCGTCGATCGCCATCGTGGCGAGGTCGCGGCCGATCGCCTCGGCGCCGTCGCGGAGATCGGCGACCGACAGGACAGCAGACACGGGCCACGCCTTGGGCTTGCCCGAGGTGAGGTAGTACACGTGCCGGAACTCGATCGGCTTCGACGGCTGCACGAGGCGGTACACGGGATACCGATCGTCCCGATCCCTGTGCCATCCGATGAATTCGGACGTCCCGTCGAAAAACGCGCGGGCGTGCAGACCGTAGACGATCCCCTGCGGATCGGTGCGCAACGCATCCGCTTCCACGGCGTTGGACGCCTTGCTCGTGGTCTTGTGGTCGGTGACGCGATCGTGGTCGGGCTCGAGGAGATCGATCTTGCCGACGACGGGCACGGGCCATGGGGGGACCCACAACCCGAACAGGGCCTCGACGTGCCAGGCGGGCACGGGTGGGGGCGGCAAGAGGTCGATCCCCGCCGTCACGACGGGATCGGGGGCCTCCCCGCGCAAGAGCCATCCCTCGGCCGACGCGTGGTGTGCCTTGCCCTTTTCCTGCGACGGCTTCGATGGAACGGGCACCCGAAGGATCTTCCCGAGGTACCAGCGACGACGGCAACGACGCCAGTCCCGCAACTGCGACGGGGACGCGTGCGTCCACGGGTGCAACGTCTCGTTCATCCTTCCGCCGTGGTGTGGCCGTCCGTGTAACGGCCGTGCTCGTCCATCCCGAGGGCGTACAGGACATCGGCAACCGATAACCAAGCGCCCCGCAAGCCTTCCTCGAGGACGAGTCGTTCGATCTTCCGCAACCTCCCCGCCAAGGCGTCGGCGCGGGCGTTCGCCCGGGCTGCTTCGGCGCGTGCCGTTTCGAGTTGACGTAATACGGCGGGCATTTCTCTACCCATGATCCCGATCCCTCCGACGCCGGGGCGCCTCGTGCCTGCAACGGTCCGAATCGTCGGGGGATCGAAAAGAATTGTCAAGCGCAACTTGACGAAAAACCCGATCTGATCGTAGATTCGGTGCGTGGCAACCGCTTTCGCCGCTTGGCTGGCCTCGTCCTCGTGGACGGCTTCGACCCTCGCCCGGTCCCTGACCCGGCGCGGCGTCCGCACGTCGCGTGCGGCCGTTCACGAGTGGACCCGGGGAGGGGCGCCGAACGCCCGCCGGATCGCGGTGCTCGAACGGATCACCGAAGGCGAAATCACCGCGCGTTCGTTCGAGGCGTCTTGCTGTTGCGTGGCTCTCGACGGCGGGGGGACTGCGTCTTGCTGCAAGGTCCACGAGTGGGAACCCGTGGAGTGCGCGCACCCGTGACCACTTGGTGGATCGAACAAGGGGACGCCTTGATCGTGCTCGCAGGCATCGGCACGGCTTCGATCGGGTGTGTCCTCACCGATCCGCCGTACTGTTCCGGGGGCAGCACCGAAGCCGATCGACGCCAGGGCAAGGTCCAGGGGTTGCGATCGTCCACCGTCGCCAAGGACGGGTTCGACTGGTTCGAGGGCGACGCCATGGGCACGGCGGCGATCGTGTGGCTCCTCCGATCCGTCGCCGTCGAAGTGGCACGCGTGCTCGTTCCGGGGGGATCGTTCCTCATGTTCTGCGACTGGCGCCAAGTGGTCGCCCTGGCGCCCGCCGTCGAGTCGGCGGGGTTGCGCCTTCAGAACCTCGTCGTGTGGGACAAGGGGTCGTTCGGCCTCGGCCGTGGCTTCAAGCCGCGCCACGAACTGATCCTTCACCTCGTCAAGGGCACGGGCGATTACCACGACGCGTGTACGGGCAACGTGATAGCGACCAAACGGGTACGCGAACGTATCCATCCGACCGAGAAGCCCGTCGAGCTGTTGCGTCAACTCCTCCGCGTCGTAGCGGCGCCCGGCGCCGTCGTCCTCGATCCGTTCTGCGGTTCCGGATCGACGGGTGAAGCAGCCTTGTCCGAAGGTCGGTGCTTCCTCGGCGTCGAAAGGTCGCCCGGATACGTGGACGTGGCCCGCCGTCGTCTCGCCGCCGTACAGGGGGTGTTGCTGTGATCCCGATCGTCGTTTGGCCCGACGCCACGCCCATGGGGTGGGACGGCAATCCCCAAGGCCTCGACAAGTGGGGCCGTCCGGTGCCGTGGCACCCGTGCCTGACCCTCGAAGCGACGCTATCGAGCACGTGGCCCACCGACGCCCACTTCGTGCCCTATCACGTGCCCGGCTACGCCACGTTGCCGCGCCTCCGCAAGCAGGCCCTCGGCCCCCTGAAGGCAGCGGGGGTCCCGGTCGTCTTCGCGGTCCTCGTCGCCGACCTGGACGACGAGGCCGTCCACAAGGGCACGGTCCCCGAAGCCCTGCCCGAGTGGCGCCGGGCACGGTGCGAGGCGATGGCGACCCTTCCGCCCGAGATGCTGGCGTCCATGGGCTGGTACGAGACACGCGGCGGTTATCGCCTCCTGTGGACGCTGCCGACGTTCCTCGAGGCCGACGCTTTCCAACGGCTGCACGTGCGGTTCCTCGCCTTCCTCGCCGACCACGGCCTGAAGCCCGATCCCCTCACCGACTGGACGCGGTGCTACCGTCTCCCGCGCGTCGTCCGTGACGGCGTGGCGCAGAACCGCCCGATGGACGTGTCCCGGCTGGCCGTTCCCCTGTCGGCTGCCCGCGTGGCCGATCTCTCGGTCCGTGCCCTACCCGCCGATCCCCGCGGCCCTCTGGCGGGCCTCGACACGCCCGGGCCAAGGCCGATCGCCGACCGGATCACGGAGAACCGCAACGTGGCCCTCACGTCGATCGCGGGGCGGCTGCGGGGGACGGGCATGGACGCCGCCGAGATCGGCGCGGCCCTCGGCGCGATCAACGCCTCGAGGTGCGACCCGCCCCTCGACGCCGCCGAGGTGATCAAGATCGCCGAGTCGGTGGGCAGCTACGAGGCTCCCCCGATGGCGGGCACGGCCGATCCGAAGGCGCCCAAGGTGATCGCCGCCGCCCCGCTGATCCCCTCGGACGCCCGCTTCGCCCTCGGATCCGAAGTGGAGTTCGCCGACGAGGCCGCCCGCGTCCTCGAGGAGGGGCGCGCCGTCCCGTTGATCGCCGACCTCGGCGAGGTGTGGCGGTACTACCCGGGCCGTGGTCTGTGGGAGCCCTTGCGCCCCGAGACGATCGCGGGCGTCGTCCACGGCTTCGACGGCGAATGGATCCTGACGGGCACCAACCCGGACGGATCCCCGAAGGTCGCCCGCTTGAAGGTGTCCCGGCGCCTCTGCGACGACGTGGCCAAGGTGCTGGCAGCCCGCCGAGCTTCGATCGGGTTCTTCGACGGCGCGCCCGCCGGCCTCACGTTCGCCAACGGCTTCGTCACGGTGGACGCCCGCGGCGTCACGGTGGTTCCCTTCGACCCGAGGCAACGATCGGCGGCGGGCCTCCCCTTCGAGTACCGTCCCGGCGCCGTCCCGGCGCGCTTCGTGGCCATGCTCCGCGAGTGCTTCCACGGCGCGGCCGACACCGACGCGCGGATCGCCTTGCTCCGGGAGTTCGTGGGGTGCGCACTGTGCGGACGTGCGACCACCTATCAACGCGGCCTCGTTCTCGTCGGCGAAGGCGCCAACGGGAAGTCCACGTTCCTCGAGATCGTCGGCGCCCTGTTCGCCGACCGGCTCAAGGTCGCGATCCCGCCCCAACGCATGGGGCACGGGCCGTCCCGCGCCGACTTGGCCGGCGCCCGCCTCAACATGGTGTCGGAGCTCCCCGAAGCGGACATCCTCGACAGCACGGCGATCAAGGCGATCGTGGACGGATCGCTGATCACGGGTGAGCGCAAGTACAAGGATCCGTTCGTCTTCAGGCCCGTGGCAGGCCACATGTTCGCCGCCAACGACCTCCCCGCCGTGCGCGACCTCACCCGGGCGTTCTGGCGCCGCTGGTTGGTCGTGGAGTGGCCACGCGAGTTCGCCGAGGCCGAACAGGATCGACGCCTCGCCGTCACCGTGATCGCCTCGGAGTTGTCCGATCTCGCATCGTGGGCCGTCGAAGGCCTCGCCGACCTCGAGCGGCGTGGCGAGTACGTGGTCCCGCCTTCGTCGCGGGCCGCCCTCGACGCGTGGCGGGAGGGATCCGATCCCGTGGCCCGCTTCGTCGCCGAAACCTGCGTGCCCGATCCCCAAGGGCAGGGGATCGGTGCGGCCGAATTGTACCAGTCTTTCGGACGATGGGCCGTTTTGAACGGGCACAAGGAAATGACTTCGGCGAAATTCGGAAAACGGATAGCCAAATCGGGCATCGTCAAAACCAGAAACAACGCCGGTTTTCGGTACGGTTTGAAAATGAGGCCCTTTTCGGGCAACGGCCAGATCGTAAACGAACTTACGATCTCCCCGTCCCCCCTGTCGCAACCCTACACGGCGTGACCCAATGAATACGAACACTTACGATAAGTCGTGTAGGGTGTGTATGGTTTCACAGGAGTTTACAACGCGTGTGCGCGCGTTAACACGCGCGTACGCGCGTGGATCGCGCGTGTTAACGCGTGTGTGTGCGCGCCCGGCACTTTCTCAAAAACTATACACACCCTACACGATCGGGCGCAGTGCATCGAATAGACCCTACACTCGGGAGGCACCAACCCTACACACCCTACACGCTGATCGTAGTTTACGGTGTAAACGGACATGAGAACCGAACAATCCGAGCAAATCGAGGTGGTGCGTGCTCTGCGAGGTGCCCGACCGGCGCTCGTGTGGACGGCGACGGCCAACGGGGGCAAACGGGATCGTCGGGCCGGCGAGGCCCTGAAGTCGGCGGGTGTCCGACCGGGCGTGTCGGACCTGGTGATCTTCACGCCGCCGCCTTGCGGGGGGTACTTCGGCGCCGCGATCGAGATGAAGCGATCGGACGGCGTACCGTCCGACTGGAACGCCGATCAACGCGAGTGGGCCTCGGATCTGATCGGCCTCGGGTGGTATGCGGGCGTGGCGTACGGCGCCGCACAGGCGATCGGTCTGCTTCGACGTCTCGGGTACCGCCTGTGATCGACTTTCTTACCGTCAAGGCGCACGGGGTGCCCGTCCGATTGCGGCGGCGCGGACTGCGCTTGTGGGTCCGTTGGAACCCGGCGGGCTGGTACTGGATCGCGGCCGACGCGCCCGGCGCATGGTCGGTGGCGTTCGTGGGCCGCTGGCGGCCCGTCCAGGGCCTTCCGAGGTGGCAAGCCCTCGCCGAGGCCAGGGCAGCGGCCGAAAACGCAGTCAAGGCGATTCGAGGGGCTTTACGGGCCGGCGCCGAGGCGATCGAGGTGGCGCCTTGATCCTTCCCGAAGGTTGGGTCGACGTCGGGATCGGGCACGGCCTGCGACGGTACGACGCGGGGATCCGCGGCGTCGTGTTCCAGAAGGGCCTGATCTGGTTCGGGTGTCTCTGCGACGACGCCGATCGATGCATGACGCAGCCGGTAGGGGCGATTGCGCCGATCGGTGCAGCATGGGCAACGGACGGGCAAGCGTGGTTCCACCTCGAGGCCAAGCGACGGACGTTGCTTCGGGTCGTGGGGGTACAGGGCGACGAGATCACGTTCATGGTGGACGTGCCGAGGGTCTGAATCGAAAGGAGGCGACGAATGGAAGGCGAGAGGAAACAACCGATCGGGAAGGGCGTCACGAGGCCACAGGGACAACGGGACGTGATCCGAGACCTTTCCGTCCGACTTGAAGGGGCTTACAGGAGCCAGGAGGAAGCCGGACGCATGATCGCCCGGGCCGAGGAAGGGCGCGCCGAGCTGCGCAACACGTGTTCCATGTTGGCCGTGGGCGTGTACGAGTCGGGCGCCAAGGCCATGGGACTGCACGACGCCCTCGTGGCGATCGAGGCCTTCACCAAGGGACGCGGACGGCGCCGGCATTGGGTAGGGGGTGTCGGCCTCCTGGCGGCGATCGCGGCGTTGGTGTGGGGGCACGTGCCCCTCGTGGGGGCCGTGATCGCCGTCGTCGCGACAGTGGCTCTGTGGGAGGCGTGGCGGCCCGTTCCGGCGCACCTCTC
>C687J35174_10008810_pt1 | contig 12747 bp, 13 predicted proteins | sample RifCSPhighO2_01_FD_35174 | JGI IMG/M metagenome (IMG submission 35174) | reverse complement strand
GCCATATCTGCCCGATAATGTACGCGGCGATGGCAGAGGCAGGATACTTCAAGAAAGAGGAGCTCATGACGTTACGGAAACTAGGTTCTCGACTGCAAGGCCATCCGCATAGGGAATCATTGCCAGGACTTGAGACCACTTCAGGGCCTTTAGGGTGCGGGATATCTCAGGCTTCAGGGATGGCTCTCGCTCTTAAAAGGGACGGGATGCCCAACAAAGTTTTCTGTTTAACGAGCGATGGAGAGCATGATGAGGGCAATACCTGGGAGAGTGTCCTGTTCGCGGCGAAATACCAGCTTGATAATCTTATCGTCATCCTTGACAGGAATTACATCCAGATAGACGGCAATACTGAGCAGATCATGCCTCTTGATTCTGTGGAGAAAAAATACCGCGCGTTCAATTGGAACGTCATGATGATAGATGGCAATGACATGGAACAGGTTGTTACCGCTCTCAGGAATGCGAGAGCTAATACTGGAAGGCCGCTCATGATAATCGCTAACACTGTCCCTGGCAAAGGGGTCTCATTCATGGAGCGCAATTACTTATGGCACGGCAAGCCGCCCACAGCTGCTGAGGCCAAGAAAGCATTGGAGGAATTGGATGACTGGAGAATCAAGATCGTCAAAGGCCTCGCTTGAAAGCCTTAAAGGGATAAACAAGAGCGCGAAGCTGAAGTTTAACCAGCCTGAGGTTCCTACAAGAGACGGTTACGGTGACGCATTGCTTGCTCTTGGAGCGGAGAACAAGAATATATTTGTCCTTTGCGCGGATCTTAGCGAGTCTACCCGCGTACTGAGATTCAAAGAGAGATTCCCTGAAAGATTCATAGAGGTCGGGGTCGCGGAACAGAATCTAGTCACTGTCGGCTCAGGCCTTGCCGCTATGGGGAAGATCCCGTTCGTGAGCAGCTACGCCATCTTCTGCCCAGGCAGGTGCTGGGAGCAGATAAGGACAACAATAGGATACAATAATAGGAATGTCAAGATCATCGGAGCACACGCAGGAATCTCTGTAGGTCCTGACGGCGCGACGCATCAGGCGCTTGAGGATATAGCCTTAATGAGATGCATGCCGAACATGATTGTTATTGTTCCGGCAGATTATCAGGAGACGATCAAGGCGACTAAAGCGATAGCGAAACATGATGGTCCTTCTTATATGAGATTCGCGCGCGACAAGACCCATCAATTCACGACAAAGCATTCTCCTTTCAGCATAGGAAAAGCGATAGTGCTTAAAGAGGGCAAAGACTTAGCTATCATGGGATGCGGGCCTGTGCTGTATGACTGTCTCGCCGCAGCATTGGCTCTCCAGAAGAAAGGGATTGACGCGATGGTCATCAACTGCCATACTGTCAAGCCTTTGGACAGGCAGGCGATAATCTCAGCCGCGAAGAATTGCGGAGCTGTGCTGACTGTCGAAGAGGCGCAGATAATCGGCGGATTAGGGAGCGCTGTCGCGGAATTGTTAGGAGAAGCGATGCCTGTCCCTCTGAAGCGCATAGGGGTCCGTGACCATTACGGAGAGAGCGGGCAGCCCGCAGAGCTGTTAAGCAAGTTCGGATTCAGCAAAGAGCACATTGTCAGCGCCGCTGAAGGGTTGATTGCGCGCATTGGAAGGAATGTTCCTGTTATTGTTGATAAAATCAGTCGTGAGCAGCGTTCGAGAATAAAAACCCTGAGTAAAGGAAAAGAAAGAAACATTAAACGACAATCCGCAATAAAAATAAAGAAGCATATTTCACCTCATAATAAGAAGATACAGAAACATCTGAGAAAAAGATGAACAGGCTGATTGCTGAATTGGATTCATGATTGTTGGTACGGGGATTAAGGGGATATATCTGGAAAATATCGTGTTTAAGGTGTAGGTCATGGAAGATAATCCTTTGATTTTAAGTACAGACAAGATACGAGACAGAATTTACACTATAAGAGACATGCAAGTAATGCTTGATGCGGATCTTGCAGAACTTTACGGTGTAGATACTCGTGTCTTGAATCAAGCAGTCAAAAGGAATAACGAGAGATTTCCATCCCGTTTTATGTTTCAGATAACCTTGCAAGAATATAAAAACTTGATATCACAATCTGTGACTTCAAGTTCCCGATGGGGCGGAAGAAGAAAACTCCCTTTTGCATTCACAGAGCAAGGCGTCGCTATGCTCTCTGGCGTCTTGAAGAGCGACACTGCCATAAAGATAAGCATCCAGATAATGACCGCGTTTGTGGCTATGAGGAGATTTATAGCTTCCAATGTTCAGGTCTTTCAAAGATTAGACAGCATAGAACAGAAGCAGATAGGATACGATAAGAAGTTTGAACAGGTATTTGATGCTATCGAGAGCAAGGATATCAAGCCAGAAAAAGGCATATTCTTTGATGGGCAGATATTTGATTCTTACAAGTTTGTCTCTGACCTTATCAGGACTGCTGATAAATCCATAGTTCTCATTGATAATTACATCGATGATTCTGTCTTGACGCTATTCATCAAGAAGAATAAGGATGTGAAAGTGACGATATTCACAAAAGAGATCTCCAAACAATTATCTCTCGATCTGGTCAAATATAATTCACAGTATCCCCCTATTGAAGTAAAAGAATTCAGACAATCTCATGACCGGTTTCTCATAATCGACAATAATGAAGTGTACCATCTGGGAGCATCATTAAAGGATCTGGGAAAGAAATGGTTCGCATTCTCAAAGTTTGACAAGGAAGCGTTTAAGATAATTAATAAACTGGGATTAGGGTGAGATATGCTAATGTTTTGCAATAGCTGGGATTATGCTTATGAAGACTAAAAACAAAAAAAGCACTAACCTTGTAAAAGGTGCAAAGACAGTTAAAGCTTCTTCCTGGCTCGCGCTCAATCCTCTCGTGAAGAAATACCGTATTCTCGAGAACGGAGTCCATCCCCTGTTTCTCAACAGGTGGTCTGCGCGCGCGATGAACGGAAAGAATCTTGAGATGAAGGAATTATTGCCATTGTTCGAGGCGGCGCGCTGGGCGCCGTCTTCTTTCAACAATCAGCACTGGAAGTTCCTTTACGCTACCAGGAAGAGCAAAGAATGGAAGACATTCCTGCATCTGCTTGGAGAGAAGAACCAGTCCTGGTGCAAGAACGCAGGAGCGCTCATAGTGATAATATCGAAGAAAACCTTTGATCAGGATAACAGTCTTGCGTTGACGCATTCGTTCGATACTGGGGCCGCATGGGAGAATCTCGCGTTGCAGGCGATAATCAATGGATTGGTCGTCCATGCGATGCAAGGGTTTGATTATGGGCGAACGAGAGAAGCGCTTGATGTCCCTGAAGGATACTCTGTTGAGGCGATGGTCGCTGTAGGAAAGCCAGGGAAGAAAGAGGATCTTCCTAAAGAGCTGCAGGAAAGGGAATTCCCCAGCGGCAGGAAGAAGCTCTGTGATATGATCATCGAAGGAAAGTTCAATTAGAGAGTGTGGATAATGGAGGGCATGATGGATAAAGAGTTTTGTTGCAAAAGAACAATGGGTTTCAGAAAAGATCCGTCAATGAAGATCGGCTGCATATTTATCATGCTTCTCATAGCTCTCGCATTATCGCTGTCAGGCTGCAGCGGCAAATCATCTGATATCGCTGCAGACAGCAACGTCGCGTCAGGCATCGCGCCAGTCAGCGATTCAGNGCAGAAAATCCCTGCAAGGGNAGTCCCAAGCTCTCCTGAAGATATCACTTTAACAACCGAGGATAAGATAGACCTGAGAGCGACTTATCGTTCTGCTGATACTGAGCGCGCGTTCATACTAACGCACATGCTTGATAGTGATAGGCACAGCTATGATGATTTCTCTTCTCAGCTTTACGGAGCGTCGATAGCTATAGACTTGAGAGGGCATGGTGATTCTGACCTTGATTGGAAAGAGTTTGGGCATGCGGATTTCAACAGGATGACTAATGATGTCAAAGGAGCAGTGGCATTCCTGAGAAATGAAGGGTACACTGATATAGTTCTTGTCGGCGCGAGCATCGGCGCGAACATAGTGATGAATTACGCCGCGCAGGACAATGAGACTTCAGCAGTGATATTGCTCTCTCCTGGAATGGATTACAAAGGAGTCAGCATAAGTTCCGCGATAAAGCAGTACACTGGAAGGCTGCTGATTGTAGTCAGCGAGCAGGACAATTACGCTTTCTCTTCAGGGAAAGAGATATTGGCCTCTTCAGCCTCTCCGAAAAGACGCTATATGCAGCTTGCTGGCAAGGCTCACGGCACAGAGATTCTTAAAGACGAGACAGCTTTCGCGAAGATCAAGGAATGGTCATGGCAGTCAGGAGGGTAGTTGAGTGATCTGAGAAAGGGTGGCTGATGCCTAAAAAGCTTAATATACCAGTTGCGATGTTAATCCTATAGTTTGGAGCTGACTCAATCCCTAATATTGACAGCTTTAATATGGAGAGCGATAATGGCAACGCCTTACGACGTTCTGATCATCGGCACAGGTGTTTCAGGCCTTGCCGCCGCTATGTACTCAGGAAGGTTCCAATTGCGGACTGCCATAATCGGCGAGATGACCGGCGGCACGATAATAACGACTGATGATGTCGCCAACTATCCTGGATTCAAGAACATCAGCGGGATGGACCTCGCTGAGAGGATCAAAGAGCACGCGCTCGAATATAAGATTGACCTGATAGAGGAGAAGGTCACCGCTGTCGTGAAGCTCAAGAACGGATTGTTCAGGGCAACAGCAGACGGCAAGGATTATGAGTCAAAGACAGTGATATTCGCGACAGGCACTAAGTGGAGAACTTTAGATGTTCCTGGAGAGAAAGAGTTCCTGAACAAAGGAGTGCATTACTGCGCTCTGTGTGACGGAGCGTTCTATCAGGACAAGGCAGTAGCGGTCATAGGGGGTTCGGATTCAGCAGCAAAGGACGCTCTTGTGCTCACGCAGTATGCTTCCAAAGTCTTCATGATATACCGTAAGGACAAGATAAGGGCAGAGCCGATAAATCTTCAGAGAGTCCTGAGCGACAAGAAGATAACTGTGATAACAAACACCAATGTCACTGAGATAAAAGGCGATGCTGATGTGAAGAAGATAATGCTCGACAAGCCTTTCAATGGGAAGAAGGAATTGGCTCTTGACGCTGTCTTCGTCGCTGTAGGGCATATAGCTCTCTCAGACCTCGCGAAGAATCTCGGTGTCAAGCTGAACGATAAAGGGGAGATAATCATCGACAGGCAGGCAAAGACCAATGTCCCTGGAATCTTCGCAGCTGGAGATGTTGTAGACACCAATTTCAAGCAGGCGATAACTGGAGTCGCGGAAGGAGTGCTGGCTTCTTACGCCGCTTACTCATTCATAGGGGAGAACTCAGGGAAGTAGTGAGGCGTTAATGCCCTGTCAGTTCTTGACAGTCTTTTTGCGGATTGATGAAAGAGCAGCCTCAATTGAATCTCTCATGCTTTATCCGTCTCTTGTCAACACCTAAGGAGTCCAGTATGGCTGTCACTTCTTCAGTCATGGCGCTCATCCCGCAGAGGTAGAACATCCCTTTGAAATCTTTAGGCACGGCTTCAGGGATGATGGCCTGCACTCTTCCGCGATGGTTTTTTGCGCTAGGATCGATAGGCGCGCTAAGCGTGAGATGGTAAGAGAAATTCCTGTGCTTCTCCTGCAGCGCTCGGAATTCAGCGTCATAAGCGATATCTTTCTCAGTCCTGAAACCTGATATCATTACTATCCTCTTGTCACATCCTTTAGAAAGGAGCTCTTTGATCATGCTGCGCAAAGGAGCCACTCCCGCGCCCACTCCGATGAATACTGTGTCCTCTTTGCACTCATTCCCTGAAAGCTTCATGAGCCCGAAAGGGCCTTTCATCCTGACAGTATCTCCGGCTTTCAATCTCTGGAAATGGGTTGAAGCGATCCCTTCAGGGACGAATTTGAAGCAGATATCGATCCTTCCTTTGGTCTCAGGCTGAGACGTGATTGAATAAGCTCTCTGCACTGTGGTTCCGTCGGATTTCGGCACTGTCGCCATGATGAATTGGCCCGCTGAGAAGGAGAAATCTTCAGGCGTTGAGAATGTGAACTGTCGCATCGCTGAAGCGACGTCTTCAGTCTCAAGCAATACCGCATCGAATTCTTTGATCGCTGCCATGGCTGGCAATGGAATTGGGCTGTTTTTAAAGGTTATGGGGATCGAGGCGAAGTCCTGAATCCGTAAATGAAGACTTTTTTTGTCGTTGCTTGAAAAGCTAGATTTCTAGCTGAATTAATCCTAGCGGATATTAAGCAACTGCAAAAAATGAGGGGGGATTCAGGACTGAGCCGTAATCTATCTTTACAGAAATCATTTGTGGAATACTCAGTTATTGTCGTCTCCCTTATAATTGAATAATTGATTTAGTATAGCTCTTACCCTGCACAAATACTAATCTGTAATGTAAGGGGTAATTCTGTTAGTGAGAGATTTCTTATTTGCTTTTTAGAACTCCCAGCTCAAGCGGGTCATCCTGTATGTACGGGAGGCCGAGCTCGCGCGCTATCTGCGCTTTCATCAGCTCTTTCCCTAGATAAGCGGCGTGCTCTGGCAGGAGCGTGACATGCTTCAGCACAGTGTTATACACTTCTTCAGCTGTCTTGCCATTGACTTTCTTCTCTATGGTATTGTCTTTCCTGCACAGCCCTGCCTCAAGCTCGTCAGTCTCAGGATTTATCCTGATGAGGAAGTATCCTGCTGGATCCATGCGCCAATCCTTTATAGGATCATAGACTGCTCTTATGTGCTGTATGTCCGGATGATGTTTCGCGGCTAGCTTTTTCATGAATACCTCTTGATCATTCATCATTTATAAATTCAGCGCTGCCAGAACCATCTTTTTTTCTTCTTGACAGGCTCTTCAGAGACAGATTTAGCGTCTTCAGGAGCTTGTTTTTCAGCGTCTTCATTGGCTGTATCCTCAGCAAGTTCGCTTTCTGCAGAGAGTGAATTGTCAGGGTTCTCGACATTCCTGTCGTTGAGGGACGCGGCGCTCTCTGAGTCTTCAGGATTCTTCACCTCAAAAGGATTCTTGCCAGAATCGCTCTTCTTTTTTGTCTTTCCGATAACAGAGTTCGCATCCCTTAGCATCATCGCGATGGTCTCATCATCCATCCCATGTCCGCGCGCTCCCTGCTCCACTGTCTCGTAAGGGGCGATGTAGCATCCTACACAGTGCAATCCGTACTGTGTGAATACCTCTCCGGTCTCAGGATGGTCAGCCATTATCTCGCTGAGAGACATGTCCTTTGTTATCAGCTCTTTAGCGGAAGATTTGAGAGGTTTCTTTGCTCTCACACTGGCGTGTTTCTTGGATTTCTTGCTGTTTCTTACGCTTTTCTTTCTATAAGAAGAAGATCTGCCCCTCTTTGATTTCTTTGTGTTTGCCATCTGCCTTTTTCTCATGCAAAGTGATTAATGCATAAGTTGATTATAAATTTATTGTTGAACATTTGATTATATCTATATCGTTTATGTATTCTTAGAGTTTGTCTCCTCAATCCAGTCTCTCCAGATGCTTCACAGGATCAAGCGCTTCCCTGAGATTGAGGAGCGGCTGCGCGATAGCCGTTATGTCATCAGTGCCGATCCTTGGGCAGGCGGTATTCACCCATGCTTGCACAAAGTTATAATTCTCAAGATGGCTGTAATCGATAGTGTCAGCGAGGAATAAGTACGCTCTCTTGCCTTCATTCTCAAGCTTCTTCTTCAGCGAGCGCGCGGCGTCGAGATATTGCTGGCCAGGTTTTGTCGTGATTATAATACCTATAGTCTGAGCGCTCATGAACCTTCTGATATTCGCCTCTATCTTCCGCGTCTGCGCTCGGACAATCTCTTCTTTGAGCGATTCCAGGCTCTGGCTGACAGGATTCCAGATCAGGACAGGCTTTCTCTTCTTGCTGTAGATCTGCGCCAGCAGCAATGCTTTCGGATGGAACATCCCATCGCCGACATAAAGCACAGCGTCGCTCTCACCGATTATATCCTTCAAGAATGAGTCATGATAGGCATCGCAGCCGAGGATCTGTCCTGCGGCAGCTGCCCGTCTAGCCTGTGTTGTCCTGACACTGATCCCAGATTCTGAAAGCTGCTTCTTGAGGGCATCAAGCTCTAGGAACTGCGCTGACGCGAACAGGGCTAAGCTCTTCGCGTTGCTCTCTTTCAGCAGTCTGAGCGCTTGAGGGCTCAGTCTCACTTCCCCCTTCCATGCCGCAGTGACGCATAATGTCTTGACCATCACCATCCCTCCGCGTCTTTCTTAAAGAGATTGTGGCCGTACTGTATTAGCAGGTCTATTCTTAACGTTTCCAATCCTTGCGGAAGGTCGCACGCCCCATAGCAGCTTGTCAGCCAGATGAGCGCTTCAGCTCTTGTCTGCCGCTCTATCTCGTCAACTATCTCTCGGGCTTTAGGCTTCAGGCCGTCAGGAAGCTGGAGCAGGACTCTTTTGGCTTTCTTCGCCTTTATCTCGGCAATGACATTCTTGAGTTCAAGGTCGTACATGAGTATCCATTCTGATGATTTATCTGCTGAGTCTTAGAATCTCCTTCTTCTGTATCTTATAAATCTATCTCTGAAGTTGGCCCAAAGCCAATAAATTCATGCTCAAGCGAGCGCGCTATCTTTGAGAGGACATAATGGTCCTTGAAGAATATGCTGATCTGCCTAACTACTCTATCCTCAGCTTCCTTTCCAGGTCTCTCTCCTGCTCAAGCACTTGCGAGAACCTGTTGTGCATATACAGCAGAGGATTGTACTTCTTCAGGTCCTTGCCTCGCGTGTCATCAAATAACGCTTCACGCTCAAGAGCGATCCCTGAATCTCCCTTTCTCCCGTACCCTCTCTCAAGCAGGTTCTCAATGAAGCAGTCAATGAGCGTAATCCTGCTTGACACATTAAGGAGATCGGAATCTATAGCGTATCTTTCTTTGTCCTGATCATGCAGTGAGGCATTCAGCGTCTTTATCTTACTGACGCAATCTGCAACCCTCTCAGACAATCTCTGGTGATCAACAGTCAATGGTTTGCGTCCTTCTTCCTGGTATGAGATGTTTTGCGCTTTCCAATAGATATACTGTGAGGCCAGCTGCGAAGCGGTTATCGTATTGAGCATTATGAGCTTCTTCCGCGCTTCTTTCTTGACAAGCCTTTTGTATTTTTCCTCTATCTCTTCTTCTGATTCATAGTATTTTCTTGCGCCTGATTCTGTAATGTCATAATGCCTCTCAATCTCTGGGTGAGTGAATGGCGTCCCGAAATTGCAGAAGAACCTTTCTCTCCTTTTTCCGAGCCAGCGCTCTCCTGCCATGTAATCGACAGTGTTCCCCACAGGAACCATCTTTATGAATTCCCAGGCGCCATCATCCGCTTCTATCTTTGAGAGCTTGTAGAATCCGCTCATCAATTCATTCACTCTTCCATCATTCTTTGTCGTGCCTTCAGGAGTGACTGCCGCGCTCATCCCTTCATAGAAATTATTGCGTGTAAGTTCCATTAGTTCGTGATTCTTCCTGCGCAGTTCTTTTTTCTCTCTCTCAGACAGGCCTTCCATAGCCAATATTCTTTGCACAGGAATACCTACCGAGGAAAGGAAAGGGGCGACAATAGCGTTGAGAGCCTTGTTCGAGAAGTATTTGCCGTCTCCTCGGATCATGGCTTTGAANACAGGCTTCTCAGGAAGCCGCTGATAAGCTCTTGATAAGTTTATCACGTCATGGTATGACTCATGCTTGACAAGCCAGAGGAAAGGGCCAGCTATCAGGCAGCCGTCTTTCTTCAGATTATCAAGGCCGTCGATCTGGCAGTGCTCTGTGACAGCTTTGATGCCGACATGATCCATAGCTCTGGTGAATATCTCTATCGCTGACTTGAGGAATAAATGCCCTTCAGGCAGTGGCCTCTCCAGCACTCTGGAAGCGTCTATGGCATGCTCTACCATGATATGCGGAAAGGATAGCTTGTTTATGTAATTGTCGCTGTATCTGTCAGGTGATTAAAATCAGGAGAGGATTCAAATGTGATGATCCATAATGATAATTGCAGAAATACTTCTCAGAACTCCTTGACCCTCGCTTTCCTGATCGCTCCCTCTATCAGCCCTTTGATGTCCAATCCTTTTTCTTCTCTCTCTAGTTCCTCTGCTCTAGCGCGCAGCTCTGGATGTTTAGGTATGAAATAGCTGCAGCAATCGCCGTAAGCTAGCTTTGACAGGTCAAAAGTCCCTATCTTCCTTGAGATGCTGATTATATCTTTCTTGTCCATGCCTATCAGCGGGGAGAATATGTGCGCTCCGGTCTCGTTCTCTATAGTGTAAGTCGCGCTAAGATTCTCGAAAGTCTGGGAAGCGACTTGCGAAAGGCTGTCTCCAACCACCAGGAAACTCCCTTTCTCGCTCTTCATTATCTCTGAAGCTATGCGCAGCATGAGCCTGCGGTAAACTAGCATGCGCTTCTCTGACTTGACGTTCATGATTATCTCTTTCTGCGCGTCCTCGAAAGGGACTATGAAAAGTCTTGTGTGCTGCTGGTATTCTGAAAGTTTCTCTGCAATCCGTACAATCTTGTCTTCAACAGAGGCTTCTTCCTGGTTCTTGTTATGGAAATGCGCAAGTATGACTTCGCAACCGCGTTTCATCATCAATGCAGCCGCTACCGGACTGTCGAATCCTCCTGACAGCATCGCAACGACTTTTTGCTTGCTGTCTGTTGGCATCCCCCCGAATCCTTCAATCTCTTCCAGCGAGACATAGATGTTCTTATGCCCTACCTCGACTTTGACTTCGACTTCAGGATTCTTCATGAGAGCTTTCTTGCCAAGAGCGTTAATCACAGCCTCTCCGAGATCGGCATTCAATTGCATAGAATTCAGCTTGTAGCTCTTGTCGCTGCGCGAAGCGTTGATCTTGAAAGTCGTGAATGGTGAACTTTTGTCTTTCTCTCTCAATAATGATACCGTCTCGCTTTTCAGCCTATCAGGATCCTTGCTGCACTCAGCAGCGAATGAGTAATGAGCTATTCCTGGGATCGCTCTGAGGATCTCACGAGCCTTTTCGATATCGCTTTCAGTGGATGGTGAGAGGGTGGCTTTCAATTGGCCTGACTCTCTCACGCAGGACTGCATCAGCTTACCGAGCTTATTGCCTATGTTCTTGGCGAGCAGGCGCTCGAACATCGCCCTGTTGCTCCCTTTCAGGCCTATCTCCGCGTAGTGGATGATGACGCAGCGCTTAAGTTCTTCTAATTCTTTAGTCATTGTTATGCCTGGTTTTCTTCTTTGCTTGATTCTGGAGTCTAGGACTTTATCTTCGCCAATAATTGGCAGACTTTGCAGACGCTCTTGCTAGCCGGCTCGCCGCAGCTCTCGCAAATCCCTACAGCGGCAGGGCTGTCTGAGCGCTTGCCGCTGACATCCTTGTTGTTCTTCTCAGGAATCATCTCTGTCCCCTTCGCAGCGTTCACAAACTCCATCATCCGCTCATGGAAATGAAGGATATTATACTTCACTGAAGGATACTTCTTCTCGAAATCATCAAGCATGTTGAGGTAATCCCTGCGGTAGGCGTCTTCAGAGCAGGGGCAGATGCCGTAGTGCACAGGGAAAGCGCGCAGTCTCGAGTACCTTATTATCTCATTCTCGCTTATGTTATACATCGGTTTCACTCTTGTGACAAATAATCCAGAGGATTGCCTCGTGATAGGGCCTTGCCTCTGCGCAAGATGCATCTCGTTCTTGAACAGGTTCATGACGAAAGTCTGGGCTTCATCATCCATATTGTGGCCAGTGGCGAGGCGGTCAAAGCCGAGTTTCCTTGAATATTTATTGAGCAGGTAACGCTTCAATGTCCCGCAGATCATGCAGGAGCTGAGCCCCTCCCCTTTCTCTTTCAGGGCGTCGCGCATATAGCACAATGACATCCCGAATTCTTCCCTTAATGATATGACATGGAGTTTCACTCCTTGCTCTTCGCAGAACTTCTTTATGTTCGCCAGGTTCGTGTCAGTATAGCACCCTATCTGCACATCGATGGTTATGGCCTCGACTTCATAGCCTAGCTTCTTCAGGATGTAAAGGCACACTGTAGAATCCTTGCCGCCCGACACCGCCATAGCTATCCTGTTCTTCCTTGAGAAAAGCCCGTTCTTATTGATAGTGTTCCTGACTTTGCGCTCGACATACTCAAGGAATCTCTCATCCTCCGCAGAGAGCTTCCGCTTTGCTGGTTCCTTATGATCCATGATGCATTGTCTGACAGAAGATTCCTTATTTATCGCAGGCGCAGCCTTTCTAGCGCTTGCCTTCCTGCCTGCGGCTATCGCGGTTGTTTCAGCAACAGCTCGCATCCGCGCAGCCTTCTTCCTGCCCGCTTTCTTTGCCATATCCGTCGGTAGGATTACAGCCGTTTAAATAGCTTTTGACGGCAGAATCGTTGGCGCGTGAACAGGTTCTTTAACAGGAGACTGTCCAATAGATGGCCGCGCGTGATAAAGAATATTCTCAGATGCCTGCGCCGCAGGCGCATCCTCAAACCCGATAAACCTTCTTTTCGAATAAAAGCGCCGCAGGGCGCGGATATCGAAGTCATGGCCGCTCTTGACCACATTGAATGAGATATCAGCGAAAGGCTTTCCCAACAATGCGAGCGCGCCTATGAAATCAAGCGCTTTATGGCGCACAAACTCTTCACGGACATATCTAGAGACTTCGCTT
>C687J35174_10008807_pt1 | contig 12748 bp, 7 predicted proteins | sample RifCSPhighO2_01_FD_35174 | JGI IMG/M metagenome (IMG submission 35174) | reverse complement strand
TTTTCCTTTGTTCTTGTATTTATATGGCAGCAGACTCCTCTTTCCTCCTATACTCTTCCAATTATTGGATTTTTGGTGGTAGTTTTTATAGTCAGCTCATTTGCAACATCAAAAGGAGGAAAGCAAATCTCACTCGGTGGTCCTTTGGGAATGTTTATCCTAAATACAGTTATACTTCTATTTGTATTTTCTACAGGCGGGCTCTCTTCGGGATTCTTTTTTCTTTTGTATTTTGTAGTTTTTGCCCTCGTTTTCGTTTTTGAGCCACATACAATAATCGCATTTACAATCGGCATTGTTCTTGTTTTTATTCCGGATGCAATTAAAGGAGACGTAGTTGGGAATTTTATTAGATTGGGCTCAATAATACTAATCTCCCCCCTGGCCTTTTTCTTCGGCAGAGAATATAAAAAAAGCGGTGAAGATGTTGAAGAAATCAAAGAAAAGACCGAAGCAACGGCAGAAAAGATCGAGAGCGAAGTTGAGGATGTCCTTGAGGAAGAAAAACCAAAATTGAAAAAGAAAGATGTANAAAAATTNGAAGAAGTCATAGAAGAAACCGAAAAACTCCGCGAAGAAGAATAACCGCTTTTATGAAAACAGTCTCAAGATATTTCAAAATTGCTCCGGCTTTAATATTGATAATCATTGCGTTTATAATTTTAAGAAATCGAACAATAGCTCAAAGTGCATCAAACAGCTCCTATGTTCTGCAGGGCGGAGAGATCGAACAGAAAACATTTGTTAATCCCGGCGAACCTTCCGCCGAATCTTTTTACAAAAGCCCTAGTAAAACTGCGAACGTATATCTTGGCGAAAATTACCAAGTAGCTACTGAGTTTGAAAATATTGAAGATAAGCAACCTTTTGCGTTCTCGATATCAAATACTTTGGTTGATTATGGTTCGCTTACTCCAACAAATCCCGTTTTTAGAACAACCGATCTTATTATTTCAAAAGGATCCTCACGAGGTTATTCTGTTTTTGCATTTGCAAATCGGCAATTAACTGATGTTAGTAATAATTCAATACCGGATACAACCTGCGATAATGGCACCTGTTCCGAAACTTCTTCGGCTCAATGGTCTGGGAATTTATCTTTCGGATTTGGCTATAGGTGTGAAAATGCAGATAGTTCTGGCTGCACGGATGATTTTTCAAAGGCAGACTATTTTAAGCAGTTTGCAAATGATTCAAAATCCGAAAGTTATCAGGCAATAATTAACAGTTTTGATTCTAAAAAAGCTAAAATAGAGTATAAAGTTAATATATCAAATAATCAAGCCGAAAGCAGTTATTCAAATTCTATAATTTTTATTGCGATTCCTAATCTATAATGAGACTCAAATCGAAAATATTTTTAGCCGGCTCTGTTTTAATAATTATACTTTTATTTACACCGAAGATTACTAATGCTTCGGGCTACTCACTTAGCATTTATCCGACAATTATAAAGATCAAAGCAAATCCGCCGGCCCTTGTGAAAACTGGAGTTAGAATTAAGAATTTATCCGAAAACCCTGTTGAATTAGGTTATGTTTTAAAACCATTTGTGGCTGACGATAACAATTCCGGTCAGGTTAAATACCTTTTATACTCAGATTATACTTCTAAAAATTTTAACTTTGTTAAAAGAGTAAAGATTATGGAAGATAACCAAGCTATACCAAAAATTATGCTTTCACCCAAGCAAGAAAAAAATTTAACGATTTTGATCGATCTTCCGCGGGAAGAAGAACATGAAGACCACTATTTTTCCATTGTTTTTCTTACTCAAAATCAAGACAAGCTTGGCTCCAATTACTCCAGAATCATCGAAGGAATAGGTACGAATGTTCTTATTTCCATAAAACCGCAAGGATATAAAGCTAATATCATAGATTTTTCAACTTCACCTTTTATTTCGCAGGGACCGGTTAAATTCAATCTTAAAATTGAAAATATCGGAAAGAATTTTATAACTACTTCTGGCTATATTATTATTAATAACATTTTTGGACAAACTGTCGGAAAAATAGATCTTAGGCAAGCTAATATTCTGGGAAAGAGTGCTTTGGAAATCTTAAAAGACGACGTTGTTTGGCAGGAGAAGTTTCTGTTGGGAATCTATACTGCCGAATTGTATCTCAACTACAATGATTCAACAAATCTTTATAGAGAAATTAGGTTTATAGCAATTCCCATTAAGTTACTTGCTATATTGACAATCGCCGGATTTATTATTATATTTATTAAGAAAAGATCTAAAACCTACTAGAATTAGTTATTTAAGACGGAAAAAAATAGACAATATATCATTCTTCCTTTATCTTCAGTCTAATCTGCAAACTATAAATACCTATCACTTTCTTGCATGGTTCGCTAATACAAATCCTCTAGTAAAGTGGCTGGGGTTAGGTAAAAAGTACAGACATAAATGAAAAAAAAGACAAAATGGCAAAAACTGAGAATCTTTTAAAGAAGGGTATCAAACTATAACAGGTAGGTAACTATAGAAAATGATACTGAATGATATAAAAACAAATATTCCTATTAGGGCATGATACGAATATTTAATGAACAATAATGGAAAATATCGTTTCATATTTTTTTCGTACTTTTTCACAAACAATATCTAACATACTCAGTGAAACAAATGATAACAAATGCAATCAATATCAACTTACTCTGGGTTCTTGACAAACCACTCTCTTTTAACTTATTCTAATTTATATATTATAATTCTCATGTAATCGATATAATCAGTATAATCTCAAAGCTAATAGTAAGTTTTCACAAAATTTTTATCGTAAATTAAAATGAACTTATTAAGCCTGTTCAAAGCCTATTTAAGATCGCAAAGCAAACCATCCTCCAAGTCAACTGTTAAAAATTATACGTCTGATTTAAAATTCTTTATAAATTGGTCAAAAAAAAATTATTTTTTTGATTTTAATCCTAAATTAATAAATGCAGATATTATAGAAAATTTTAAAAGATCCAATACGGACAGGGTCTCTGCTTCTTCTCTGGATAGATACATGTCTTCAATTCGCAAGTTTTTTTTATTTTTGAAAGAGCAAGGCTACATAGATGTGTCTCCGTTTGAAAAATTCACTCCCGAAGAAAAAGATAAAGACCCTTGGCATTTAAATAAGTTTAAAAACCATTTGTACTCCGGTGGTTCTTCCAGTGTTACAATGAAAAATTATTTAATCGATATAAGACAATTCTTAGACTGGGCGCAGATGGTTACGAATATAAAAGATGCATGGAACATAAAAGACCAAAATATTTTCAATAAAATAAATCCTGAAATTATTGAAGAATATAAAAAAAGACTGCTTTCGAAGGGCTTTTCTCCTTTAACGATTAATAGAAAGCTATCCTCAATTAGAAATTTCGTGCGTTGGGCTATAAAAGAAAGAATTATAGAAAATTATGAAAATCTTAAAAGTTTTACCAATAAACAAACTCCTTTCCCCCAAGGATTTTTCACATATCCTCTTAAAGAAAAAGGGGCTCTGCCGGGAGAAAGTCTCGTGAAGCGGGATCTGGCTCCGCCAGACAAAGATATAAAATATTCTATTTTTCCTCCCCTAAGATTCTTTCAAAAGTCTATCAGATTTACAAATGGCTCTATCGACTTTTTGATTAAAAACTTAATCTCAACTATTAGCCAACTTGAATATGCTTTATGGGTAATTAAGAAAAAGCCAGTCTTCAAAGAAAATTTTCTAAAGATTCCAACAGTTTTCAACCCTGTTTTAGGCATTCCAAATATAAAGAAATCATTTTATGCTCCTTTTGCAGTATCCACAAAATATTTTTCACTACCCAAAAAAATTGTCTATCAGATTCTACACAATAGACCAAAATGGTATTTAAGGTATCGGAATAATACATTTGTTCATTATATTCACTTCTCGCTTCTGATTATATTCATGTCAATGCTTGGATTTGGAGCTTATCAAAAATTTTTCCAAGACGGGAATGTTAAAAAGGAGGTGTTGAGTGATCTCACATTTGCTGCTCCGAGAGTTCTAACATTCAAAGATAAGCTTACGGACTCGTTTGGCAGACCAATAACAAATGAAACGCAAGTAAGATTTTCAATATATAATGACCCTCAGGCTTCCGGATCCTCTCTTTTGTGGCAAGAAGTAAATAGCATAAAACCAAATCAAGATGGCGAGTTCCTAGTTACTTTGGGAAATAAAACTCAAATTCCTCAAAATATTTTTCTTCTTCACCCTTCTTTGTGGCTTGGAGTAACAATTGGTCAAACCGAGGAATTATTTCCACGAAAGCAAATTTCAAACGTATCTCTTGCTAGCAATGCACAAAAATTAAGAGGACTTGACCCAATCACAACCGGAGGATATTCAAACGTTGTTTTAGCCTTGGACTCATCCGGAAATCTTTCTATTGGAGGAGAAACTGCCCACACATTTCAAACATTAGACAGCCAGTTTATTATATCCGGCAATGTTTTAACCCTCACCACGGCTTTGGGAAGCAACACAAATGTAGAGTTGAACCCGGATGGCTTGGGAACAATTGATTTACAAAAACCACTACATAATAGCTCAAACAATAACAACATACAAACAGCGGCTGGAAGCGTTGAGGTAGATGATTTGCTAAGTATTTTAGCCACTTCAAGTGGTCAATCGGCTTTAACTATCAATCAAAACGATATAGGACCACTCATTAGCGCTTCCTCAAGCGGAATCGCTAAGTTTACGGTCGATAATTTTGGAAATACGACAATTGACGGCGACATCGTTCTTTCGGGAATAAATCCAATTATTTCTGTCAGTTCACAAGCCTCTGATTTGTCGGTAAGCGCAAATGGAAAAGGAGTTTTCGCGATACAATCTGTTTCTTCCGGAGACATTGAGTTTTTTTCAGCTCTTAATACCTTATCCTCAGCCGGAGATCTAAAAATTTCGGGAAATCTTAATTTATCCAGTCCATCTGCAATTACGACATTTAGTGGCATAAAATATACTTGGCCAAATTCCGGAGGAAATAATGGATATTTTCTACAAACGAACGGATCCGGAACTCTTTCCTGGGCGCAGCTTCCTTCTATAACAAGCTGGTGGAATCAAATCGGAGGAAACGTTGGGCTTGGAACAACTAATCCCAGCTTTAGACTTGATGTTCAAGATCCCCAAGCCGCAACCGCAGCAGCACAAATATTTAATACCGACAATGGCGTAAATTCCTCAGGTCTTATTATAAAACTTGGAAATTCATCTGCAAATACAAGTTCAACAAATAAATGGGTTACTTTTGAACAATCTGGAATAGGAATCGTGGGGATGATAAAAGGAGCATCTGGAGGAACAGGCGTAACCTATCAAACGAGCGGAATTGCCGATTTTGCAGAATATATGAAAAAGGACAAAAATCAAAATATAGATTTTGAGTCCGTATTATGCCTTAACATCGATGGCCTAGTTTATCCATGCGACAAGAAATCAGAAAATATTGTTGGGATAGCGTCCGAACATCCAAGCTTTCTGGGAGGAGAAAATTTAGGAGAAAGATCTATTCCCGTTGGACTTGTTGGGGAAGTTTTAACCAAGGTTTCAAACATTAATGGCGATATTAAACCAGGAGATCTGCTTACCTCCTCTTCTATTCCGGGTGTCGGCGCAAAAGCAATAAAACCGACAACTATGGTAGGAAGAGCGCTTGAGTCTTTTAACTCTTCTGACTGTACAACTTCTTATTCTTCGGAAAATTTTGGATTGGTTGATTCAAACAAGATTTGCACGGGAAAAATACTTATTTTATTAAGTATAGGCTATTACGATCCAAACCCTCCCTTAGTATCAGCTTTTGAAAAAGCAAGGAATGATGTGTTTTCTGGAATTAACAATATAAATAGTCTCCTTGTTGATAGTTTAAGCGCTGGGACTATAAAAGCTAAAAATATAACTGTTGATTCTCTAAATTTAACTTCCGAGGAAGTTTTGATAGGAGGAAAAAATCTAAAAGAATATTTAACCGCGGTAATTGAGGATTTATTGACTAAAAATCAAGTAAATATTATCTCTCCAATTGCTAGTATCGAAAAACTCCATACAGATGTTATAAGTCCTCTTGCTCAGGGAAATCTGACGGTCAAGCTCAGCCCTTCTCAAAATTCTTCATTTGTTATTCAAAATTCATCGGGAAGTGCCGTAGCAACTATAGACAACAGCGGAAATGCAACTTTCAGCGGTACTCTTTCTTCGGCCGATGCATCGGTAAGTGGAACTTTACGAGCTCAAAAAATAATTGCTGATGAAATCGAAGGTTCCCTATTATCTACCTCTCCCATTCTTGACTATATTGACATTTCAACTCTGTCTTCACAATTTGTATATATAGGTAATTTAAAAGCAACAACCGCAAGTTTTGCACAAGGTCTTATTGCGCTTGGCCCATCTTCTGTAACCGACATATCTGTTGGAGGACAGCTCTTTGTGGGATCTGATTTGATACTTGCAGACGGCTCGATAAATGTTTTGGGGCATGATCTTGAAATACAGCCCCTTAAACAAGGAGGAATATCCTTTTTAAGTGGTTTGGTATATATCGATGTAAACGGCAATTTAAAAGTTTCGGGAAACGCTGAGTTTGCAAAAAATGTTACGGTTTGGGGGAAATTTGCTTCAAATATTATTGCTCCTATTCCCAATCAGGACTTAATCTTTGATCTAGCCGATGGATCCGGCAATTCTAATCTTGTTGTAAAAAATTCAACGGGTTCTTCTATCCTCTCTCTTAATAAATTTGGGGATTTAGTTGCTTCAGGCAGCGGAACTTTTGGAAAACTCAATTTAACAATTGCAAAACCTGCTTTGGCAATTTCCCAAACCGAAATAATAGCTACCGGATCTGCTGGCATTGCGACAATAAGTGCGTATCAAAAAGAATTAACTATTAATAATAACTTAGTTACAGAAAAGTCTTTAATTTATATTACTCCCAGAATAAACACGGACAATGTTGTTCTATTTCTTTTGCGCCAAATTCCCGGACTGTCTTTTACGATTGGCGTTAATACTCCGTTGAGGAGAGACATTCCCTTTAACTGGTTCGTAATTAATTGATTTTATGAAAGCTGTCAAAAGTTGCTCTTGACATTACATATTTATACTGATAGATTAAATAATATGAATGAATCAAAAACAGAAATTGCATCTTATTTAGAAGACGTGTCTTTGTTTCTCTTAGGACTTCTTCTTTTGATTTTTCCATTTTTTCTTTTGACTTTAACAACAGATGCATTTGTTCTTCCCAAGCAAATATTATTGGGCACAGTAATACTTACTATTTTACTTGTATTCGGAATAAAATCTTTAGTGAAAGGCCAAGTTATATTAAGAAGGACCCCTTTTGATTTACTGATTTTGCTTTTTACGCTTTCCCTGCTTGTATCTTCGGCTTTTGCAGTCAACAGAGCCGATGCTCTTATTTCTTTTGTGCCATTCTTTCTTTCAATGCTCGCCTTTTTTGCCATTGTAAATACGGCAAAGGATAAAAATTCTGTACTTCTTTTAATTACTTCTCTTCTTACCGGAGCCGGTATTGTTTCTATTTTATCTCTTTTATCGTTCTTAAAAATTTACGTTCTTCCTTTTTCTTTTGCTAAATTCCAAACCTTCAATCCTTTCGGATCGCTTCTTGATCAAGCTTTATATCTTTTGTTGGTTCTCCCCCTTGCTGTTTATCTTGCGCTGCCGCTTTTTTCAAAACGAAAATCCTCGGATTCTTCGGTCACAAGCTATGTTGATCCCTCAGGACATGAAAAAAAAGGAAACTCAATTCTCTTTGCTGCAGGTGCGATAATTATAATAGTTGGACTATTAATATCTTCTTACCTTCTTTTTAAAACACCTCCTCAAAATGGCGGTCTCCTCACGCTCCCCTTTGAAACTGGTTTCCAAACATCAGTTGCAGCAATCTCTCAAGATACGGGAAGAGTTTTCCAGGGATTTTTATTTGGCTCAGGCTTCGGCACTTATGTAACTGATTTTACAAGGTTTAAACAGCCGGCATTCAACCAAAACCCGAATCTTTGGGCTTTAACTTTTTTTAGATCATCAAATCTTTTCTTTGAACTTTTAGCAACGACCGGTATTTTAGGAGTCTTACTCTTTATATTTCTTATTTATAAAATATTTAAAATTAGATTTATTTTTATTCTCTTTCTAGTTCCCATTATCGCAAGCTTCCTACTCCCCTTTTCTTTTTCGATTTTAGCTCTTTTTTTTATACTCTTAGGCATCCTCTCAAGTCTTCGGGCTAATTCTCCCAAGGGAGAGCCTGAAGGATTCTTTGATGTCGAACTTCAGCTTGTAGCACTTCAGAAAGGCCTGGTTGCCTTTGATCCGTCTCTATCAAAACATAAAAAGTCGGTGCTCCCTGTAATAATATTTGTTCTTGTTTTAATTTTGATTAGTCTTATTGGGTATTTCGGCGGAAGATATGTTATTTCCGATACATTGTTTCAGGAATCGCTAATTGCTGCTTCTGCGAATAACGGATCTTTAACTTATCAGAAACAAGTCCGTGCTATTCAAATATTTCCATACAGAGATGCATATTATAGAATATTCTCACAAACTAACTTGGCTTTGGCAAATTCTCTTGCAGCCCAACAGCCTGCCAATTCATCGCCCAGTACTCAAACTCAACAGACAATATTTACATTGATTCAGCAGTCAATAAATGCGGGACGAACTGCGGTTACTTATGCTCCTCAAACAATGCTTAACTGGCAGAATCTTTCTTCTATTTATAGGAGTTTAATAGGTTTTGGGCAAAATGCAGATAACTTTTCTATTCTTGCAAATCAACAGGCAATTGCTCTTGATCCAAACAATCCTCAAGAATATATCAACTTAGGAGGAATATATTATCAGCTGGGGCAATGGGATAATGCAATCAGGCAATTCCAGATTGCCGCAACTCTAAAACCGGATTTTGCAAATGCTTATTATAATTTAGGACACGCTCTTCAGGAAAAAGGAAATCTAAATGACGCGATGGCTCAATACGAAACAGTAAGAAGACTTGTTGCAAACGATAAACCTAATCTTGATAAAATCTCAAAAGAAATCGAAGATCTGGCAAAAAGGATCTCCGGCGAAACTGCCCAAGGTCCAACTCCAAGTTCTGAAGAACCTCTTGGCATAAGCTCTTCAGAATCCCAGCTTCCGCCGCAAAATCCTCCCGTTAAAATTCCTCCGCCAATAGAAGCAACTAAATCCTCGCGACGGTCTCAATAGAACCTACTAATTGAATTTATCTGTTCTGTTTTTTTCTAAAACAATCCCTGCACAAAACAGGTCTGTCTCCTGAGGGTTTAAAAGGAACAGTATCTTTTTTACCGCACTCTGCACAGGTTATTTCGTACATCTGCCGTTGCCCTCTATCCTCATTCATTCTTGATTTTTTAAGAGCCCTGCAGTCTGGACATCTAACCGGTGCGTTTTCAAATCCCTTTTGTTTATAAAATTCCTGCTCGGATGCAGTCCAGACAAATTCTTTACCGCAATCCTTGCAAACCAATGTTTGATCTTGAAATGCCATTAATGTTAGCGTCTAGTTATTAGCGTATAGCGTGTAGTTAGTTAAAACTAAACACTAGTTTCTATTCACTAATCGCTGATATTGTGGTTCACCTCCTCTCTGAATTCCATCTTTCTTGGGATTCCCTTTTCTTCTTATCTGGAACCAGAGAAGACAGTCGAGGTTTTTCCCTATGTTTCACTCTTATTATAAACTACTGAATTGAATATTGCAATATGCTAAAATATATTGGATTGCGGGCTGTTAGCACAGTGGTAATGCGCCGCATTCGCACCCGCCTGCCAAAGCGCGGGCCTGTAGGTAAATGGTATACCGCAGTCTTCGCATGACCGAGTTCCGAGTTCGATTCTCGGCAGGTCCACGAAGCGGCGGGCAGGTTGCGGAAACGGGAGTTCGATTCTCCCATAGTCCACCATCTTTCGCTAAAGCTTCAGATGGCAAGCAAGGGCCTGTAGCGTAACGGTTATCGCGCTTCCATGGCATGGAAGAGATTAGGGGTTCGATTCCCCTCAGGTCCACCAAATTTGATTGATAAAAAAACTTATTGAAGATATGGAAGGGGGTTAACTAAGGTTCCGTTTTTGATGACTTCGAAATGAACATGAGGGCCCGTTGTCCTCCCTGTCATACCAATCCATCCTATTACTGTCTTTCCGGCAGTTACGCTGTCCCCAACCGATACGTTTGCGTCTGACATATGCGCGTAATGAGTTTGAGTCCCTGCACCGTCTGAGATGTATACATTGTTTCCGTACCCGCCATCCCATGTACCAAGAATTACCTTTGACACTGTTCCTGATTGTGCTGCAACAATCGGAGTCCCAATTGGAGAAAGAATATCGATTGCCATATGATACCATGATGCCAATTGACCAACAGTACCGCGAACCGGCCAAGTAAACCCTGCGGATGAAACCGAAACAGGTCCCTGCACTATATATACCTGTCTTCGGGGAGTAGTAAGTATTTCAGATGGTTTAACACCGTCAGGCACTGTAAGCATTTGACCTGCAACTAAAGAAAAGGTTTCAGGATTTGCAAAGTCGTTAAAAGGAAAGTCAACTATCTTCTGAGGATCTGTATCAAACCTTTTCGCAATAGAAAAAACCGTATCACCTTTTACTACTTTATAAGAAATTCCCGTAACCGGTAAAATTCTTAACTCATCTCCTACTGTTATATTGTCATTGGTTAAATCATTCGCCCATTTAACCGTTTCCTCGGAAATTCCAAACTTGCGAGCAATTGTAGAAATAGTATCTCCCCTTTCAACCATATAAATTATTATTTTGTCCCGTGGCTTTTGCGAAACATCTGTTTTAAAAACATCTTCTCCTACAACTATCGATTGGGCTTGGGAAGGAAAATCCAAATTTGATGCGGCACTGCTTAAAAAAACGGGATAAGTACTTGCCAAAAATGGTGTCAATAAAACACCGATTCCCAAAACCACCATAGCTGCAAAATGCAGAAAGGACCGATTGTATCGGCCCCTCTTAATAGTAAAAAGCTTTACCAGAGTATTCTTATTCTTTTCAAAAAAAACGGATAATATTAGGATTTTTTTCTTGATATAAGAATAAAAAAAAATTAAAAAGGGGGAAAGTTCGGAGAAAAATTTAGAAAGAAGATTAGCGAGCTTGTATATCGGATGTTTATGCATATTCAAATAAAAAGATTAGCAAATTGGAAGCGTTATGTCAAATTAAATTAAATAGAGGTTGAATTAGGATTTTCCCAGAGACCCTAGAAATTCTTCGTTGGTTTCTGTCTTTGAAAGCCTATCTACGAGAATGCTTGTTCGCTCTTCTGAAGACAGCATATCAAGCATTCTTCTCATTGTAACAACCTTTTTTAGTTCGTCTTCCGAAAGTAAGAGCTCTTCCTGTCTTGTTCCGGATTTTTCTACATCTATGCTTGGGAAAATTCTTCGATCTGCCAATTTTCTGTCTAAATGAAGCTCCATGTTTCCTGTACCCTTGAACTCTTCGTAAATTAAATCATCCATTCTCGAACCTGTTTCAACAAGAGCAGTTCCGATAATTGTCAGGGATCCGCCTTCCTTACAGCTTCTTGCCGCTCCAAAAAATCTTTTTGCAGGCCAAAGCGCCGCCGGATCAAATCCTCCTGTTAAAGTTCGGCCGGATGGGGCAACAGAAAGGTTGTATGCGCGAGCCAAACGAGTAATTGAGTCTAGAAGAATAATTACATCTATTCCCATCTCAATCAATCTTTTTGCCCGATCCAAAGTTATCTCGGCGACTTTTGTCTGTTTCTCGGGCGGCTCATCAAAATTTGATGCAACCACATCTCCTTTAACCGACTGACTTATATCTGTTACCTCCTCCGGTCTTTCTCCAATTAAAGCGGCCATTAAATGTGCTTTTGGGAAATTTTGAGAAATTCCTGCCGCGATTTCTTTAAGAATTGTGGTTTTTCCAGCCTTAGGAGGAGAAACAATCATTCCCCGCTGTCCAAAACCAATTGGCGCAACCAGATCGATTATTCTGGTAGATAAAGGAAGTTTTCCAAATGTAAGTATTATTTGTTTCTTTGGATAAACTGGAGTAAGGTCATCAAAATACGGACGCTTTATCGAATCATCTGCGGGAATGTTATTTACTTTTTCTACTTTTAAAAGTCCGTAGTATCTCTCTGTGTCCTTTGGAGGCCTTCCAATCCCTTCAATCAAATCCCCGGGGCGCAACATAAATCTTCTTATTTGAGACTGTGAAATATAAACATCGCGAGCTGAAGGAATAAACTTTGGCCGCAAAAATCCGTGCCCTTCATGCTGAATATCTAAAATTCCCGAAACCTCCTGGGTCTGCGCAGACAAATCGTCCATTTCTCTTACGGGCTCTCTCACGGCGGGCTGTCGAACTATTGGGGCTGGTACGGCCTGTTCTTTTTCCTCAGCTTTTTGAACTTTTTCCGCCGCAGCGGGATCCCGCATTTGCGGTGACACTTCTCCATTATGGACATTCGGCGCAGGCTTGCCTACAATTTCTTCAATAGATTTGCTTTTTGCCGGAGCTTTTTTATACACCATATTATAGAAAGAAAAATAAGGAACTTATAATTAAACTAATTGAATAAAATTCGGTTCATCAAATCTGTGATTACAAAGCGTGGGATTCCCTGAAGATTTAAAACCAAGAGTATTACACCA